>JGI26113J46593_1000016_pt1 | contig 38630 bp, 40 predicted proteins | sample AOAMet11_17_M020_2_FD_46593 | JGI IMG/M metagenome (IMG submission 46593)
CCTAAAGAAATGCTGTCAATTATTGACAAGCCTCTTGTCCAATACGCAGTTGAAGAGGCTATAGAGATTGGCATTGAAGAGATTATATTTATAACAAGCCCATCTAAACACTCTATTAAAAAACATTTTGATAAATCTAAAGAGTTTGAGGATAAATTAAGAAACACCAACAGACATGAATATATTGAAAAACTAAATCCATCAAAATTTGATAGTATTCAGTTTCACTATGTAATTCAGCATGATCAAAAAGGTTTAGGACATGCAATTTTATTAGCTGAAGATTTAATTTGCGATGAGCCATTTGCCATTCTTCTTCCTGACGATTTATTTTTTTCAGATGATAGTTGTCTTATGCAGTTAAAAAGATCATATGAAGACTCTAATCACTCAGTTATTGCAGTTAATAAAGTTGACTCAAAAGATATTCATAAATATGGAGTAATAAAGCCTGGAATTTCTCAAAACAGCACAATAGAAATATTAGATATTGTCGAAAAACCTAATGCTAATGATGCGCCATCTAATATAGCTGTTTGTGGAAGATATATTTTAAATAGTAGTATTTTTAATAAGTTAAAAAATGTTGAGCCTGATAAGACCAATGAGATTCAATTAACAGATGCCATTAAATTACTTGATCGGTGATGAGAAAGTTAATGCATGTGTGTATGAGGGTGAGAAGTTTGATTGTGGAAGCAAAAAAGGTTTTGTTGAGGCAACTATTGCAATATCATTGCGAGATGAAGAAATAGGCAAAGATATTAAAGATCTTTTAACAAAATTATAATTTGAACTCACTCTTAAAAATAATTAAATTATTCCCTCCTGAAGCCTCACATCTAGTTGCTCTTTATGGGTTAAAAATCCTTTATAAACTTAATCTAATTAAAATAATTTTTCCAAAATTTAAAAATCAAGAAATCGAATTTCTTGGATTAAAATTAGCTAATAGACTTGGAACGGCAGCTGGGCTGGATAAAAATGGAGATTTTATAGACTCTGTGGGCTCCCTGGGTTTTGGATTTTTAGAGGTAGGAACTGTTACTCCAAAAGCACAAATTGGTAATCCAAAGCCAAGAGTATTTAGGGTATTTGATGAAGAGGCAATTATTAATAGGCTTGGGTTTAATAACAAGGGAGTCGACTATTTGGTTACAAGACTTCAAAAAAAGAAATTCCAAGGTATTGTCGGGGTCAACATAGGTGCAAATAAAACCTCACAAGGTCAAAAAAGAATAGACGATTATATTGAATGCTTTCAAAAAGTTTATCAGTATGCTGACTATATTACAGTCAATATCTCTTCACCCAATACGCCCGGCTTAAGAGATCTTCATAATTCAGATAATTTAAAGAAACTAATTGATTCAATAGATAATCAAATTTATGCATGTAAATATACAAAACCAATCTTTTTAAAAATTTCACCAGATGAAGATGCAAATTCTATTTCTGAAATTATTCATATTATTAACAACTCTTCTTTTTCAGGTCTAATTGCTTCTAATACATCAATTGATAAATCATTACTTTCTAGTAAACAGTTTCATGAATGTGAGGGTGGTTTGTCTGGAAAGCCAATTATGAATAAATCTACAAAATTACTAAGTACTATTTTCAAGGAAGACCATACCATACCTTTAATTGGTGTTGGTGGGGTCATGGGATATGATGATTTTATTAAAAAAATAGATGCAGGTGCTAGTCTAGTTCAGATCTATTCAGGTTTTATTGTAAAAGGGCCACAGATCGTTAAAGATATTTTAAAAGATTAAGTTTTATGGAATTAATTATTATTTTGACTGTGATTATATTTTTAATTGGCACAGTAAGTATTGCACTCCCATCAAAGTCAACAAGGGAAATCTCTAACTTAAGATTAGAAGCATCAAAGCTAGGATTTAAGATTATTTCATCTAAATTGAGTGCCCAATCTTTTAAAAATAAAGATTTTTCATTAGTTTGTTATCAGTTTAAAAATGAAACAAATATAAAAGAAGCACACTTTATTAGAGACAAAGATGATTTAATTTTGTATTCTCCACTCAAACTTAAGTACTCTGATGGGTATGATGAGATGAAAGTTAAGCTAAATAAATTCTCTTTAAAGGTGCATGAGATTATTTATTCAAAGACTCTGATAGCATTTTTATGGGAAGAAAAATCAGGATTAGAAGAGCTTAAAAATATTTCTAGTTCTATAAAAGAATTATAAATATCTTGTCATTTATGCTTAATTAATGTTATTTGTAAAAAAAGGAACTAATTTTTATTATGGCAAAATCACTTGTAATTGTAGAATCGCCGGCTAAAGCTAAAACGATTTCTAAATATCTTGGTAAAGACTATATTGTTGAATCAAGTGTGGGACACATAAGAGATTTACCAAAGAAAGCTTCGCCGGCATCCAAAAGAGCCTCCATCCCAAAAGATATTTCTCTTGAAGAAAAACAAAAGTTAAAAGCAGTTAATGATCGAAATAGACTTATCAGAAGAATGGGTATTGATCCTGATAATGGTTGGACTGCTGATTGGCAAATAATTCCTGAAAAAGAAAAAGTTATAAAATCATTAAGAAAAGCAGCTAAAGGCGTTGATCATATATATTTAGCAACTGACCTTGATAGAGAAGGTGAAGCAATAGCATGGCATCTAAAAGAAGCTCTCGGTCCTGAAAAATATAATTATTCAAGGGTTCGCTTTAATCAAATAACTAAATCAGCAATTATTGATTCTTTTGCTGATCCAAAGGAAATTGATTTAGATCTAGTAAAGGCATATAGAGCAAGAAGNTTTCTAGATAAGGTTATTGGGTTTGAGCTTTCTCCACTCCTATGGAAAAAAATAGCAAGAGGCTTATCAGCCGGAAGAGTGCAGTCAGTTGCACTTAGGGTTCTCGACGAGAGAGAAAGGCTTATTCAGGAATTTATTCCAGAAGAATACTGGGAAGTTTCTATGAAGTTACGCTCATCTGATCAAAATATTATTCCATTTGCACTTAATAGAAAGAAATCTGATCCGCTTCTTCAAAAAGATGAAGCTGAAAAAATAAAATCTTTAATAGAATCGACAGAATTAAAAATATCTGAGATTGTTAAAAAGCCTGTAAAAGTAAAACCAAAAGCTCCTTTTATTACATCGACACTCCAGCAGGCAGCAAGCACAAAGTTAAGCTTTAATGTTAAAAGGACAATGAGGGTTGCTCAAAAGCTTTATGAAGGGGGTCACATAACATATATGAGAACCGANGCTCCTAGCCTTAGTAAAGAGTCTATACAAGATGCAAGAAATTATATAAGTGATAAATTAGGAGAGAACTATCTTACAAATGCTCCAAGAATTTACTCAAGTACAGAAAATGCTCAAGAGGCCCATGAGGCAATAAGACCTACAAATGCATTTATGCATCCAGATGATCTTATAGGGTCAACTGAAGAAGAAAGAAGGCTTTATAGTTTGATTTGGCAACAATATATCTCTTGTCAAATGCCCGATGCTGAATATTTATCAACCTCAGTAAAAGTTGCTGTGGGAGACTATTATTTTTCAGCTAAAGGCAGAGAGGTTGTATTCGATGGTTACACCAAGGTATCAAAAAATAATACTGATGCCGAGGATGATATTTTGCCTGTAATGCATGAGGGCGAGGATCTTGTTCTGGAAGAACTAAATCTAGATCAGAAATTTACAAAGCCACCTGCAAGATTTTCAGAAGCAGCTTTGGTTAAAGAGCTTGAAAAAAAAGGAATCGGCAGGCCATCAACTTATGCAAATATTATTTCAACAATCCAAGACAGAGGGTATGTTGAAATTCAAAATAGAAGATTCTTTGTGAAAAAAATTGGCCACATTGTTACAGAAAGGTTAATTGAAAGCTTTGATGACATTATGAATTATGANTTTACTGCCAATCTTGAAAATAATTTAGANCAGGTTGCAAGCGGAAATTTAAATTGGAAAAATGTTTTGGATGACTTCTATAAAGCTTTCCAAGATGACTTAGCATCGGCATCAATTGATGATGGGGGTATGAGAACTAATAAGCCAACTGCTACAGATATTATCTGTCCAGATTGCTCAAAAAATAAAATGGTAATTAGAAATTCCTCAAATGGAGTTTTTTTGGGTTGCTCAGGTTATGACAATGAGGGCGATGATAAGTGTAAAAAAACTGTCAACCTTATTTCTGGCGATGAAGCTATCAGTGTAGATGATAAAGAGGAAGCTGAAAATTTACTGATTAAGAAAAGGTGTAGTCAGTGTGAAACCAGCATGGACAATTACTTGATAGATGAGCATAGAAAATTGCATGTCTGCGCAAAAAGCCCTGACTGCGATGGTTATGAAGTTGAAGATGGNTTATTTAAGATTAAAGGCTATGACGGNCCAGTATTAGAATGTCANAAATGTGGNTCTGAAATGCAGCTTAAAACTGGAAGGTTTGGTAAGTATTTTGGATGCCTTAANGANAANTGTGGGACAACAAGAGCACTTCAAAGAAATGGNGAACCAAAACCTCTAACAATGGAACCAATTTCTATGCCTGATCTTGCTTGCATTAAATGNGANGATCATTACTTNCTAAGAGATAGCATGAAAGGTCTTTTCTTAGCTGCAAGTAAATATCCAAAAAATAGAGAGACTAGAGCTCCTAAAGTATCTGAAATAAATCACCTAACAAATGAAATAAATGAAGCATGTAGGTTTTTACCTGAAAAAGATAAACANGCATATTTAATGTCAGCNCCAGAAAAAGATAGAGATGGAAATGCTTATGTTATTAGATATAACAAATCAGAAGATGTTCATTATTTAGCCTCGGAAAAGGATGGCAAAAAAACAAAATGGACTGCTATTTATAATAATGGTGAATGGGCTCAAAACCTTAAAAGTTAGTGGATTCAAAAGAGCTAGTTAATTTATATTTAGATATTTCCGAAGGTTTACTATCTAAACTTTCTTTGAATAACTCTTCTGAGGATGATTTTGATAAGTATTTATTTATCCTTTCAGTTGAACAAAGTCTTGATTCTCTTGCAATTAGTATTGCCTCAAATTCTGAATTTGAGCACTCTCAATTTAGCTCTTATGACTATAAAAATAAATGGAAGGAGCTCTCGAGCAATCATTCTACTAAAAACATCATCAAGAAAGAATTTGATGCAGATGGCATATTTAATATGTTAGCTTTAATTAAAAAAGCACTTCATGAGCCAATAAATGATTCAATAATAGTTTCAAATGAAACGCTCAACTTGAAAAAACTTAATTTGTTATTAGATAGGTATAAAGAATTTATTATCATGCTTCGCAAAACCCTCGAGGAATGCTAAGCTTGATATAAGAGGAAAATATATGTCGAATTACCTAGAATTAGCTCAATTACCAGATGGAAGTATAGTACTTAGAAGATCTGATGATCATGAAAATCCAATTGTAAAAATTGATTTTTCACCTGAATCTAAAGAATTTCTTCAAGGTCAAGAATTATCTGTTGCAAAGGAAATGATAAGAGCTGGTATAGAAAGTGTTAGCGGAAATGTTAGTGATTTTGATGAATTTTTTGATGGTCAAAAAGAAAGGTTATCTAAAAAACCTGTAATTCTTCACTAGTTTTCTCTAATTAGGCCTACGCTTTTTCCTTCGATAAATAGTTCTGTATGTTCTAAATCAATTTCAATGTTACTAAAGTCTTCATTTGCTGGTTGAAGATGAACTATTTTTGGCGAGTGTCTGTGGAAGTATTTAACAGTAACTTCGTCATCAATTCTAGCAATAACAATATCGCCATTTTTAATGTCTTGTGTTTTTTTCACCGCAATTAGATCATCTTCCATAATTCCAGCATCTTTCATACTAAGACCTCTGACACGAAGAAAGTAATCAAAATTTGAGCCAAAAAAACCTTGAGGACAATTAAAAACCTTTTCTACGTTCTCAGTTGCAAGAGTAGGTGAACCGGCTGCAACTAACCCAATAATTGGGTAATCATTACCATCATGTTCAATTTCTGGGTTAATAATAGAAATACCTCTAGATGTTCCACTTTCAATTGAGATAAAGCCTTTCTTCTCTAATGCTCTAAGATGTGTTTCAGCTGAATTTGGCGATTTAAAACCCAATTCTTGGCATATATCTGCTCTTGTTGGCGGAAAACCAGTTTTCTTTATGTATACTTGGATACAGTTAAGTACCTTATTTTGCTGAGATGTTATGTCTTTCATAATACTTTTATTAATACTGAATATATATACAGTATAATGCAGAATCTATATTTATATCAACTTTTAAATGGAAGAAAATAGAAAATTAATAATAGGAATTTCGTCAAGAGCTTTATTTAATCTTGATGAAAGTCATGATATTTATGAAAAAGATGGGCTTGACTCCTATCGCGATTATCAAATAGCTAATGAAGATAAGACTCTTGATCCAGGAGAGGCATTTAATCTAGTTAAAAAAATATTAGATATTAATTCTCTATATGAAGATCGTCAGAGAATTGAAGTCATCCTCTTATCAAGAAATACATCCGATACTGGATTAAGAATAAGAAACTCAATTGAAGCTCATGGGTTGGATATTAGTAGAGCTGCTTTTTGTGGTGGCGAAAGCCCTCATAGGTATGTTAAAGATTTTGGTGTTCATCTTTTTTTATCAAGCAGCATGGAAGATGTGAAATTAGCAATCAAAAGCAATGTTGCTGCTGCAACAATTATCTCAAGGGATAATGATAATAATTTTCTTTCAGAAGATGGTCAGCTAAAGATAGCATTTGATGGAGATGCAGTAATTTTCTCAGANGATTCNGAAAAAGTGTTNCATGAAGAGGGCTTAGAAGCATTTATTGAGAATGAAGTAACTGCAACAACTGCATTAAAAGAAGGGCCATTTAAATCCTTTCTTGTTGAACTAAATGATATCCAAAATGATTTTGATATTAATGATTGNCCAATTAGGACCGCTCTAGTTACAGCAAGATCGGCCCCATCCGATAAGAGAGTCATTAAGACACTAAGAGAATGGGGAGTAAGGATTGATGAGTCTCTATTTTTAGGCGGCATGTCAAAAAAAGATTTTCTTAAATCTTTTCAAGCAGATATCTTTTTTGATGACCAAAAAAAACATATTATAGATACACAAAATACTACAGCATCAGGCCATGTGCCTTATGGAATTAAAAACACGTAACCTATAGGCATACAAAATGGAAATAGTTTGTTTCGACATGGAAGGCACTTTAACACCGGAGATATGGGAAAAAGTAGCGACCAATACAGGCATAGAGGAATTTAATAAAACGACTAGAGATATTCCAGACTATGGAAACCTCATGGATTTTAGGCTTGGCGTTATGAAGACACATGGCATTAAGCTTTCAGATATTCAAAACGCAGCTAATGAATTAGAGCTACTGCCTGGGGCTGAATCTTTTTTAGCAAATGTTAGAGAAAACTTTCAAGTTGTAATTCTTTCAGATACTTTCCATGAAATCGCTCAACCATTAATGAAAAAAATGGGATTCCCATTACTTCTATGTCATAACTTAGAAGTTGTTCAAGATGAGGTTATTTCATATAAACTTCGTAACAATAAAGCAAAAAAACAGGCCATAGAGAGCTTTCAATCCATAGGATATAGATGCTTAGCTGCCGGAGACTCTTATAATGATCTTCAAATGTTTGAAGTAGCTGAAAAAGGTTTTTTTATTAATGCTCCTGAAAAAATTTCAGATGCACACCCAAATATACAATCTTTTCATAATTATGATGATCTTGAAAAAGGTCTCTTATCAAATTCATTATTTCAAGAATGAGTGACCATTTAAAATTAGATAATTTTTCAAGGCCTGTGTTAAGCATGCCAAAGGAACTCTAATCTTCTCCTTCATAGCTGTTGTGCTCCATGTGCTGGTGAAATTATGGAAGCCTTGGCTGCATCAAATATAAAAACTACCGTATATTTTTATAACCCAAATATTCATCCAATTGAAGAATACGAAATTAGAAAAAATGAAAATAAAAGATTTTGCGATAAGTTAGGTTTTGAATGCATTGACGGTGATTATGACAAAGACAATTGGTTTGAAAGAATCAAAGGTTTAGAGGATGAGCCTGAAAGAGGAAAAAGATGTACTCAGTGTTTTGATATGAGATTCGAAAGATCTGCATTATTTGCTCAAGAAAATGGTTTCGGAGTATATGCAACAACTTTAGGTATATCTAGGTGGAAGGATATGGAGCAAATTAACTCTTCTGGCCTTCGTGCAGCTAAAAGATATGAAGACGTATCTTACTGGGACTTTAACTGGAGGAAGCAGGGCGGTTCTTCAAGAATGGTTGAGATTTCCAAGAGAGAAGAGTTCTATCAGCAAGAGTATTGTGGCTGTGTATACAGTTTAAGAGATACCAATAGATGGAGACGGAAGAATAATAAAGATAGGATTATTAGAGGCGTAAAATTTTATAGCTAGCTATAAATTTGGGAACAGGCATCTTCTTGACTTATAATCCCACAACTATGACAGCAGGCACAAAATTTAGAGAAGCATTAAAATCAGATTCCCCGTTAGTGATACCAGGGACTATAAATGCTTATTCTGCAATCTTAGCTGAAAAAGCAGGACATAAAGCTATCTACCTTTCCGGCGGAGGAGTAGCTGCAGCCTCATATGGAATGCCTGATCTAGGAATAACATCCATGGATGATGTCCTAATTGACGTTAAAAGAATATCCAATTCAACATCACTTCCTTTGCTTGTAGATATCGATACTGGCTGGGGAGGAGCTTTTAATATTTCAAGAACTATAAAAGAAATGATCAATGCTGGGTGTGGAGCCGTGCATATGGAAGACCAAGTATCACAAAAAAGATGTGGGCATAGACCTAATAAGTCTTTGGTAAGCTCTAGTGAGATGCAGGACAGGATTAAGGCAGCTGTTGATGGCAGACATGAAGAATCATTTTTTATCATGGCAAGGACCGATGCATTAGCTTCAGAGGGAATGAATGGAGCAATAGAAAGAGCTTCAAGTTATATTGAGCAGGGAGCTGATGGCATTTTCTTGGAGGCTGTCACATCGCTTGATGAGTATAAAGAATTTAAAAATGCCTTAGATGTGCCACTGCTTGCAAACATTACTGAATTTGGTAAAACTCCATTATTTACAAAAGAACAATTAGAAGAAGTCAATGTAGATATGATTTTATATCCACTAACTGCATTTAGGGCAATGAGCAAAGCTGCGGAAAAAATTTACATTTCTCTAGCCAAAGAAGGGACACAAGAAGGTCTCTTGGATATAATGCAGACCCGAGAAGAGTTATACGAATACTTAAACTATCACAGTTACGAAAAAAAATTAGATAGTCTATTTGAAGATTAAAAACTAGAAGAGGAAAAAAAATGGTAAAAAAACTTGAAGGAGCTGGTCTAAGAGGTCAGGTAGCAGGAGAAACTTCACTTTCAACAGTTGGCCAAATAGAAGGTTTAGCTTATAGGGGTCATAAAATTGAAACCCTTGCTGAAAAAGCTACTTTTGAAGAGGTTGCCTATCTTCTTTTATATAGTAAGTTACCAAATACAAGTGAACTTAAAGATTATAAAGAATCTTTAAAAACACAAAGAGACCTTCCTCAAGCTCTAAAAGAGGTCTTACAAAAAATACCTGCTAATGCTCATCCAATGGATGTAATGAGAACTGGAACTTCAATGCTTGGTAATTTAGAGCCTGAAGGAGATTTCTCAAATCAACTAAATTCAATTAACAGAATGATCGCAACGATGCCATCTATTGTTACCTATTGGTATAAATTTTCTCATGAGGGAGTCGATATTGATTTAGTAAATGATGAAGATACTATGGCTGGTCATTTTCTTCACATCCTTCATGGAAAAACACCCAGTGACCTTCATAGAAAGGTAATGGATGTATCTCTTGTTCTATATGCAGAACATGAATTTAACGCATCAACATTTACTGGAAGAGTTTGCGCATCCACAATGTCAGATATTCACTCATGTGTGGTTGCTGCTATTGGTTCATTAAGAGGGCCTCTGCATGGAGGAGCTAATGAAAAAGCTATGGAGCTTATTGAGAATTGGACTTCAAGAGACGAAGCCAAAGAAAAAATTCTATCCATGTTAGCTAATAAAGAAAAAATTATGGGATTTGGTCATGCGGTTTACTCAATTCGTGATCCAAGAAATGCAGTTATTAAAGAGTTTGCTAAGGAACTTTCCTTGCTTCATGACAATGATGATCTTTACCAAGTAGCAGAAGAGGTTGAAAAAGTTATGGCTGATGAGAAAAAAATGTTCGCAAATGCAGACTTTTTCCATGCTCCTGCATATTTTTATATGGGAATTCCAACAAAACTATTCACACCAATTTTTGTAATGTCTAGAGTATCAGGATGGACTGCTCACTGTATGGAGCAAAGAGCAAATAATAGAATCATAAGACCAAGTGCAGATTATATTGGTGTTGAAAGTTCTGATTGGGTTGATTTAGAAGATAGATCTTAAAATGTCTTCAAATGTTGATCTAAACGTTAGGCCTGATTACGACTCTGTAATCAAAGAAATCGCAGACTATGTAGTTAATTTTGATATTAAATCTGATCTTGCATTAGACACTGCAAGAAATTGTTTGATAGATACAGTTGGCTGCGGGCTATTAGCTCTTAAATTTCCAGCATGTACCAAAATGCTTGGACCAGTCGTAGAAGGATCTTCTGTTCCTTTTGGAGTTAGAGTTCCAGGAACAAACTTTAAACTTGATCCAATAAAAGGTGCGTTCGATATTGGTTGTATTATTAGATGGCTTGATTATAACGATACTTGGCTTGCTGCTGAGTGGGGTCACCCCTCTGATAACTTAGGCGCTATCTTATCCATCGCAGATTTTATTTCACAAAAAAATATTTCTGAAGGAAAAGAACCTCTCAAAATGCGACTTGTTCTAGAATCTATGATTATGGCTCATGAGATACAGGGTATTTTAGCTCTTAAAAATAGCTTTAATAAAGTTGGTCTTGATCATGTTGTATTAGTAAAAGTTGCATCCACAGCTTTGGTTACAAAGCTTATGGGCGGTAGTAAAGATCAGATTATGGATGCTGTTAGTCATGCATGGGTTGATGGTCAAAGTTTAAGAACTTATAGACATGCTCCCAATGCGGGATCAAGAAAAAGCTGGGCTGCTGGAGATGCTACTTCTAGAGCTGTGAGGCTTTCAATGATCACTCTTTCTGGAGAAATGGGTTATCCAGGTGTTTTGTCTGCTCCTGTTTGGGGGTTCGAGGATGTGTTATTCAACAGCGAGAAACTATCTCTACCTCAACCTTTTGGATCTTATGTAATGGAAAATATCCTATTTAAGATTAGTTTTCCTGCAGAATTTCATGCTCAAACTGCTGTTGAGGCTGCTGTCACACTCCATCCTGAGGTTAAGGATAGGCTTGATGATATTGAGTCAGTCAACATTACTACTCATGAATCTGCTATTAGAATTATCTCTAAGGTTGGTGATTTAAATAATCCAGCGGATAGAGATCATTGTCTTCAATATATGGTTGCTATTGGTCTTTTAAAAGGAGACTTAGTTGCTGAAGATTATGAGGATGATGTTGCATCAGACCCTAGAGTGGATGCTTTAAGAGAAAAAATGGTTATTTCTGAAGATTCAAGATATTCAACCGAATATCATGAGGCAGATAAAAGATCTATTGCCAATAAAATACAAATTCATTTCAAAGATGGTTCTTCAACAGATGCTATTGAGGTTGAATATCCAATTGGACATATGAGAAGAAGAGAGGAAGGCATTCCTGTTCTTGAACAAAAGTTCTTAAAAAATCTACAAATTACCTACGATGCCAACAAGAGCAACAAAATCTATAGTCTTTGCACCAACCAAGAGGAATTAGAAAATACTTCGGTAACAGACTTCCAAGAATTATTTGCTGTTGAATCAAATAACTTTTAATTGATAACAAAGCTATAAAGTTAAGGTTTTAAAACCTTTTTGGACTATAATTATTGCCATGTCAGGCAATACATTTGGAGAATTATTTAAAGTTACGACCTATGGCGAGAGTCATGGGAAGGCTTTGGGCTGCATTATTGATGGATGCCCTCCTAATATTGAACTCAATGAATCTGATATTCAACATGAATTAAACAGAAGAAAACCCGGNCAATCAGACGTAACAACTCAAAGAAAAGAAGATGATTTAGTTGAAATCCTTTCAGGAGTCTTTGAGGGGAAGACTACTGGAACACCAATTAGTNTAATCATTTACAATCAAGACCAAAGGTCTAAAGACTATTCAAATATAAAAGATGTTTTCAGACCAAATCATGCAGATATTACCTACCAGGCTAAATATGGTCATAGAGATTACAGGGGTGGAGGGAGATCAAGCGCAAGGGAAACTGCTATGAGGGTAGCTGCCGGNGCAATTGCAAAGAAATATCTTGAAACTTTCGGTGTAAAAACTACAAGTTACGTAAGCCAAATAGGCGCTATTAAAGCCGATGCTATTAACCATAAAGAAAGCGGGACTAATAAATATTTCTTTGCTGATAGTTCGAAGCTTACTGATCTTGATAATTTATTTAGTGATTTAATTGCGGAAGGTAATTCTGTTGGTGCAAAACTTGGAGTAACTATTGAAAACTGCCCAGTTGGTTTAGGGGCTCCAGTTTTTGATAAGTTAGATGCAGATCTAGCCAAAGCTATGATGAGTATTAATGCAGTTAAATCAGTTTCGATTGGGAATACTGATGATATTTTAGCTTCTAAAGGTTCTGAGGTTAGAGATGAAATGAGAGAAGATGGCTTTACCTCTAACAATGCTGGGGGGATATTAGGTGGAATTTCTAATGGTGACGATATCAATATAGATTTCATCATTAAACCCACATCTAGTATAAAAAATACCGGTAAAAGCATTGATGCTGATGGAAATGAAGTAAATATAGAAGTATCCGGTAGGCATGATCCATGTGTTGGAATAAGAGCAGTGCCTATAGCAGAGGCTATGGCAAATTTAGTTGTTATAGATCACCTTTTGAGAAATAGAGCTCAATGTGGTGAGGTTGATCAAAAATTACCTTTCAAAAAGTAACATGCCTAATACTTTATATGACAAGCTTTGGAATGAGCACCATATAAAAACTCTTGATTCAGGCGAATCTTTAATTTACATAGACAGGCAATATCTTCATGAAGTGACTTCTCCTCAAGCTTTTGAGGGACTGTCAAAGAAAGGTCTTTTACCTTGGAGGCTTGGGGCAAATATTGCAACACCAGACCACAATGTTCCCACTGAAAGAGGGGGCTCGTTCACAGTAGAAAATATTAGTGATGATATCTCAAAAATTCAGGTAGTTGAGCTTGATAAGAACTGTAATAAGTTTGGAATTAAACAATTTGATATAACCTCAGCTAACCAAGGAATCGTTCATGTAATTGGTCCGGAACTTGGTTATACATTGCCGGGTATGACAATAGTTTGTGGGGATTCTCATACCTCTACTCATGGTGCATTTGGGTGTCTTGCAATGGGTATTGGAACTTCAGAAGTTGAGCATGTTCTTGCTACGCAAACATTAAAGGTTTCCAAACTTTTAAATATGAAAGTAATATTCGAAGGGACGCCTCAAAGAGGGGTTTCGTCTAAAGACATAGTTTTATTTTTAATAGGAGAAATTGGAACAGCAGGTGGCAATGGTCATGCTATTGAATTTTCTGGATCTTACATTGAAAGCATATCCATGGAAGCTAGAATGACGATATGTAATATGGCTATTGAGGCTGGTGCTAAGGTTGGCTTAATCGCCACTGATAAAACAACTATGGATTATGTAAAAGAACACTCACCTCTCTCAGTCGATGACTTAGCCCTAGCTCAAAAGCATTGGAATAATCTATTTTCAGATAAAGAAGCTATTTTTGATAAAGAGATTGTTATTGATATTTCTCAAATCAAACCTCAGGTGACATGGGGAACTTCGCCTGAAATGGTAGTAGATTATGATGCAGGACTTCCTGAGTTATCTTTGCAAACGGAAGCCAATAAGAAAAACATAGAGTTAGCAAAAAATTATATGGGTATTAAAGAGGGTGAAAAATTAACAGACTTAGAATTTGATAGAGTTTTTATTGGTTCGTGTACAAATTCTAGAATAGAGGATTTGCGTGAGGCTGCATCAGTTATAAAAGGAAGAATAGTTTCTGAAAAAATAACCGAGGCCATTGTGGTTCCAGGATCAGGAATGGTTAAGGCACAAGCTGAAGCTGAAGGTCTTGATAAGATATTTAAGGACGCAGGTTTTATATGGAGAGACCCAGGTTGCTCTATGTGTTTAGGGATGAATCCTGACCAATTAAAGCCCTATGAAAGATGCGCATCTACATCTAATAGAAATTTTGAAGGCAGACAAGGTAATCTTGGAAGAACGCATCTTATGAGCCCAGTTATGGCAGCTCATACTGCAATTAATGGAGCTATTGGAGACTTGTCATGAAGGTAATTGGCAATGAGCTTCAAATAAAAGGTATTGTGGCATCAATCGATAGGGATAATATTGATACAGATCAAATAATTCCTACAGAGTACTTAAAATCAATAAAAAAATTTGGTTTTGAAGATTATCTTTTTGATGGGTGGAGATATCTTGATGATGGTAAGTTAGGTATTTCAAAAAATGAAAGAAAAATAAATCACGAATTTGTTTTAAACCAAGAGCCATTTACTCAAGCCAATATTTTATTAACTAGAGATAACTTTGGTTGCGGCTCTTCAAGAGAACATGCGGTTTGGGCATTAAGAGATTTTGGGATCAGGGTTGTTATAGCATCATCATTCGGTGATATTTTTTACAATAACTGTTTTAAGAATGGTGTACTGCCTGTCAAATTATCTAAAGATCAAATCGAAGAAATATTTAAAGCTGAGGTTGGTGAGATGTCTGTAAGCCTTGATTCAAAAAAAATAGAATTTAATAATACTTATCAGTATGAATTTGAAGTTGAGGATAATCTTCTCGAGAGGATAGTCTTAGGTTTAGATGATGTTGATATGACATTGAAATACAAAAACGATATAAAGTTATTTGAAGACCTAAGAAAAAAAGAGAAACCATGGATTTATGCAGATGAGTAAAAAAATATTAATAACACCAGGGGATGGAATTGGGCAAGAAGTAACTAGTTCAGCTAGGGAGGTCTTGGACTTTTTAATTGGTGAACATGAACTAGACTTTGATATAACCCAGATGGATGTTGGCGGTACTTCCTATGATAAAAATGGCTCACCACTTCCTAAAGAAGTTCTTGATGAAGCAAGAAAATCCGATGCTATTTTATTTGGAGCAGTTGGCGGCCCGCAGTGGGATGATCTTGGTTGGGATTCGCGCCCAGAACAAGCCTTATTGGGCCTAAGAAAAGAGTTAGAACTATTTGCAAACTTAAGGCCTGCTTTTCTTTTCAATGAGTTAGCAGGAGCGTCACCAATTAAGGATGAAATTATTAAGGATCTCGATATTCTTATTGTTAGAGAGCTTACTGGTGGAATATATTTTGGAGAACCTAGGGCAATCGTTTCTGATGAATCGCCTCCTTATGCTTTTAATACCATGATTTATAATGAAGATGAGATCAAAAGAATTGCTAAGGTTGCATTTGAGTCAGCAAGAAAAAGGGGTGGCAAACTCTGCTCTGTTGAGAAGGCCAATGTTCTTGAAGTCTCAAAATTTTGGAGATCTGTGGTGAGTGATATGGCAAAAGATTACCCAGATGTTGAACTATCTCATCAACTTGCTGATAACACAGCTATGCAGTTAGTTATGAATCCTAATCAATTTGATGTCATTGTTTCAAGTAATCTATTCGGCGATATTTTATCTGATATTGCTGCTACTTTATCTGGATCAATAGGTATGCTTCCTTCTGCTTCTCTTAATAGCTCATCTCAAGGAATGTATGAGCCTTGTCACGGTAGCGCTCCTGACATTGCTGGGCAGAATATTGCAAACCCTATAGCAATGATCGCATCATTGGCCATGGCTTTAAGATATTCGTTAGATCAAAAAGGTTTGGCAGATAAGATTGATAATGCTATTAAAGATTTTATTAAACAAGGATACAGAACTAAAGATATAAGCACCAACTCAGAATTTGTAAGAACTTCTGAGGTAGCTTCAATAATTATAGGAATTATGAAAAATGGATAAAACTATCAATCTTGCTTTAATTGGGGCTTCTGGTGTTGTTGGGCAAAAAATACTTCAACTTCTTGAAAAGAAAAATATTAAGATTAATAAATTATTTCCTCTTGGAAAATCAACGGTTGGTCAAACAGTCCATTTTCAAAATGATGATATTACAATTGGAGACTTGGATTCTTTCAATCCATCTGATGCAAATATAACAATTTTTTCAGCAGGCTCATCTGTTGCGAAGACTCATGCTCGAAAATTTGTTGAATCAGGAAGTTATGTTATTGACCTGTCATCAGAGTTTAGATACGAAGAAGATGTGCCTTTAATAATCCCTGAAATTAATGGATCTATAATAGATTTACTCGAGAAGCCTTCGCTAATAGCAAACCCTAATTGCTCTACTTCACAGCTTTTAATGGTTCTAAAACCGATTCATGATAAATACGGTATTGATTTTTTTAATGTTGCTACATATCAAGCAGTATCTGGAACTGGTAAGGAGGCTATTGCAGAGCTGAAATCTCAAACTTATGAAGGAAATACTGAACCAAAAGTATACCCAAAACCTATTGCCTTTAATGTTATACCCCAGTGTGATATTTTCTTAGATAACGCATTTACCAAAGAAGAAATGAAGTTAGTTTGGGAAACAAAAAAAATTCTTGATCCTGCTATTGAAGTACAAGCCACTTGTGCAAGAGTGCCTGTATTAAACGGTCATTCTGAAGCAGTTTTTCTTAAATCCTCTAATATGGCATCACGTGATGAGATTATTAGCTGCATAGAAGGAACTCCTGGGGTTTGTGTAATGGATGATCCAGATAACCTAGAATACCCAACCCCATTAGAGCAAGCTAATGACTCTGAGGATGTTTATGTTGGAAGAATAAGGTCTCAGCAGATACAAAATGATACATGGATATCTCTATGGGTGGTTGCGGATAATGTATATGGAAAGGGTGCTGCACTTAATGCAGTTCAAATTCTTCAAAGATTGGTTTCAAGCAATAAGTTATGATGCGATATGGTTATCTCCTAGCATTTATTTTTTCAATAAATATTGCTGCTGATCCTATTTTATCCTCTCCCTCACTTAAGCTTAATTCAAGCGATCAGAGGGTGATCGAATTTAGAGTTAAAGGAAATAAAATATCAGACGATGATATTTTTCTGAAGGAATATAAATCAGATGAACCAATCAATGAAGACTATATTAGTTATACATTATTAGAGGATTTCAGTACCTATCAATCCTTCTCTATTATTTTAGAAAATAGCTATAACGAAGACTATTTCAGTTTTAAATTAGTTATTGAGGATGAACTCGCAAAGGATATATTTATTTTCTTACCATCAAAAATTAAGAATAATACTAATCAAAACAAACCATCAAAAATATATAAGCCTGCAAGGCTTCCCATTGAGGATAAGTTTGATGAAGTAATTGAAATGACTCCGCAAAAGGAACAATCAAACCTCATCAAAGCTGACGATATTACAACCATGTGGAGCATAGCTTCAAATATCAGAAAAGAAACAACAGATACTTCTATATACCAAATCATGTGGTCTATTTACCTAGGAAATAAAGATGCATTTATTGATGGTAATATCAATTTAGTTCGTAAAGACAAGGATTTAATAATACCTTCATATATGACTATGAAGATGACATCGCAAAATGAGGCCAAAGAATCGATCTTAGCAATGAACACCACCTTTTCATCAAACTTTGTCCCTACTGTTAAGTCTCTTTTAACTTTGACCGCTCCTAAGATTATCAAGCAAGACAAATTAGAGATTCCAAAAGTTAACGATCAGAAAGAAGACAAGAAGCTGATTAATATTAATGATGATCAAGTCTCAGATCCTAAGAAGTTTATTGAAAATAATACAAAGCAGTTCGAAGTGGCTGTTGAAAATAAAACATTAGATAAATTAATTGAAATTGAGAATGACCAAGAAAATATTCAAGATGATAGTGGGTTTGGTGTTATGGATTTATTGTTTGTAGCGATTGTTTCGGTATTGTCCGGAGTCCTTATCGCTTTGATATATATTCAACTCAACTCAACAAAGAAAAAGACTATATCTTATGACTTTGATGAGGCGGTAGATTCTTCTTCTTCTATCGATGGCCTACCAAAAGGGTTGAGTATAAAAAATAATTATGACGAGCAACAGTTAGACTTAGCAATAACATATTTTGAAATGCAAGATTATAGTAATTGTAAGATTATAATAGATGATATACTGAAAATAACAGAAGATAGCAACATAAAAGAATCCGCAATGAGTCTTTTAGATAAAATTCAAAACAAGTGAGACTAGCCTTTGTAACTGAGTACGATGGTACTAATTTTTCTGGTTTTCAGAAACAAAAGAATGCAATATCAGTTCAAGAGTCTATTGAAGATGCGCTTAAAGAAGTTACCAAGAAAAATATTTCAATAAATTATGCTGGCAGAACAGATGCTGGCGTTCATGCCTTATCTCAAGTATTTGATTTTGAAACACAAATAGAGAGAGATCATAAGAACTGGGTAGATGGTATTAACTCTAATCTTCCTGATTCCATCTTGGTTAAGGCTGTAACAAATGTTACAGATGATTTCCATTCTCGATTTTCAGCGCTAGATAGAAGTTATACCTATGTTATTTATAATTCAAAAACTAAACCATTATTTTTTGACAAGATGGTTCATTGGGATGACAACCTTATTGAGTTTGATGTCATAAAAAAACAAGCGGATATGTTTATAGGTTCTCATGACTTCACCTCATTTAGAAGTTCAAGATGTAGCTCTCGAAACCCAGTCAAGGAAATTAAAAGTATCGAAGTCTTAAAGAAAAATAATTTTATTTTTATCACCATTAAGGCGAATGCATTTTTACATAATATGGTCAGAATAATGACTGGTACGCTTGTGGATATTGCAAAGGGAGAAATTAAAAGTTCAATTAAAGATATTTTATTAAAAATGGATAGGGCATCTGCTGGCAAGACCGCATCTGCAAAAGGTTTATTTTTTTTAGGTCCAAATTATCAAAGTCAATTTAATATTCAAAGCCCAACATTAAATATTATGGATAAATTTAAATCATGAGCACTCAAAAGATTAAAATATGTGGCGTGAATGATTTATCTATATTAGAAGAAATAGTTAATCTAGAAATAGACTATGTCGGCTTTATTTTTTTTGAAAAAAGCCCCAGAAATGTAAATAGTAATTTTCTTGAGCTTATAAATGATTTTAATTTTAAGAACACTCAGCCGGTATGTGTATATGTAAACCCTGACGAGGAATTTGTTTATAGAACATCCTCATATTTTCATAATCCAATTCTACAGTTTCACGGCAATGAGGATTCATCTTTTTGTGAGTCATTCGGATTGGAATACTGGAAGGCTATAAGGGTTAAGACAAGTAAAGATTTTGATGAATTGAAGAACTATGAATCAGCATCAGCAATCCTTATGGAAAATCATAAAGATGGTTTTTATGGGGGAACAGGTGAATCATTTGACTGGGAAATGCTTAAAGATTTTGATACTGATAAGCATAATTTAATTCTTTCGGGTGGAATTAATTCTAAAAATGTCGATAATGCATTAACAACTAAATCTTGGTGTATTGATATCAACTCTGGAGTTGAATCCGAAGTTGGAAAAAAAGATATCAACCTAATAAATAACATTGTAGATAAAATAAATAATCATGACTTCTAATAAATTTAATTACCCTGATAAAGAAGGCTTCTTTGGAGAGTTTGGTGGAAAATTTGTTCCAGAAACACTCATGTATGCCTTAGAAGAATTAGAGAATACTTATAGTAAATTAAAAGATGATAAAGATTTTATAAAAGAATTTTATAGTGATTTATCTGCGTTCGTAGGAAGGCCATCTCCACTATACTTTGCTCAAAGACTTACTGATAAATATAAGTCAGGTAATATTTGGTTAAAAAGAGAAGATCTTAATCATACCGGTGCGCATAAGATTAATAATACTGTTGGTCAAATTTTACTTGCCAAGCATATGGGTAAGAAGAGAATTATCGCTGAAACAGGTGCTGGTCAGCATGGTGTTGCAACTGCAACTGTTGCTGCCAGATTGGGTCTTGAATGCCATATTTATATGGGATCTGAGGATGTTAGAAGACAGTCTTTAAATGTCTACAGAATAAAGTTACTGGGAGCTCATGTTCATGCAGTTGATTCTGGATCAGCTACGTTAAAAGATGCCTTAAATGAAGCTATGAGGGACTGGGTAAGCAATATTGATGACACTTACTATATTATTGGAAGTGTTACAGGTCCGCACCCATATCCAATGATTGTAAGAGATTTTAATTCAGTTGTTGGACAAGAGGTTATTAAACAATCCAAAGATCTTTTTAATAAGATGCCAGATGCAATTGTTGCATGTGTAGGCGGTGGCTCAAATGCAATGGGAATTTTCTATCCATTCATTGANGTTCAAGAAACTAGGTTAATAGGTGTTGAAGCTGGAGGAAAGGGTGTATCCACTGGAGAGCATGCGGCCCCTCTGAATGATGGAACTCCTGGAGTTCTTCATGGTGCTCGTAGTTATTTAATGCAAGATGAAGCTGGTCAAGTAAAGGATACTAAATCAGTTTCTGCTGGGTTGGACTATCCTGGCGTAGGCCCTGAACATTCATGGCTAAAAGATATTGGAAGAGCAGAGTATGTTGCAGTTAGTGATGATGATGCTTTAAAAGCATTTCATGAAGTCACAGAGTTAGAAGGAATTATGCCCGCTCTTGAAACAGCTCATGCTTTTGCCTATCTAGAACCACTTATGAAAGAATTAGACTCGTCATCAAATGTAGTTATAAATGTTTCTGGGCGTGGCGATAAAGATATAAATACTGTCGCTGAAATAGACGGCATAGAATTTTGAACAGACTAACTTCGACTCTATCAAACCTTAAAGCTAATAATCAAAAAGCGCTTGTCGCTTATCTTGTTGCAGGTGATCCTGATATGGACTCAACCCTTGATTTAATGCACTTATTTGTTGAGTCAGGTGTTGATGTAATTGAAATTGGCGTCCCGTTTACAGATCCTATTGCAGAAGGACCAACCATTCAAAGAGCACATGATCGCGCACTAAAAAATAATATATCTTTAAAAATGATTTTATCTCTTGTAGATGAGTTCAGAAAAAGTAACAAAGAAACTCCAATAGTTCTTATGGGGTATTTAAATACTTTTATTTCTCATATCGACCTAGTTCAAGCAACTGGCAAAGATGGTATTGATTCAATATTGGTTGTTGATATACCAGGAGAGTTAAATTTAGAAACCTATGGAATAAGCAACCCTAATATCAATACTATTTCATTAATCTCCCCAACAACTAAAGAGAACAGAGTTGAGCTCATTGCTAATAACAGCACAGGATTTATCTATTACGTTAACCTAAGAGGTGTAACCGGCTCTTCAAATCTCAACATATCTGAAATTGAAAATAATATTGGTAGGATAAAAAAATATACTGATCTACCAACACTTGCTGGATTTGGAATTAAAACAACAGAAGATGCCAAAACATTAGCTAAGTTCTCTGATGGCATCATTATTGGTTCATCTATTGTAGAGATGATAAATGAAGCATCAACAACTAAAGAGTTTGATAGAATAGGTAAATACATTAAGGATATGAAAATAGCTATATCATGAACTGGTTAACAAAGCTTATACCTTCAATGGGCTCTACAAAGCCTAAAAGCAAGGTACCTGATGGACTGTGGAGTTCATGCCCATCTTGTGAATCAGTCCTATATGCTCCTGAATTAGAGAAATCATTATTTGTCTGTCCTAAATGCGATCATCATCTTAGAATAGGAGCTAGAAAAAGACTTGAAATCTTTCTTGATAATGGTTTTTTTCATGAAATAGCACCCGATATTAAAACTAAAGATGCTCTTAAATTTAAAGACACTAAACATTACACATCTAGAATAAAAGATGCGATATCTTCAACTGGAGAGAATGAGGCAATTATTATAGGCAAGGGATCATTAGACACAATGCCAGTNGTTGTAGCTGCTTTTGAATTTAGGTTCATGGGTGGTTCAATGGGAGGTGTTGTGGGTGAAAAATTTGTTCAAGGAGTTAATGAGGCTATTGCTGATCACTCACCATTTATTTGTTTCGCAACAAGTGGCGGAGCTAGGATGCAGGAATCAATGGTTTCATTAATGCAGATGGCAAAAACATCTGCCGCGCTTCAAAAATTAAAAGCTGCAAATCTTCCATACATATCTGTAATGGTAGACCCAATCTACGGTGGTGTTTCTGCAAGTCTTGCTATGCTTGGCGATATCAATATCGCGGAGCCTGATGCATTGGTAGGTTTTGCTGGAAGAAGGGTAATCGAGCAAACCGTTAGGGTAGATCTTCCGGATGACTTTCAAAAGTCTGAATTCTTATTAAAAAATGGTGCAATTGATATGATTGTGCATAGACGCGATATCAGATCCAAAGTTCATGGGCTTCTAAAGAAAATATACAAAAACTAATGGATATTCAAAGATTTGTTGGGTTAGCTTTTAGCATAGGGTTATTACTTTTGACTCTATTTGTTTTTTTAAAGCCTCAAATAGACTACCAACAAGAGCAAACAATTGATTTGGTTAATACTATTGAAGAGGTAGTTGCGGTTGAGACAGTTCAGGTTGTTGTTGTCGATGAAAAGAGCCAGCAGATAGAGCCAGTAGAAGATATTGTTGAACCTTCTGAGGTTAAAAGTACAAACTTGAATACTATGAATATCAAAAAATCTGATTTTGATTTATTCGTATTAAGAGTTCATGTTTTATCATCACAAGATAATGCAACTGCGATGGTAACCAAATTACAAGAGAATGGAATAATTGCATTCAGTGAAATATTTGGTGAGGAAAAAAATCTTCATGCTGTTTATGTTGGCCCATTTATAGATGAGAATGATATTCATAACAATATAGAACTCATACAAAAAGTATCTGAAACAACAGAAGGAGAAATATTTAGATGGAAGCTTTAGGCTTAAATGTTGCAGATTGGTTTATCTTAGTTGTATTAACCGCATCAGGATTAATATCTTTAGCTAGGGGTTTTACAAAAGAGTTTTTATCACTATTTTTATGGATATTTGCTTTTATAGCTGCAGTGAGTCTTGAGTTCTTAGCAACTCCAAAAATAAATGAATTTATAGGCAACGAAGAAATATCTAAAATATTTGCTTATATTGTTGTATTTGTAATTTGCATCGTTCTTGGCGGAATGGTTATTAAATTTATAAGTAAGTTAATCAAATGGTCCGGCGCTTCAGGTTTTGATAGATTCCTTGGAGTCTTATTTGGTTTAACAAGAGGGCTAATTGTTTTATTTGTAATATTCTTACTATTACCAGCAAGTGTTAAATCTACAGATTTAATAGACCAATCAAAGATAACACCAATCATTGAAAAATATGCTCCTCAAATAGAAGCATATCTAAGAAATTTAATAGATAATAAAAATATTGTTGAGGAAGCTATAGAAATCATTGAGCCGATTAAAGAAAATATTATTGAAGAGGCTATAGATATCATTGAACCTGTCAAAGAAAATCTACCTTCAGGTTCTGAAAATATAGATTCTAATAAAGGGGATTCTTAATGTGTGGAATAGTTGGAATTTCTGCAGAAAGTAATGTAGCTGCTGAAATTTATGACTCGCTACTAATGCTTCAGCATAGAGGTCAAGATGCAGCGGGCATGGTCGTTTGTGACTCTGAAGGCAAGCTCAATAGTAGAAAATCTATGGGATATGTAAGAGATGTATTCCAACAAAATCATATGAATAAGTTGGTAGGAAACTATGGGATAGGCCATGTTAGATATCCAACAGCTGGCGGTGCAGGAAAAGAGTTTGCTCAGCCTATGTACGTTAACTCTCCTTATGGAATAAGCTTAGCCCACAATGGAAACCTTACTAATTCTAAGGAATTAGCCAAACAATTGTTTCATGCAGAGATGAGACATCTAAATACTGATTCTGATTCAGAAGTCCTGCTTAATATATTTGCCCATGAACTTGGCAAGCANAGAGAGATCTACCCATCTGCTGAACATATATTCAAGGCTGTAACCAAGACGCATAGAAGATGCGATGGTGCTTATGCTGTTCTTGCATTAATCACAGGGCATGGAATATTAGGCTTCAGAGATAATAATGCAATTAGGCCTCTGTCCATTGGAATTAGAAAAGGGCAAACAAGAGATGAGTATATTATTGCATCAGAAGATGCTTTATTTACTTCGCAAGGCTTTGAAAAATTAAGAGATGTTGAGCCTGGTGAGGCGGTATTTATTGATAAAAATGGAACATTTTTCTCACAACAATGTGCAGAAACACCTCAGAAGAAACCATGTATATTTGAATATGTTTATTTCTCAAGGCCAGATTCAAAGATTGATGAGATTTCAGTATATAAAGCAAGAATGAGAATGGGTTCTAAGCTAGCTCANTCAATAAAAAATATTAATCCTAGTCATGATATTGATGTCGTTATNCCAATACCAGATAGCTCTACAACTGCAGCTCTTCAGTTGGCTGTNGATTTAGATGTTCCTTACAGAGAGGGCTTTGTAAAAAATAGATATATAGGACGAACATTCATCATGCCTTACCAAGAGGAACGNAAGAAGTCTGTTAGAAGAAAATTAAATATCTTAGATCTTGAGTTCAGAGGCAAGAACGTTCTTTTGGTTGATGACTCTATAGTTAGAGGAACTACGAGTAAAAAAATTATTGAAATGGCAAAAGAGTCTGGGGCTAAAAAAGTTTATTTCGCATCTGCTGCTCCTGCAATCAANTATCAAAATCTCTATGGAATAGATATGCCTGCTACCAAAGAACTGGTTGCATCAAATAGAACACATGAAGAGGTGGCAAAAGAGATAGGCGCAGATTGGTTAATTTATCAAAGTTTAGAAGATTTAATCGATACAGTTCAATATGGAAACCCAGATATTAAGGAGTTTGAAACTTCTATTTTTACAGGGGATTACATAACACCGCTTGGTGAGAATTATCTTCAAGATCTTGAAGACTCAAGACAAGACGATGTTAAGGCCCAAAGAGAAAACGCTTAAATTAAGGGTTAACTATATTTACTGCTGAAATCTTTGCTGAATCAGCACTTTCAACATAAGTATCAATCTCATTAAAGTTTAAATATTTATAAATATCATCTGATAGAGGATTTATATCCTCCATATATCGGTGATATTCTTCAACTGTTGGCAATTTCCCTAATATAGAAGCGATTGCAGATAATTCTGCTGAGGCAAGAAATACATTAGCTCCATCTCCTAATCTATTTGGAAAATTCCTTGTTGAGGTAGAAACNACTGTTGAGTTTGCTAATACCCTAGCTTGGTTACCCATACACAGTGAACATCCTGGTAATTCAGTTCTAGCGCCAGATACACCAAATACATTATAAATACCTTCTTCCATGAGTTGTTTTTCATCCATCTTAGTTGGAGGAACTACCCATAAACGTGCTTTCGTTCCATTGTGCTTTTGGAGTAATGTTCCTGCAGCTCTAAAGTGGCCTATATTTGTCATACATGATCCAATGAAGACTTCTTGAATTTCAGTATTAGCTACCTCTGATAGTGGTTTAATATCATCAGGATCATTTGGACATGCTAATAATGGTTCTGTTATTTCATTGAGATCAATCTCAATAATTTCTGCATATTCTGCATTAGCATCAGGTACTAAGAGTTCAGGATTTTCTATCCACTCTTCCATTGCTTGAGCTCTTCTTTCTAATGTCTTTGGATCACCGTAGCCACTAGCAATCATCCATCTCAACATAACAATATTAGATTTGAGATATTCTATGATTGGCTCTTTATTTAATCTGACTGTACACCCAGATGCAGATCTTTCTGCAGATGCATCAGATAATTCAAATGCTTGCTCAACCTTCATATCTGGCAAACCTTCAATTTCCAAACATTTGCCTGAGAAAATATTTTTCTTACCTTCTTTAGCAACAGTCAATAATCCTTTTTGTATTGCCGCATAAGGGATTGCATTTACAAGATCTCTCAAAGTGATCCCTGGTTGCATTTCACCTTTAAATCTAACTAATACAGATTCAGGCATATCTAGTGGCATGACACCAAGAGTTGCAGCAAAAGCAACTAGCCCTGACCCTGCAGGAAAACTTATTCCAAGAGGGAATCTTGTATGACTATCACCACCAGTTCCAACTCCATCCGGTAATAACATTCTGTTTAACCATGAGTGAATAATTCCATCACCTGGTCTTAATGAAACCCCACCTCTATTCATAATAAAGTCAGGCAGGTTGTGTTGTGTTTCTATATCAACTGGCTTTGGATAAGCGGCAGTATGACAAAATGATTGCATCACAAGATCTGCAGAGAAACCTAGGCAAGCTAATTCTTTCAATTCATCTCTAGTCATTGGTCCTGTTGTATCTTGAGAACCTACTGTGGTCATTCTTGGCTCACAGTATGTTCCAGGTCTAATTCCTTCAACCCCACAAGCTTTTCCAACCATTTTTTGAGCTAACGTATAACCTTTATCAGAATCATCTGCATCATCAGGTCTTTTAAAAACATCTGTAGGTTCAAGATCCAAAGCTTCACGTGTCTTATCTGTAAGCTGTCTTCCAATGATTAATGGAATTCTTCCATTAGCTCTTACCTCATCTAGGATGACATTAGTTTTTAATTCAAATGTTGTAATGACTTCATTGGTATTTGCATCTAATACTCTGCCATTATGTGGCTCAAGGATAATTTCTTGACCCATTTCCATATTAGAAACATCTAACTCAATAGGGAAGGCACCAGAATCTTCTAAAGTATTAAAAAAGATAGGAGCAATTTTTCCACCGAAACAGAATCCACCTTCTTTTTTATTTGGTATACAAGGTATTTCATCACCCATGTGCCATAGAACTGAGTTTGTTGCTGATTTTCTAGAAGAACCTGTACCAACAACATCACCAACAAACACTAAAGGATTTCCCTTTTCTTTTAATTCATCAATAGTTTCAAGAGGCCTTTCTATTCCTTCTCTTGGCATTTTAAACATAGCTAATGCATGAAGAGGGATGTCTGGCCTTGACCATGCATCTGTTGCAGGAGATAAATCATCAGTATTTATTTCTCCTGGAACTTTATAAACCGTTAATTTGATTTGATCTGGAATTTCAGACTTTTCTGTAAACCATCTTCCTTCAGCCCAAGAATCAATAACTCTTTTAGCATGCTCGTTGGTATTAGCTAATTCAAAAATCTCGTTAAAAGCATCAAATATTAATAGAGTCTTGCTTAGCGCATTAGCAGCATCACTTCCTAAACCATCAATTTTTAAACATTCAATTAAAGGTTGGATGTTATAACCACCCAACATAGTCCCAAGAATCTGAACGGCATCAACTTTTGATATATGAGGGCTATCAGCTTTCCCAGTTGTTATATCTGAAAGGAAAGCGGCTTTTACGTAAGCAGCTTGATCTACTCCAGCTGGAACCCTTTCTTTTAGTAGGTGTAATAGTAATTCTGATTCTTCATGATCTGCCTTTAAAAGATCAACTAGATGCGCTGTTTGATCAGCATCCAATGGAAGAGGTGGAATATTTTGGTTTGCTCTTTCGTCTACGTGTGCTTTGTATTCGTTTAACATATGATTTTCTCCGTGGCTCATTTTACTCCTATAGCCAAAAGGCTTCTACTAAATCAAAGATTTTATTTGAAAATGAGTTATTATTTGGCTAAATATGCAAAAAAATAGATCAACCACTCCATGTCTTGGCATTTGTTCAACAACATATGGCGATGATGTCTGTAAAGGCTGCAAAAGGTTTGTTCATGAAATCATTGGATGGCCAAAATTCTCTCAAGACGAAAGGGCGCTTGTTAATGATCGATTAGAGAAATTTAAGGTCCTTATTCTAAAGGATAGATTTAATATCCTAGATCAAGACTTACTCCAACTTAAACTCAAAGAAAATGCAATTAANTATAATAATTCNATGGATCCGCTTACATGGATNTTTGATTTANTAAGNGCNGCTGGATCTCAAGCTTTAGATTTACAGCAGTTTGGTATTGCAAGTTTGAAGTCTTACGATCCGACAACNATTAAAGATGTTATTAATAAAGAGCTTTTAGAATTATCTGAAGCTCACCATGAAAGATACTTTAAAAAACTGTAATTATTTTTTACCCGTAATCTTTTAACATTCTTTTTAATTCAAGTGAATGTTGTTCTTCTTCTCCGATCATTCCTCGAGCATATTCTTCAAGATATATAGATTTATCTTCAACCTCTTCTAAGAGCTTTTTATAAAGACTAACTGCATGCAGTTCATGACCTAAACTCTCTTCTAAAATATCTTTGATTGCGTGTCTTCCTGTTTCCTCAATCTTTGCAATTTTTTGACTAGGGTGGCCATCAAGTCCTGCAATTAATTCTCCAGCTCCTTGAGCATGAAGTAGTGATTCTGTTGCCTGCTCTTTTAAGAATGCAACGATTGGAATTCTGTAAGGGCCAGTGACCATCATCGCTGAGTGAGTGTATCTAACNACACCCGCTAATTCATACTCCATGATCTCATTTAAGATTGCGCAGGCCTGTTGTGTTTCTAGTGGTTGCATTGGCATATTAGTGCTCCTTAAGCAGTAAAAGTAATAAAATTTAACTAACTATAAAAGATTTTATATATTATGTAAACTACTGATATAAGGTAAATATTTAATGATAATTGTTATGATAATCATTCGTATTTACAATTAATTTATTACTGAGTTTGATTTGCTATTGGTAATTCATACCAGCTAGTAGTGTATTTGGGTGAAGTCATATTTTGCTTCATAGGAGACCAGCTTTTTGTATTCTGTGATGCAAAATAAATCTGTGTCTCATGGATATTGAGCTGGTCGATATATTCCATAAATTTTGAATTTTCCTTGGGTTCATTAGGGTCTTTAAATAAAGAATATTGTTTGGTGGTCTCATTAGTAAATCTGCTTAAAAGAATTCCTGCTTTTGCATAATCATATCCAGATCTAAAAATAGGAAGGAGAGCTTTTTTAGCTGCTATTAAGATATCTCTAGTGTCATTAGTTGGAGTAAATAGTTCTATAGTTTTATAACCTCTGTGTTGAGGCTTATGGTCACTAAATGGACTGGTTCTTACAAAGACAGAAACTTGAGAACATTTTTGTTTTTCGTGTCTTAGTTTTTCAGTCGCTCTTACAGCAAAGTTGCTCACAATAGGCCTTAGAGTTTTTAGGTCAGTGACCCTAGTGCCAAAACTTCTACTAACAACAATTTGTTTTTTAGCTGAAATACTATCTTCAATATTAAGACACCTTTGGCCTCTAAGCTCTCTAACAGTTCTTTCTAAAACAATATTAAATTTACGTTTAATATGCTGAGGATCAACTTCTGCTAACTGAAGAGCATTAGTTATCTTAGCTTTGTTGAGATGTTCAGTAAGTCTTCTACCAACTCCCCACACCTCATGTACTGGAGTATTTATAAGAGCCTCTCTAATTTCTTGTCTTGTAGAAATTTGATGAACNTTTGTTGGTATATTTAATCTTTTAATTTCGTTTAATGCTATTTTGGTTAAAGTTTTTGTTGGNGCTATNCCAATTCGAACAGGGACTCCTGTCCATTGCCTAACCAANCCTCTCATATGGCAACCAAAGTCATATAAATTGTAATGTTCTTCTAAAGAGTCTAATCCTAAGAAGGCTTCATCAATACTATAGATCTCAATCTCTGGAACAAAGCCCTCTAAGATATTCATAACTCTGGCAGACATATCACCATAAAAAGTAAAATTTGATGAAAATACTTGGCCTCCCATAGCCAAGAAATCTTTTTTTACCTTAAACCATGGAACCCCCATACCAATTCCCATTTTTTTTGCTTCGGTACTTCTGGCGATGACGCAACCGTCATTGTTGGAAAGAACCACTATTGGAATATTTTTTAAATCAGGACGAAAGATTCGTTCGCACGAGGCATAAAAGCTTTCGCAATCTACAAGGGCGAGCGCCATTAGAATTTATTAATTGCCGCTGTTACGGTTCCTACTATTTCTAGCTCTTGTCCATGGTTAATAAAGATAGGAGGGTAGTCAGGATTATCCGGCATCAGACACATCTTTGGTTTGAGTTTTAAGCGTTTACAAACAAACTCGCCATCTATAGAGGCAACGACAATGCTGTTATGAGCAGGCTTCACACTTCTATCAACTACTAAAACTGCTTGATCAGTTATTCCAGAACCCAGCATAGACTGCCCTTGAGCTCTGACTAAAAAAGTAGCTGCGCCATTTTTAATAAGGTGCTTATTTAGATCTATTGGGCTTTCAATATAATCGCTTGCAGGGCTGGGGAACCCTGCATGCACAGACTCAAGAAAATAAGGGACAAATATTGCCGGCAGATTTTCTTCAGAAATTTTTCCGATATAGTTAACTTTCATAAGGATTTTTTAAATACTGTACAAATATACAGTATAAATTAAATGACAACAATACCTTTTTTATCTATCAATACGTGTGCAGAATTATGGTCACTGTATTGAGATAATTTTGTGTAAGATAGTTGTATGTTTAATTTTTCTAAAGTACTGCCCAAGGTGGCGAATAATGAGCTCGATAGCCCAAAGATTGCTGTATGGGGGTTTGTTTTATTTACGGTCTTAATGACTTATCGTTCAATAATACATATGTTTTTTGAATCCTATGGCTTTCATGGAATTGCAAATTTTATTGTTTTAACTGGTGATCCAGACCCTATGCCAATTATTTATAGATTCTTTTCATTATGGGGTAATGCTCAACTTATATTCTGTCTTGTTTGTTGGGTAGTAATTTTTAGATATAAATCTTTGATACCTCTTATGAGTGTATTTTGGGTTTTAGATTGGGGCCAAAGATTATTTCTATATCCTCTGATTAGAGAAGATATAACTTCTATCGGTGAATATACAAAAGATATTACTCCAGGAGTTGATTTAGCCCTGCTTCCATTTGCAATGGCAATAGTTATATTTTTAATTTCAGTAGCTAATAAGAGAGAAAGCTAATTATGAAAGTTTGGATATCCTTATTAGTCATTTATTCATCCTTCTTTATTTGGTATACCGACCTTGGAGGCAAGCTGAGCGATGAAGAGATTAAATCTTTCATAAGCCAGCTTGAAAGAAATGGAGTCCAAGATAATATTCCTGAAGATCGAGCACGGGTATTTTTAAGTTCAATGACAAAGTTTATGAAGGAAGATTCGGGCAAGCAATTTTTCATGGTCAATATTATTGATATGTCAGATAACCCAACTTTTTCTGATGGCACTAGCGCAAACGATTCAGCAGATAATCTTATGAATAAATATATGGAGCATATGTATCCAGAGCTCTTCAAAAGAGCATCTCATCCAGTATTTTTTTCATCTGCGGTCAGTGATGCTATGGATGTAGTTGGCATAAAAAATGCTAAAGTTTGGGAAACAGCAGTATTAATGAGATATCAAAGCAGACGNTCATTTTTAGAAATAGTAGCTAATCCAGATNTATTGGGTGAGCATGAATATAAAGTTGCAGCACTAGAAAAAACAATCGCTTTTCCAGCAGAGCCAGAGCTTTATTTGGGAGATCCAAGGATGATACTTGGACTGCTTTTATTAATTATTGGTTTAGTAGCAAGGCCTATAACTAGGAAATAGAGAATTTCTCTAGCTCAAAGTCTTGATCATTGATATTTAAAACCCAGCCATAGTTTCCCCAGTCCCCAAGAACAATTCTTTTAGAAGATCCAGCATTATGAATGTTAGGCCTATGAGTATGACCATGAATAAATAGATCAGGTTCATGTTGATTCACAAAATTTAAAACCGATTGCTCATTTACATCAGTAATAGAATCTGCTTTTTTAGAAGTTGCTTCTTTGCTATCTGTTCTTAAATTAGATGCAATTTGCTTGCGCTCATTAAGGCTTTTACTTAAAAAATTAGATTGCCAATCCTGCTCTCTAACTTCATTTCTAAAATTAATATATTCCTCATCATCGGTGCACAAGAAGTCACCATGACTAAGAACAACTTTCTGGTCATTAATTTCTAAAGTATAAGGATCAGGAAGAATAGTTATGCCAGTTTCTGTTGCAAATGATTCACCAACTAAAAAATCCCTATTGCCATGCATAAAGAAAGTTTTTGGACCATTGGTTGTAAAAGATAGCAGGGCATTTTTTATTTCTTGATAAATAGGAGTATCGTCATCATCACCAATCCAGGTTTCAAAAAGATCTCCAAGAATAAATAGATGAGTACAAGCCTCTTTTGATTCGTTTAAGAATGTAAAAAAGGCTTGAGTAAGTTCAGGATGTTTTTCGCTTAGGTGTAAGTCTGATATAAAGCGTGGCTTCATTCAGTAACAGTCACAGACTCTATATTAATAGCCTCAAGAGGAACATCTTGATGCCCACCAGATGATCCTGTTGCAACATCTGCAATAGCATCAACAACATCCATACCTTCGGTAACTTTACCGAATACGGCATAACCCCAACCCTGAGCATTCTCTCCGGTATGATTAAGGAAACCGTTATCTTTATGGTTGATAAAGAATTGACCAGTAGCAGAATGTGGTTCCATAGTTCTTGCCATAGCAACAGTTCCACGGTCATTTACTAGTCCATTGTTTGCTTCATTTTGGATTGGAGCAGTCCCGCTAGATTTGTTACTCATATCTGCATTTAAACCACCGCCTTGGACCATAAAGCCATTAATCACTCTGTGAAAAATAGTTCCATCGTAATAGCCAGACTTAGCTATTGTCTTAAAGTTTTCAACAGTAATAGGGGCTTTTTCACCATCTAGTTCTAGATGTATATCTCCCATGGAAGTTTTAATAGTTACTTGTGTCATGCTTGTCTCCTTAATAATAGGCATTACAGCTTCATCACTTTTCTTTGAACAAGAATTAAGAACAAAGGCGAGAGCAAAAGAACATAGGGCCAGTTTTAATATTTTGTTATTTTCCATAGATGCAGCTTTCAATATAAAAATGTGATTTTATCATTAAAAATCATAGTTGAGCATGTAGTCACTAAATTGATCTCTTACCTTTTTTTCTGTTAAACCATATTCATCTAAAGAATAACTATGGGCAATTTTTGATTTATTTGTACCCTTAGAAATATAATCCTGAATAGAGTTCTCTGTCTTGATTGTCATATCAAAGCCTAAATGAGCATAAGAATTTTTTATACAATCTAATGGACTCTTAATAAAGTCATGGTAATTAATATCAACAATATTATTAGAAAGTATATTTTTTCTATCTTCTATTCCTTTATTTAAATTATGCACCCAAAAGTCTACAACTGTTTGCCCTATGCTTTTAGGATCAATCCTCTTAGAAAAAGCTAATCGAATATTTTTTGTTAAGCTACAAAATGAACCTACAGACTCAATTGGATCCCTATGTATATGAATAAACTTAGCGTTGGGGTAGGTTTGTAGTATTTCTGGAAGATGACCTATGTGACTTGGGTCTTTGAGGAGCCATCTTTCAGGCTTACTATTAATTTCTAGGGCTTGAAAAAATTTCTTGTGCCATTCAAATACAGAATCGAAGCTGCACTCTTTTAAATAGTCTACATATTCAGGTATATCAGCCATGCAGAGATAAACAAAACTTCTTACATTCATGGTTGCTATTTGTTCGCACTCTTCAGGAGTCTCAGCTCTTATAGTATGGAGATTTCTNAACTTTGGAATTAATGTTTTAGCAAGTTTCAATTCTCTATTCACTTTTCTAATTTTCTTTTCTTTTTCTTTTAAAGTTTTTGCAAGGGGGAAGGGATTCATAATTTCCCAGTATTGAGGAGATCTATGGGCATCATCAAGAGATAAGAGATTGAATAATAAAGTCGTACCAGATCTAGGAAGGCCTATAACAAAGACTGGGTCTGACGGGTCAGAGAATGTCTTGGTTAGATGAAGTTGATGAAGGTGCTTTCTTGTTTTCAATCTATTTTTTAATTGATGATTGAATGCAATTTTTCCAAATGAATTAAATTTGTTATGTTTATTTAAAGAGTGAGTTAATATTTCTAAAGGCTCACTATAATCATCATTACCTAGCTTGCCATCCAAGCCTTTAAGCATTGATTTAACAGTAAATTGTTCTTTCACTATATTGATTACTCCTTCTAACTATAAGATACTCTTAATTTAATTAATCCTCAATTAAGACCTATGAATATACTTTTTCTTTGTGTTGCTAATTCAGCTAGAAGTCAGATGGCAGAAGGCCTTGCGAAGTCCATGCTTGGTACCGAACATAATATACAAAGCGCAGGTTCCATTCCTTCTGGAGAGGTTCATCCCAATGCAGTTAAGGCAATGGATGATCTTGGCATTGATATACGAGAGCAATATTCAAAATCTACTGAAGATTTAGATGAAGATTTTTTAAGTAATTTAGATTATGCAATTACACTTTGCGCAGAAGAGGTATGTCCAGTCTTGCCTTCAAGTGCTCAAAATTTACATTGGCTTAACGAAGACCCAGCTAATACAACTTATTCAGTAAAGCAACTTGAGTCTTCATTTTCAAACACAAGAGATAATCTTTATAAATTGATCAAGAAATTTATGATCATGAATGTACAATAGTAAGAGCTATAGTGGCTCCCGAAGTTGGGATCGAACCAACGACCAATTGATTAACAGTCAACTGCTCTACCGCTGAGCTATTCGGGAACGCGGACGTGCATTATAAGTAATTTTTAATAGATAAGTAAATGACAAAATCACTAAAGGTTGTATCTAATTTCGAACCAGCTGGATCTCAGCCTGAGGCTATTAAAAGTTTGGCTGAGGGATTGGGTGACGGATTGTTACATCAGACCCTTTTGGGAGTAACTGGATCAGGTAAAACTTACACCATGGCTAAGGTAATTGAAGAAACTCAAAGACCCGCCATAATCATGGCTCACAATAAAACATTAGCTGCCCAGCTCTATGGAGAGTTTAGAGATTTCTTCCCTGAGAACTCTGTTGAATACTTTGTTTCTTACTATGACTACTATCAACCTGAAGCATACGTACCTACATCCGATACATATATAGCAAAGGATGCTTCTATTAATGAACATATTGAACAGATGCGCCTATCTGCAACCAAGGCATTACTAGAGAGAAAAGACACTATTGTTATTGCGACCGTATCATCTATCTATGGACTAGGAGCTCCAGAGTCTTATTTAAAAATGGTAGTTCATCTTGATAGAGGAGATATCATTAATCAGAGAGACTTATTAAGACGACTCTCATCACTACAATATACAAGAAATGATTTAGATTTTAGAAGAGCAACTTTTCGAGTAAGAGGAGATACGATTGATGTGTACCCAGCAGACTCAGACAGTGAGGGCTTGAGAATTGAATTGTTTGGAGACGAAATAGAAAAACTATCATGGTTTGATCCTTTGACTGGAGTAATTCTAAAAGAGGTACCAAGAGCAACTATCTTTCCAAAAACTCATTACGTCACCCCCAAAGAAACGGTTCTTAATTGTATAGGCAGTATTAAAGAAGAATTAAAAGAACGATTAGACTATTTAAGATCAATAAATAAATTAGTAGAAGCGCAAAGATTAGAAGAAAGAACTAATTACGATATTGAGATGATGAGAGAGCTCGGTTACTGTCAGGGTGTTGAAAATTATTCTAGATATTTATCAGGAAGAAATCCTGGCCAATCGCCACCATGCTTATTTGATTATTTACCAAAAGATGCCATTGTTTTTATAGATGAATCTCATGTCTCTGTTCCACAAATAGGGGCAATGTACAAAGGTGACAGGTCAAGGAAAGAAACCCTTGTAGAATATGGCTTTAGGCTACCATCAGCTATGGATAATAGGCCTTTAAAGTTCGAAGAATGGGAGCTTTTGGCCTCACAAAGGGTTTATGTTTCAGCAACGCCGAGTCGGTATGAGAAAGAGCACCAGGATAACTTGGTAGAGCTCCTTGTTAGACCAACAGGTTTAACAGATCCTGATGTAGAAATACGTCCAGCGACCACTCAAATAGATGATGTGATTGGTGAATGTAACGAAAGAGTTGCTATGAAGGAACGGGTACTTATCACAACGCTTACAAAAAGAATGGCAGAGGACTTAACTGATTATTTAAATGAGAATGGAATTCAGGCAAGGTATATGCATTCAGATACGGATACAGTTGAGCGAGTTGAAATTATCAGAGATCTTAGAATTGGTAAATTTGATGTTCTGGTTGGCATTAATTTATTGAGAGAAGGTTTAGATATTCCTGAGGTAAGTTTGGTAGCAATTTTAGATGCAGACAAAGAAGGCTTCTTAAGATCTGAAACTACTATGATTCAAACTATTGGAAGAGCTGCAAGAAATTTGCGCGGCAAGGCAATTTTGTATGCGGACAAAATGACCGGGTCAATGGAGAGGGCAATTGCAGAAACTGATAGAAGAAGAGCCATTCAAGAAAAATATAATATTGAGAATAATATAACTCCAAAATCTATAACAACTAAAGTTAAAGATATTATGGAGGGCGCAAGAGTCATCTCTGGTAAGGCAAAAAAGAAGAAGGAAGATATTGAAAAATCCTTACCTTTTAAAATTAAAGAAGACTCTATAGATGGGTTAAGTGAGTCGATAGAAAAGATCGAAAATCAGATGTATAAATACGCAAAAGAAATGGAATTTGAGAAAGCTGCTCAGTGCAGAGACAAAATGAAATTCCTTAAAAGAAAGTTAATTGATCTTTAGGATCAGTGCACGCATGAGCTGCCATTAACTTGTAATAACTTTTAACTCTATGGACATAATCTATGGCTTGTTGTCCTCTTGAATAACCATTTATATCAATTAGATTAACGTCCTCACCTGTAATATTTTTAAGCTTATTTTCTATATCAAACCAGGTAATTTCAGATGGATCCTTACCAATAGTTTTAGCAATATTTATAATATTTGTTGGCCCTAGATTATATTTAGCTAAAGATATAGATAATTGATCTGCGGTAGTTTTTCCATAAACATTTCTATCTTGTAGTATGGCAAGATACTTGGCACCACCAGTAATGTTTTGTTCTGGATTCAGTCTTTTCTCAACTCCAACAATCGCTGCTGTATCAAGAGTAACCATCATCATTCCTCTGACACCCATGTTTGATTTTGCTCTTGGATCCCATTGTGATTCTTGAAAAGAAATAGCTGCTAATAACTCTGAGTCAATGGAAGTTTCTTCAGAAGCTTTATCAAACATTTCCTCATACTTAGGAAATCTGTTTTCAAGAAGATCTTTAAATTTTGTNTGCTCAAAGTTATTGAGCGGGGTGTTGTTATAAACTTTTTCTAAATGGATATTGCACTGCTTAATTTGATTTTTATCTGACAAAAAAATGTCGCACGAACTTATCAGAATCAATACTGAAAAATTGAAAAAAACTTTAAAGATATTCCCCATTTTTAATTATTTTTATTAAAAGACTTTATAATTGCTGTATACAATATTTCAGACCGAGAGAAGTGTCAAAGATTAATACCTTCATACTGCAGGGCAAAGAAAGTTTCTCAAACTCAAAATTAGAGCAACTCAATCTCGACTTCAACAATTCAAATAATAAAAGCTCAACTATTTCTTCAAAAGAAATTTATATTGTTGCTGCTAAGAGTGATGATTTAAATTTAGATCAGCTTAAAAATATTCTTGCAGCAGATCATCCAGATGATTCTTTTTCATTTATTGTAGGCCCAAGNTCTGGAACTATTTCTCCATGGTCATCAAAAACTGAAGATATTATTAANAATGTTGGGATCCTTAATATTAATAGGGTTGAAAAATTTAACAGCTTTACCATTTCAGATTTCTCAATAGATAATAATTTAGATTTATCGATGTTTTATGATCGAATGACACAATCCATTTATTCAGACCATGAGGAATGTCTTGCGTTTTTAAAAACAGACCCTCAAAGAGCTGTAAACATCATAGATATTTTATCTTCTGGCATTGAGGCACTTGAAAATGCTAACAAAAGCTTTGGATTTGCTCTAAGTGATGAAGAAATTACTTATTTATATGATTTCTATTCAAAAATAGCCAGAAACCCTACAGATGCTGAGTTAATGATGTTTGCACAGGCTAATTCTGAGCACTGTAGGCATAAAATATTTAACGCTAAATGGTCTGTTGATGGTGTTTCCAAGGACGATAGTCTATTTGACCTTATTAAGGAGACAAGCAAACAATCGCCAAAAGGAATTATTTCTGCGT
>JGI26113J46593_1000034_pt1 | contig 28408 bp, 27 predicted proteins | sample AOAMet11_17_M020_2_FD_46593 | JGI IMG/M metagenome (IMG submission 46593)
AACATTTATTTTAAAATTTCTGCAATTTGTTGAGCTAATTCTATACCAATTCTATCTTGTGCTTCATTTGTTGCAGCTCCGATGTGGGGAGTTAAAGAAATTCTAGGATGCATTAACAATTTAATTTCAGGTTTTGGTTCGTTTTCAAAAGTATCTAATCCTGCAAACGAAACTTTTCCAGAGTCTAATGCATTAACTAATTCAACTTCATTAACAACACCACCTCTAGCAGCGTTTATTAAACCTACACCATCTTTCATTAATTCAAATTGATTTTTATCAATAACATAATTTTTTTGTGCTGGAACGTGTAAACTAATAAAATCTGACTTTTTAAGAAGATCGTCAAATTTCGATATTTTAATATCAATGTTAATCGATTTACCACCCATAAATTCTAATTCCAAAGTAGTATCAGATAAGAATTTATCATAAGCTAGAACATTCATTCCTGCTCCAATAGCAATTTTAGCAGTTTCTCTACCAATTCTTCCAAAACCAATAATTCCTAATGTTTTACCTCTAAGTTCAACTCCTTTTGCATAGGCTTTTTTTAATTTTTTAAAATTAGAATCTCCATCTAATGGCATTGAACGGTTAGATTCGTGGAGAAATCTTACTCCACTATACAGGTGAGCGAATACTAGTTCAGCAACTGATGATGAAGATGCAGCTGGTGTATTAATTACACTAATGTTTTTGCTTCTAGCATATTCAACATCAATGTTGTCCATTCCAACACCACCTCGTCCAATAATTTTTAAACCTGGACATTTATCTATCAATTCTTTTCTCACTGTTGTTGCACTTCTAACCAGGATTACACTAATGTCTTCTTTATTAATGTAATTCTCTAATTGCTCTTGAGCAACATTTGTAGTAATAATATTGAAACCTGATTTTTTTAATTCTTCAACTCCGGAATTAGAAATACCATCGTTTGCTAAAACATTTATCATTATTTTATAATTTTAAACTAGTTTATTAAGTTGATTCATTGCTTCAATTAAAACTTTAACTGAGCTAATATCTAATGCATTATAAATTGAAGCTCTATAGCCACCAACAGATCTATGTCCATTGACTCCACTTATGTTGGCTTCCAAACATAAACGATCGAAATGTTCCTTATGGTTTTGGTCATTAAGATTAAAGGTTACATTCATTAAACTTCTATCTTCTTTTTTTGCAAACCCATTAAAAAGATCATTTGANTCAATTGCGTTGTAAAGTAAATTTGCTTTCTCAATGTTTTTATCTTCNATTGCTTTNATCCCTCCGTTTTTNGATAGCCACTCTAAAGTTAACATNGAAGTATAAACAGCAAATACAGGAGGAGTATTAAACATACTGTCTTTATCAATATGTACTTTATAATCCAGCATTGAAGGAATAGTTCTTGAAACCTTTCCAAGTATTTCTTCTTTAACTATAACTAAAGTTGTTCCAGCAGGCCCCATATTTTTTTGAGCACCAGCATATATTAGTGAGAACTTAGAAAAATCAATATTTCTGGAAAAAATATCAGAAGACATATCACATATTAAATTTGTATTNGTTTTTGGGAGCTCATGAAATTGAGTCCCGAAAATTGTGTTATTAGTGGTGATGTGTAGATAGTCTAAATCTGAACCTAAAGAATAATTTTTAGGAATGTAATTAAAATTGGCATCTTTAGATGTTGCCACTTCAATTGCATCACCAAAGTTTTTAGCTTCTTTTAAAGCTTTAGTAGACCATGCTCCTGTGTTTATGTATCCAGCTTTATTTTCAAGCAAATTATAGGCAGTCATTAAAAATTGCATACTCGCACCACCTTGCAGAAATAATGCTTTATATCCCTTGTTGTTTAAATCAAGTAATTCTAAGGCTAGAGATGTAGCTCTGTCCATTATTTCAACAAAATCTTTACTTCTGTGGGATATCTCAATTAGAGATAGATTTGAGTTGTTAATATTCAAAATTCCGTTTGAAGCTTGTTCTATAACAGATCTTGGTAAAATACTTGGTCCAGCGCTAAAATTGTGTTTTTTCATAAATTTTAAAAGTATCGAAATTAGTCATTTAGTTCATATCAAATATGGTACCTAAATTAAGATATCATCATATTTTCAACAAAAATTTAATAGTATCATTATTGTCTGCATAATCGCCAATAGTAGGACACTGTGTTTGACCAAATTGAATATTAGTTTTAAGATCTAAATTACTTGCAACACATTGGATACTATCAGAGTTATTTTGAATTAGTTTTAATATATCTTTTTTATCATCATAAAATTCATAAAACAAACAACCTATTGGTGATCCTAGTTTTGTTTCTTCTTTAAGTATTAAAAATCCATTTTCAATAAACTTTTCTTTACTCATCAAATAAACTGCTTTATTGTAATCAAAATTATTAACGTATTTATTGTGATTTATGATTTCTTTATAACTAAAAAACGCATTAAATAGTATATCTAGGTCATAACCTCTTGGTAAAAACACTTTGGATACGCTTCTGCAGCCTAAACCAAAATAGTTAAAGATATCATTTGATAAGCCTGCAAGATTATTGTCATTTTCATTACCATCCAATACAGCAATAGAGTGTCTTGTTTTTCTTAGAAGATTGGGATATTTACTAAAATAATAATCAAAATATCTGTGGGAATTATTATTTCCAGTTGCAATTACACCATCAAAATTTTTAAGTTTTTCGCTTTCGAATATAACTTTGTTTTTAAATTTTTTATTTCTTGACTCTAAAAACCTTACTATAAATGGAATTAATAACTTATCATCAGAAGATAGCTTGACCAAACAATCAAAGTTTAATAGTAACGAACACAATAAATCATGAAAGCCAACTATCGGGATATTACCAGCCATTATTATTGCAATTCTTTTTGATGATTTATCTTCAATATTATATTTAGATAACCAATCGGATATAATATTTTCCTGCAAAGAATTTGACCAGTTTTTTAATGAGAGTTTAAGATTTTCAATAGTGAACCAAGAGTTGTAACTTTTTGATTCAAAAAGGGTGTCTTCCAAAATTAAATCCCATTTTGGAAAATTTTTATTTTCTTTTTCATCAATGTTCTCTTTAAATAGAGTACCTAATTCAGAAAATGCTTTTATTCTTTCTTTAAAATCTTGTGTCAAACTTGTTTGTGATTTTTATTGGTATTATTTTTGCGCAAATCTAAGTAAAGATTGAATATTTTACAATGGCAATAATAATAACCGAAGAATGTATTAATTGTGGTGCCTGTGAACCAGAATGTCCAAACACAGCAATTTATGAAGCTGCATATGAATGGAAGTACGCTGATGGCACAAGTTTAGAAGGTGATTTGATACTACCCAGTGGAAAGAGTGTAAATGCAGAGTTAGAACAAGAACCGATTTCAGATGAATTTTATTTTATATCTCCTGATAAATGTACAGAATGTAAAGGATTTCATGAAGAACCACAATGTGCAGCTGTTTGTCCAGTTGATTGCTGTGTTCCTGATGATCAAAATGTAGAAACTGAAGAGCAATTATTGTCAAAACAAAAATTCATGCACCCTGATAATTAATTTATGAAAGCTGGAATTGTAGGACTACCCAATGTGGGAAAATCAACTTTATTTAATTGTTTATCTAACACCAAAGCCCAAAGCGCCAATTTTCCGTTTTGTACTATTGAACCAAACATAGGTATAATTAATGTGCCAGATCATAGATTAACAGAGATTGAGTCCTATGTTAATCCAGAAAAAGTTATTCCTGCTACTGTCGAAATCGTTGATATTGCTGGACTTGTAAAAGGTGCAAGTAAGGGTGAAGGCTTAGGTAATCAGTTTTTAGCTAATATTAGAGAAACTGATGCTATCATTCATGTTTTAAGATGTTTTGATGATAATAATATTGTTCATGTTGAAAATACTATAGATCCTGTCAGAGATAAAGAAATAATAGATTTAGAGTTACAGCTCAAAGATTTAGAAACTTTAGAAAAAAGAAAAGAAAAAATATCCCGTTTAATTAAAACAGGAAATAAAGAAGCTTCATTTCAAAATGATGTATTGATTAAAATGATTGACCATTTACAATCTTTTAATCCTGTAAGAAGTATTGATTTTTCTGAAAAAGAAATGGTATTTTCTAATACTTTAGATCTTATAACTAATAAACCAGTTTTATATGTTTGTAATGTTGATGAATCATCTGCAATTAACGGTAACGATTATGTCAATAAAGTTAAAGATGCTATTAAAAATGAAAATTCTGATCTTTTGATTTTAGCGGTAGCTACTGAAGCAGATATAAATGAATTAGATAATTTTGATGATAGAAAAGCATTTTTAGATGATATAGGATTAAGCGAAGCAGGTTCGTCAAAACTTATTAAAAAATCATATGATTTACTTAATCTTCAGACTTATTTTACAGCTGGTGTAAAGGAAGTTAGAGCATGGACAATTAATAAAGGTATGACTGCTCCTCAAGCAGCAGGAGTGATTCATACAGATTTTGAAAAGGGATTTATTAGAGCAGAAGTGATTTCTTTTAAAGATTACTCTGAATTTAAAAGTGAAATTAAGGTTAAAGAAGCTGGTAAATTAAATATTGAAGGCAAAGATTATATAGTTAATGATGGTGATGTAATGCATTTTAGATTTAACGTATAAAAAAGATTTCAACAACTGATTAATTCTATTGTTAATTAATTTATTAAAACACCATTTTTTTTTTTTTTAATCCACACCTATATTAGCTATTTTCGTAGCAATGTCAGTTTCATCAAACTATACTGAAGATAATATTCGTTCGCTAGACTGGAAAGAGCATATTAGAATGCGTCCAGGGATGTATATTGGTAAGCTTGGAGATGGTTCTTCACCAGATGATGGTATTTATATTTTACTAAAAGAAGTTCTAGACAATTCGATCGATGAATTTGTAATGGGTGCAGGAAAAACTATTGAAATTTCTATTTCTGAATCTGGTGTTTCTGTAAGAGATTACGGAAGAGGTATTCCACTTGGAAAAGTTGTAGATGTAGTTTCTAAAATGAATACGGGTGGTAAATACGACTCAAGAGCATTTAAAAAATCAGTTGGTTTAAATGGAGTAGGTACAAAAGCTGTAAATGCTCTTTCTTCAAGTTTTAAAGTAGAATCTTGTAGAGACGGAAAAGTTAAATCTGTATTTTTTGAAAAAGGAAATTTAACATTTGATAATGATATTGAAGAATCATCTAAAAGGAAAGGTACTAAAGTAACTTTTATTCCAGATGATTTAATATTTAAAAAATATAAATATAGAGCAGAGTATGTTTCAAAAATGCTCAAGTATTATGTTTACTTAAATCCAGGTTTAACAATAGTTTTTAATGGCGAAAAATACATTTCAAAAAACGGACTTAAAGATCTTTTAGAAGATAATAATGATGTTGATAAATTATTGTATCCAATAATACACCTAAAAGGTAATGATATAGAAATAGCCTTAACTCACAGTAAAGTTCAATATAGTGAAGAATATTACTCATTTGTAAATGGTCAGCACACGACACAAGGAGGTACTCACCAGTCAGCTTTTAGAGAAGCTTTAGTTAAGGTTGTTAGGGATTTTTATGGAAAACCATATGATGCAAGTGATATTAGAAAATCTATTATTTCTGCTGTAAGTATTAAGGTAATGGAGCCTGTTTTTGAATCTCAAACTAAAACTAAATTAGGCTCTACCGAAATGGGCGGCGGACTTCCCACCGTTAGATCATATATTAATGATTTTATTGGGAAATATTTAGATAACTATCTTCATAAAAACCCTAAAACTGCTGAGGAAATTCAAAAAAAAATTATTCGAGCAGAAAAAGAAAGAAAAGAGTTGTCGGGTATAAGAAAGTTAGCTAGAGAAAGAGCTAAAAAATCAAATTTACATAATAAGAAGCTAAGAGATTGTCGTGTACACCTTGGTGATATGAATAAAGAAAACAGGCTTGACTCAACTTTGTTTATAACTGAAGGAGATTCGGCTAGTGGATCGATTACTAAATCAAGAAATGTTAATACTCAAGCAGTGTTTAGTTTAAGAGGAAAACCTCTTAATTGCTACTCAATGACAAAGAAAATTGTTTATGAAAATGAAGAATTTAATTTACTCCAAGCTGCTTTAAATATCGAAGAAAGCATAGAATATCTTAGATATAATAATATAGTTATAGCTACAGATGCTGACGTTGATGGTATGCATATTAGATTGCTTTTAATTACATTTTTTTTACAATTCTTCCCTGAGTTAATTAAAGAGGGTCATTTATATATACTCCAAACTCCGCTTTTTAGAGTCAGAAATAAGAAAGAAACGATCTACTGTTATTCTGAAAATGAAAGAATTGATGCTGTTAATAAATTAGGTTCAAAACCTGAAATTACGAGATTTAAGGGATTAGGTGAGATATCTCCTAATGAATTCAAGCACTTTATTGGGGAAAGTATAAAACTTGATCCTGTTATGTTGGATGAAAATTTTAGTATTGATGAACTTCTTTCATTTTACATGGGCAAAAACACGCCTGACAGACAGAAATTTATAATAGATAATTTAAAAGTTGAACTTGACAGAATAGATTCTTAATATGGAAGAAGATTACATTGAGCCAAGCCAGCCAAGTTCAGAAAATGAATTAGAAGATTCATTAATCAGAGTTTCAGGAATGTATAAAGACTGGTTCCTTGATTATGCTTCTTATGTAATATTGGAAAGAGCTGTTCCTTCAATTGAAGATGGTTTTAAGCCTGTTCAAAGAAGAATTCTTCATTCGATGAAAGATTTAGATGACGGAAGGTTTAATAAGGTTGCTAATATTGTTGGACACACAATGCAGTATCATCCTCATGGAGATGCAAGTATTGCTGATGCAATGGTTCAGATAGGGCAAAAGGATCTTTTAATCGAAACACAAGGTAACTGGGGAAATATTTTAACTGGAGATAGATCTGCTGCTTCAAGATATATAGAGGCTAGGTTATCAAAGTTTGCTCTAGAAGTAGTTTTTAGTCCAAAAATTACTAAATGGCAATCATCTTACGATGGAAGAAGAAAGGAACCTATTAATTTACCCGTTAAGTTTCCGTTGCTGTTGGCTCAAGGAGGTGAAGGTATTGCAGTTGGATTATCTACAAAAATTTTACCACATAATTTCATTGAACTAATTGATTCTTCTATTAAATGTTTGAAAGGTCAAAAATTTACAATATTCCCTGACTTTCCCACTTCCGGTATTATGGATGTTAGTAACTATAATGATGGTTTAAGAGGAGGTAGGATTAAAGTTAGAGCTAGAATAAATCAATTAAGTAAAAACACACTAGTTATTAGTGAAATACCGTTTACAACTACAACTTCCTCCTTGATTGACTCAATATTAAAGGCAAATGACAATGGTAAAATTAAAATTAAAAAGATTGAGGATAACACTGCCAACAATGTAGAAGTTTTAGTTCATTTGCCTTCAAATGTTTCACCTGATAAAACCATTGATGGTTTATTTGCTTTTACATCATGTGAAACATCTATTTCACCTTTAGGTTGTGTTATTGAGGACAATAAGCCATTGTTTATTGGTGTTTCAGAAATTTTAAAAAGATCTACTGAAAACACAAAAGATTTATTGAGGCTGGAGTTGGAGTATAAAAAAAGTGATTACGAAAATCAATGGCATTACGCTTCGCTTGAAAGAATTTTTATCGAAAATAGAATATATAGAGACATTGAAAATGTCGATACTTGGAAAGGTGTAATTTCTGCAATTTCAAATGGTTTAAAGCCTTTTACGGAACATTTAAAAAGAGAGGTGGTTGAGGATGATATAGTTAGATTAACTGAAATAAAAATTAAAAGAATATCAAAGTTTGACATTGACAAAGCGCAAATCAAAATTGAAGCTATTGAAGATGAATTAGATAAAATTGCATTTAATTTAAGTAACCTTACTGATTTTGCTATTTCTTATTTTAAAAATCTTAAGTCTATTTATGGTAAAGAAAAAAAGAGGAAAACAGAGATTAGGATTTTTGCAGATGTAGATGCAAAGAAAGTAGTTGTAAAAAACTGTAAACTATATGTTAACAGAGAAGAAGGGTTTATTGGAACTTCTATTAAAAGAGACGAATTTGTTGAAGAATGTTCTGATATTGATGATGTTATAACTTTTACTGAAGATGGTCAAATGATGGTGACTAAAGTAGAATCTAAAAAATTTATATCCAAAAATATTAAACATGTAGCTGTTTTTAAAAAGAAAGATAAAAGAACAGTTTACAATATGATATATAGGGATGGTAAGAAGGGCACTTCTTACATTAAAAGATTTAGTGTAACAGGTGTTACAAGAGATAAAGTATATGATTTAACTAATGGAAATGAAGACTCAAAGATGTTATATTTTTCTGCTAATCCAAATGGTGAAGCTGAGATAGTAAATATAATTTTAAGGCAAACAGGTTCGATAAAAAAATTAAAGTGGGAGTTAGATTTTGCTGATTTAGATATTAAAGGAAGATCTTCAAAAGGAAATATTGTTTCTAAGTATACAATTAATAAAATTGAATTTAAAGAAAAGGGATTGTCTACTTTAAAGCCTAGAAAAATTTGGTTTGATGAGACTATTCAAAGACTGAACGTTGATGAACGAGGCGAGTTATTAGGTGAGTTTAAGAGTGACGATTGTTTGATTATAATCCAGCAAAACGGTTCACTTAAAACAGTAAAACCTGACATGAATATGCATTTTCCAGACGATATGATTGCTTTAGAAAAGTGGATACCTGAAAAGCCTATTTCTGTTTTGTATTTTAACGGACAAAAAGATTGTTATTTCGTAAAAAGATTTTTAGCAGGAAATCAAAATAATGATCAGAAATTTATTCCAGATGGTTCAAAAATACAACTTGAACTGGTTTCAACAGATTGGAGACCTGTTATTGAACTTACTTATCCTAAAACCTCAAAGGGTGTGAGAAATAGTGAAACTAAAAATATTGATGAATTGATATCGGTTAAAGGAATTAAGGCTATTGGCAACAGATTAAGTTCGTTTAAGATTAAAAACATTAATCAATTAGATCCTCTTGATTATTTACCACCTGAAAAAAAAGAGATAAAGGATTTGGATGTTGAATCAGAGGAAATCAAGGCTGATGCTAAAGATTTTACTTTTGACAAAGGCCAAACAGAACTTGAGTTTTAGTTTTTAATTTTTTTAACAAATCCTCTTTGTTTGTTTTTAACATCACCTACGAAGGAATATTCAAAAGTGTATGAATTTTCATTAGTAGAAAGAATCTTCATTTGAACGGATTTCTTTTCACTTAAAGATTTAGGATTTACTTTTTTATATATACACTCGCAATCTGAAACCCATTTAACAGAATTTGAATCAATTTTTCCGTTAAAATATCCAATTTCAAGATCTTTAGTCCTTGTAAACTTGGTGATAAGTGTATCGCCTTCTTCAGAAATTGATTTAAATTCAAATGTCCCTGTTTTAAATTTTAGACAATCTCTTTCAGGAAAATCACAAGAATTTAAAATAAACAATAATAAAACAAGTCTAATATACATTGATTGTAAATTTATTAATTTTTATAGATTTTACAGGAACCATCTTTATAAAATATTACAATTTTTTCTACATCAGATTCAATTTCATCATTATTAGATGTTTTGATTTTAGCAATTGGAGTAGGGGGTTCAGTTAAATGGCTTATATCGTTAAATAACCAGTCTAAACTTATATTTTCAATGGATTTGTTAATTTTTAATATAAAATCAAGGCTTGGTTTATTTCTACCACTTAATACATGTGAAACGCTAGACCTTTGAACACCAATTTTATCAGCAAATTTTGATGCAGTTAAGCCTTCGTTTTCTATTAATATTTTAAGTTTTTCTGAAAAATCTATCATGTTTACAATTGTAAATTTATAAAAAATAAATGACATTATTATAATCAATTTTATACAAAATGAATTAATAAAAATTAAAGTATAACTTTAATTAAATTATATAAAACACTTAAAAACATATACTTATATAAAATTTAATATTTTTTGTAGACAATTGTAATATATAGTCCGATATAAAGACGTTTATTTAAAATTATTAGTTTACAATTGTAATCATTAGTATTGTTAAATTTGTAAAAAAAATTAATGAATATTATAGCTGAAAATTATACTGATTATAAAGAAAAAGAAATTTTCGGTAGGTATATTAATAATGATTCTATTGCAAACTTAAATTCAAAATATTCATCAGAAATTTGCGGATACAGCGTAAATAATTTGCCGATTCATTTTTTTAAAATAGGCTCTGGAAAAACTAGATTGCTAATATGGTCTCAGATGCATGGTAACGAGTCTACCTCTACAAAAGCACTTTTTGATTCTATTTCATTTTTTTGCAATTATGAAAAGAAAATATATGATGATTTAACCATATTAGTCATACCAATATTAAACCCAGATGGTGCTTTAAAATATACCAGAAATAATTATAATAATGTAGATCTTAACAGAGATGCAGTTGATTTAACTCAGCCAGAAAGTCTTGTGTTAAAAAAGGTTTACAATGATTTTAACCCAGATTTTTGTTTTAATTTACATGATCAAAGATCAATTTATTCAACTGTTAATTTTAATTCATCAATACTTTCTTTTTTATCTCCTTCCTCTGATTTTGAACGAAATGAAACTGATTCAAGAGTAAAATCAATGAAAATCATATTAGATATATATGATAATCTTAGAACGTTAATTCCAAATAACATTGGTAGATATAATGATGAATTTAATATTAATTGTGTTGGAGATACATTTCAATCTTTAAATACCCCTACAATCTTATTTGAATCTGGTCATTATTCTCAAGATTACACAAGAGAAATATCAAGGTATTATACATCAATGGCAATTACATACGCTGTCAAATCAATATATTCCAAACGTTTTAACTTACAAAACCATAAAGATTATTATAATATCCCTGAAAATTCTACAAATTTATGCGATGTTTTTATTAAAAACATTAAAATAAAGCAATCTTCATCAAGTCAGCATATTAATTTATCCATTTTGTATAAAGAAAAATTAAATTTAGGTTCTAAAGAAGTTGAATTTCTTCCGGAAATTAGTGAATTCGGAAAATTAGAAAAAGTTTCAGGTCATCTGGAATCCGATTTTATTTCAATCGATAATGTATTTGACATATCTGATAATAGTGATTTAAATGAAATTATTATAATCGCAAAAAAATTACGAAATATTCATTAAATATTTGATTTAAGTAAAAATAATTCAATATATTTGCGATTATTTAAATTTAAATTCAAAATAATGGCTAAAATTAAACTTGATGAAATTGATCACCAGATTCTAGATCTTTTAATTGATAATACAAGAACTGCTTTTACTGATATAGCTAAAAAATTATTAATCTCAGCTGGGACTGTTCATGTTAGGGTAAAAAAAATGGAAGATGCAGGTATTATTAAAGGATCTTCTCTTACACTTGACTATAAAAAATTAGGATATACTTTTATTGCATACATCGGTATATTTCTCGAAAAAACTCATCAGACTAAGTTTGTACTTCAAAGACTTGAAGCAATTCCATTTGTAACAGTAGCTCATATTACCACTGGAAAATTTAATATTTTCTGTAAAGTTCGTGCTAAAAGTACTGACCATGCGAAAGAGATTATATTTTTGATTGATGATGTAGAAGGTGTTTCTAGAACAGAAACTATGATATCACTAGAAGAAAGTATAAATGATAAGAAAAGGCTTATGCATAGAATTTTTAATGAATTACAATAATATTAGTGAGAGAATTAACAAAAAAAGAAAGATTTAACGATAAAGTTCTTTCTAGATTCAACTTATACAATAGTATTTTTTCAACTCTTCCATATGAAAGTATTGCCAAAACTGGTGTAATGCTTCCTCTTTTTGAAAGAATTTGTATTGATGGTTATAAAAAAAGCAATAATCCAACAAAAATTGTAAATGATTTTTTCGCTACTTATATGTCTGGATCTGATGATCCGGAAAAAGTTTCTCTTTTGTTTCGTTTTATTCAATATATCGAAAGACAGGTTGTTCTTTTTGATGCAGTTGAAGACGCTTCTTTTTCCCAAATTAACAATTTAGATGGTAGGGGAACTCTACGTAGTTTAAAAGAAGAAGTTGAATCAAAAAACAAAAAATCTGAACTAAAAAAGTATTTATCTAAATTTAAAATAAGACCAGTTTTAACTGCTCACCCAACTCAGTTTTACCCTGGTTCAGTTTTAGGAATTATAACTGATTTAACAAGTGCTGTCAAAAATAACAATTTAGCAGAAATTAAAGTTCTACTATCTCAACTTGGAAAGACTCCATTTTTCAAAAATAAAAAACCAACACCATATGATGAAGCAGTAAGTTTAACATGGTATTTAGAAAATGTTTTTTACAATTCTATTAGTAATATATATAAATACATTAAAATAAATATTTTTGATGGTAAGGATTTTGACAATGATATAGTTAATTTAGGTTTTTGGCCTGGAGGAGACAGAGACGGAAACCCATTTGTTACTACTAAGATTACTTTAAAAACTGCAAATAAATTAAGAAGCGATATTATTAAAAATTATTACAGAGATATTAGGAGTTTAAGAAGAAGGTTGACTTTTAAAAATATAGAAGATAAAGTAGTTGAAATAGAAAATAGATTATACAAAAGTATTTTTAATGAAAGTAAAACTCCAAAAATTAGTTTAGATGAGCTAAAAACTGAATTAAATAAAATAAAAAATATTCTTATTAACGAACACAATTCTTTGTTTCTCGAAGAATTAGACGAAATTATTGATAAGGTTAAAATTTTTGGATATCATTTTGCAAGTCTTGATATTAGACAAGATTCTAGAATTCATAGTAGTGTTTTTAATTCTGTTTTTAAAATCGCTCAGAAAAATTTAAATAAATTATTTCCAGATAATTATTTGGACTTAAACGAAGAAAAAAAGATTAAAATTTTATCTAAAATTAAAGGGGATATTTCACCTGATCTTTTCAATGATGAATTGTCGGTTTCTACATTGAGTTCAATACGAGCCATGAAAGAAATTCAGTCAAACAATGGAGAAAAGGCTTGTAACAGATATATCATTAGCAATAATCAATCTGCATTGAACATATTAGAGGTCTTTACTATGTTTAGACTTAGTAATTGGGAGAATCCAACTGTAGACATTGTGCCTTTATTTGAAACAGTTTCAGATTTAAAAGTTGCTTCTAAAGTTATGGAGTCCGTTTATGCTAACCCAGTTTATAAAAATCATCTAAAACAAAGAAATAATCAACAAACAATTATGTTGGGTTTTTCAGATGGAACTAAAGACGGAGGTTATTTAATGGCTAATTGGAGTATTTTAAAAGCTAAAGAAGCTCTTACATCAGTTTCTAGAAAACATGGAATTAAAGTAATATTCTTTGATGGAAGAGGAGGTCCACCAGCAAGAGGAGGAGGTAATACTCATCAATTTTACTCTTCGATGGGTGAATTTGTTGAATCTGATGAAATTCAACTTACAGTTCAAGGTCAAACAATAAGTTCAAATTTCGGAACAGTTCAATCTTGCCAATACAACCTTGAACAATTATTAAGTTCTGGAATTCAGAATAGAGTTTTAAGCGATGTTAACAACAGTTCTAGCAGAGAAGATAAATTAATACTAGATAAACTGGCTAATATTAGTTACAAAGCTTATACAGAGTTTAAAGATCATCCTATGTTTGTTCCTTACTTAGAACATGTTAGTACTATAAAATATTATGCTAAAACAAATATTGGAAGTAGGCCTTCAAAACGTGGTAGTGCGGATGCTAAGTTTGATTTTTCATCNTTAAGAGCAATTCCNTTTGTGGGTAGCTGGAGTCAACTAAANCAAAATGTNCCTGGTTTTTATGGTGTAGGAACTGCATTAAAATATTATAGTGACAGAAAAGAATTTTCTAAGATTAAAAATCTTTATAAAAGTTCTCCTTTTTTCAGAACATTAATTTCTAACAGTATGATGAGCTTAACTAAGTCGTTTTTTAAATTAACTGCTTACATGAAAAATGATCCACAATATGGAGAGTTTTGGTTATTAATTTATAATGAGTATAGGCTAACTAAAAAATTGATTTTGAGATTGTCTGGATTTGATCATTTAATGCAAAATGAACCTGCTAATAAAGCTTCCATTCAAACAAGAGAAAAGATTGTGCTTCCATTAATAACAATTCAACAATATGCTTTAAGAAAAATTAAAGACATTGAAAATGGAAATCATCCAAAAAAAGATTTATCTCTATATGAAAAAATGGTTACAAGATCTTTGTTTGGAAATATTAATGCTAGTAGAAACTCAGCTTAAATAATATTTAAAAGACTCTTTTATTANTTCTTTTTTAACCTGAATATCATAAACAGGTTCAGCTATTTCNTTAAGTAAAATGAAATTTATTTTTCCGTGACTGTTTTTTTTATCATGAATTAATAAATCTATTATTGAACCAATCTGACTTTCACTTATTTCAATTTTTTTGTAAATACAATTAATGTGTTTTTTTATTGAATTAACATGATCGATTGAGAAGTTGAATAATTTATAGGATAAAAAACTTGCCAAAACTATCCCAATAGAAACTGCTTCACCATGAAGTAATTTATTTTCGGAATTCAAGAAATAAGATTCGATCGCATGACCCAGGGTATGACCATAATTCAGCGACTTTCTTTCTTTTTGTTCTTTTTTATCAATTAAAACAATTTTATTCTTTGTTATAATTGAATTGTATATTGTTTTTAAATCATAAAATGGNGTATCATTACTAATTAACAGATTATATGTTGGCAGATCATNAATCAATGAATGTTTAAATATTTCAGCGTATCCACTTGAAATTTCATTTTTTTCTAATGTGTTTAAAAATTCATTATCAATCACTACCATTTTGGGATCATAAAAAGTTCCTATTTGATTTTTAAGAGTTCCAAAATCAATTCCAGTTTTTCCGCCCACCGAAGCATCTACCATAGACAATAGAGTGGTGGGGACATTTATGTAATTTATTCCTCTTTTATAAGTGCTCGCAATAAAACCACCCATATCCGAAACAACACCTCCTCCTAGATTTATAATTAAACTGTTTCTATCTCCTTGTTTGTCCGATATTATTTTCCAGAGTTTTAAACATGATTCAATATTTTTGTTTTCTTCTCCGTTACATGATTCAATTAGTTCATAATTCTCTATTTGAATTTTGTTTAAAAATACATCTAAACAATATTGCTTAGTATTATTATCAACATGAATAAAAATTTTAGAATAATTTTCATTCTTTAAATGATTTGATAGTTTATCAAATCCATTTTGCTTAAACAAAATAGAGTAACTGTCTGAGATAATTTCTTTATTCATATAAATTTATTCAATACAAAATAACATATTTTTTTTTTAAAAAAACTATGTACATTAGTTTAAAATTTTATTGATTTGAATAATCTATTTTCTGATACTAAAGAAGCTTTTTCTTTAAAAAGTAATTTTGAACTAAACAGAGCATTTTTTCTTTTTAAAATTATTGGTAATACTACTTTTGTAAAATTAAGTACAGTCTTGACAAACTTTGCTTTAAAATTTCACCTTCCAGTAACTCCTATCATTAAAGCAACTGTATTTGATCATTTTTGCGGTGGTGTGAGTGAAGAAGATTGTGTCCCAGTAATAAATAAAATGTTTGATAAAAATGTTCACTCTGTATTAGATTTTTCCACTGAAGGCTTTGATTCGGAAAAAGAATTTGACGATTGTTTAAGAAAAAAAATATCTATTATAGAATTTGCAAAAAACAAAAAAGAAATTCCTTTTGCCGTTTTTAAACCTACTTGTTTGGGTAGTACAGATTTATTTAAAAAAGTTTCAAAATTTGAAAATTTAAATGATTCAGAAAATGATTCTTGGAATAGAGTTATTCAAAGATTTGATCAAGTTTGTTCAAAGGCTTTTAAAGAAAATATAAAAATTTTAATTGATGCTGAAGAAGTTGAGGTTCAAAACGCAATTGATGATTTAGCAATTAAAATGATGCGTAAGTATAATCTCAAAACTGCTATTGTCTATAATACTGTGCAGATGTACAGGAAAGATAGATTAACCTACCTAAACGAAATGATTTCTAATCAATTTAACGATGGTGTGATATTTGGATTAAAGCTAGTTAGAGGAGCTTACATGGAAAAAGAAAGGAATTTAGCTGTTTCAATGAATATTGAATCTCCAATCTGTGATACTAAAAATGAAACAGACAAAAATTTTAATTCAGGATTAGATTTTGTCTTTAATAATTTTGAAAGAATTTCATTTGTTTGTGCGTCCCACAATGAAGATTCGATTCTAAAAGTTATTTCAATGATGGAATTAAAAAATTTAAAAAGTAATGATAGCAGCGTATGGTTTGGTCAGCTTTATGGTATGAGTGATAATATTTCTTTTAATTTGGCTTCAAAGAACTTTAACACTTTTAAAATATTACCTTTTGGATCTGTCAGAAACCTTATGCCTTACTTGATAAGAAGAGCAGAAGAAAATACCTCGGTACAAGGTCAAACTGGAAGAGAATTACAGTTAATTTTAAAAGAAAGAAAAAGAAGAGCTTCACTGTAGTTCATTAATTTTTAGAAAAGTATGCGTTCTTATCACAGTTTTTCACAATAAATGATTTCTTTTTACTCTCCAAGTAATAAACCTTACAAGTGTCAATTTTAGTATTACTTTTAGAAAAGTTTACATCATACTCTTTAAAAAAAATATCTTTTGAAAAAGAATTATTTTGATCATTAAATATCCAATTCTTTTTATAAATATCGTTTAAAACTCTTTTATTAGGCATGTAATTGAACCTTGTGTCTTTTTTGTTGGAAATAAATATTAAAATAATAATACCAATACTTAAACCAAACAAAAAGAAATACAATCTTTTTAAAAAACTCATGAGAATATATTTGTTAAATTAATTTTTCGCTTATCAGTATCTATGAAATCAATTTTTAAAATGGAGTGATTGATGTCTAAATCATTCATTATCAACTCAGGCCACTCGATTATAATGAATTTATTATATAAATATTCAAAAAGTCCTAAATCATTAATTTCTTCTTTATTTTCAATTCTATACAAATCCATATGAATTACTAATCCGTCCTCGCAGCTGTATTCGTTTATAAGAGTGTAGGTAGGACTACTAACTTGATCTTTTACTTTAAGTTGTTTGCAAATCTCTTTTATTAATGTTGTTTTTCCTGAACCAACATCACCACAAACCAGTAAAATTTTTCCACTTATATTTTTTAAAATAAAATCGCTTGCTTCTTTTATTTCTTCGATACCATAATTAAATTCCAAAATATTTTAAATTTTAAAATTCAAAAATAAGATACTTATTCATTGTTTTAACCATATTAAACCAAATTTAATTGATTTTTCATACTTTTGCGACGATGAAGTTAAAAGCATATCAGGTAGCTGAAATTGTTGGTGGTGATGTTGAGGGAAATGATCAGGTTTCGATTGACAGCTTAGCTAAAATTGAAAATGGTAAAGAAGGCTCGTTGTCTTTTTTAGGAAACCCTAAGTATAAAAAATTTTTAGATTCATCAAAATCTTCAATTGTTATAGTTGCAGATAATTTTGTTTCCGATAAAAATTTAACCAAAACGTTGATAAAAGTTAAAGATCCTAATGAAGCATTTTCTAAGTTATTAGATTTGTTTGGAAATCAAACCTCAAGTAGATCAGGTATTGATAAATTAAGCTCTGTTGACAATACTGTTTCAATTGGTAAAGATGTTTATTTAGGAGCTTTTTCTATTTGTGAAAAAGATTCAATAATTGGAAAAAATTGTAAGATTTATTCACAGGTTTATGTTGGTGAAAATGTAAAAATTGGTAGCAATACTATTGTTTATCCTGGTGTTAAAATATATAATAATTCTGTTATAGGAAATAACTGTATAATTCATTCAGGCACTGTAATAGGTTCAGATGGATTTGGATTTAATCTCGATAAAAATGGCAATCAACTTAAGGTTAATCATAATGGTAATGTAATAATTGAAGACAATGTTGAAATTGGAGCGAATTGTACTGTTGATAAAGCTACTTTAGGGTCAACTTTAATCAAAGAAGGGGTTAAATTAGATAATTTAGTTCAAGTAGCTCACAATGTTGAAATTGGTGAAAATACTGTAATTGCTGCTTGTGTTGGGATCGCAGGATCAACTACAATTGGTAAGAATTGTATGATTGGTGGTCAAGCAGGTATTTCTGGACATTTGAAGATTGGAGATAGAGTAATGGTTCAAGCTCAGTCAGGGGTTATGAAAAATATTCCCTCAGATAGTACTGTAATGGGAATGCCAGCATTTAATTATTTAGATTATAATAAATCTTATGTTCATTTTAAAAATTTACCAAAGATAATGAGTAAACTAAATGATCTTTTTAAAAAAACTATATAATGAGTAAACAACGTACAATCTCAAAGTCTATTTCACTTAAGGGTGTTGGTATTCATTCTGGTAATGAAGTTAATTTAACTTTTAAACCTGCAGATGAAGATTTTGGTTATGCATTTTGTAGAACTGATCTTCCCAAAAAACCCATCATAGAAGCTGATGTTAATTATGTAGTTAGTACCAAAAGGGGAACAACATTAGAGAAAGATGGTGTGACTATTCAGACCTCTGAGCATGTATTAGCTGCTCTTGTTGGAATGGAAGTTGATAATGTTTTAATTGAAATTGATGCTTCAGAACCTCCAATAATGGACGGATCTTCAAAATATTTTGTTGAAGCAATTAAAAAAGCTGGAATTAAAGAGCAATCCAAAGAAAGAAGTGAATATATAGTTAAGGATGTAATTTCTTATTATGACGAGGAAAGTGGAAGTGATATAACTATTATTCCATCAAAATATTACGAGGTTACAACAATGGTTGATTTTGGTACAAAAATTCTAGGTACTCAAAATGCGACAATGAAAAGATTATCACAATTTGAAAATGAATTTGCTGAGGCTAGAACATTTAGTTTTTTACATGAAATTGAAATGCTTCTTGAAAACGGTCTAATTAAAGGTGGGGATTTAAATAACGCTATAGTTTATGTTGATAAAGAATTATCTGAAAAGACTATGGGGAAATTAAAAAAAGCATTTAATAAGGATAAAATTTCTGTAAAGTCTAATGGAATACTTGATAATTTAACTTTACATTATCCAAATGAGGCAGCCAGACACAAATTACTTGATGTTATTGGGGATTTAGCCTTAGTTGGAACAAGAATAAAAGGTAAAATAATTGCTAACAAACCTGGTCATTATGTAAACACCATGTTTGGAAAAAAACTTTCATCCATAATTAAAAATGAGAAAAGAAATATTGCTCCAAAGGTTGATATGAGTAAGCCTCCAGTTATGGATGTAAATCAAATAATGAAAGTATTACCTCATAGACCTCCTTTTTTATTGGTTGATAATATTTTAGAAATTTCAGAAAATCATATCATTGCGCAAAAAAATGTAACAATGAATGAAGATTTTTTTAAAGGTCATTTTCCAGGAAAACCAATTATGCCTGGGGTTCTTCAAATTGAAGCAATGGCACAAGCTGGAGGAGTTTTATTCTTAAACAATGTTCCAGATCCTGAAAATTATTTAACTTTTTTCGCTAAAATTGATAATGCAAAATTTAAATATCCTGTCGTTCCTGGAGATACTTTAATTTTTAAATTAGAATTACTTTCACCAATAAGAAGAGGTATAATGCATATGAAAGGCCAGGCATTTGTTGAGGGTAAATTAACAAGTGAGGCAGAATTACTAGCTAGAATAATAAGAAAAACTGAAGCATAATGTATCAACCTTTATCATATATACACCCTGGAGCAAAAATCGCAAAAAATGTAGTGATTGAACCTTTTACATCTATTGATAAAAATGTTGTAATTGGAGAAGGATCTTGGATCGGTTCCAATGTAACTATCATGAGTGGAGCTCGAATTGGAAAGAATGTTTCAATATTTCCTGGTTCTGTAATATCAGCAGTTCCTCAGGATTTAAAATTTAAAGGTGAAGAGACTACTGCTGAAATAGGAGATAACACAACTCTTAGAGAGTGTGTTACAATAAATAGAGGAACCTCCGATAGAAATAAAACTAAAATTGGTAAAAATTGTCTAATAATGGCTTATTCTCATGTTGCACACGATTGCTTTATTGGGGATAATTGTATTTTTTCAAATAATTCTACTTTAGCTGGACATGTAACTGTTGGATCACACGTTATTCTAGCAGGTATGGTTGCTGTTCATCAGTTTTGTTCAATTGGTAATCATGCTTTTGTAGCAGGTGGCTCTTTGGTTAGAAAAGATGTACCACCTTTTGTAAAAGCTGCAAGAGAACCACTTTCATATGTTGGAATAAATTCAGTCGGTTTAAGAAGAAGAGGTTTTGACAGCAAGGTTATAATGGAAATTCAGTCTATGTACAGAACACTTTATCAAAAAAGATATAATAATACACAAGCAGTAGCTATTATGGAGGGTGAAATGGAAGCTACAAAAGAAAGGGATGAAATTCTTCAATTCATCAAAAATTCTCAAAGAGGAATAATGAAAGGTTATTTTAAAAATTAATTATGGCATCATCATCTGATATAAGAAAAGGACTTTGTATTAAATATAACAATGATATTTATAAAATCATTGAATTTTTACATGTGAAGCCTGGAAAAGGTCCTGCATTTGTAAGAACAAAATTAAAAAGTGTTACTAATGGAAAAGTAATTGATAATACATTTTCTGCAGGCCATAAAATTGATGACGTAAGAGTTGAGACGAAAAAATATCAATATTTATATAAAGATGCTGAAACATATCATTTCATGAATGTTGATGATTATAATCAAATAACTGTTCAAGAAGTGATACTAGATTCTTCTCAATTCTTAAAAGAAGGTGAAATAGTTACTGTATTGATTAATACTGAAGATGGCACAACTTTGTCTGTCGAAATGCCTCAAAATGTAATTTTAGAAATTTCTTCAACTGAGCCTGGTGTTAAAGGAAATACAGCTACAAACGCTACTAAACCTGCAATTTTAGAAACAGGTGCAAAAATTAATGTTCCTTTGTTTATAAATGAAGGTGATAAAATAAAAATAGATCCAGAAAAAGGCTCTTACATAGAAAGAGTCAAAAATTAAAATAATTTATGAGTATAATAGTAAACAAGAATTCTAAAATTGTTGTTCAAGGATTCACGGGAAGTGAAGGTACGTTTCATGCAGAACAAATGATAAGTTACGGAACAAATGTAGTAGCAGGTGTAACACCTGGAAAAGGTGGTCAAACACATTTAGATAAACCTGTATTTAACACCGTTTCAGAAGCTGTAAAAAATGCAGATGCAAACACTTCAATAATTTTTGTGCCAGCTGGTTTCGCAGCTGATGCAATTATGGAAGCAGCTGAGGCTGGTGTTCAAACAATAATTGCTATTACTGAGGGAATTCCAGTGTCTGATATGACAAGAGTTAGTCAATATTTAGAAAATAAATCTTGTACTTTAATTGGACCTAATTGTCCAGGAATAATCACACCTGANGAGGCTAAAGTAGGTATNATGCCTGGCTTCGTATTTAAAAAAGGTAGAGTAGGNCTGGTTTCAAAGTCAGGGACTTTAACTTACGAAGCTGCTGATCAAATAGTTAAACAAGGTCTAGGTATTTCAACTGCTGTTGGAATTGGTGGAGATCCAATCATTGGAACTACAACAAAGGATGCAATTGAGTTATTTATGAATGACGACGATACAGATTGTATTGTTATGATTGGTGAAATAGGAGGACAATTAGAAACTGATGCTGCAAAATGGGTTGCTAAAAATGGAAATAAAAAACCAATAGTTGGTTTTATAGCCGGAGAAACTGCCCCAAAAGGAAGAACAATGGGTCATGCTGGTGCAATCGTTGGAGGAGCGGAAGATACTGCTGAAGCTAAGAAAAAAGTAATGAAAGAATGTGGTATTCATGTTGTAGATTCTCCTGCTGAAATTGGAAAAAAAGTTGCAGAAATTTTATAATAAAAATTTACAATATGAAATTATTAGAAAATAAAACAGTTGTTATTACAGGAGCCAGCAGAGGTATTGGAAGAGGAATAGCACTAGTTTTAGCTTCTCACGGAGCCAACATTGCTTTTACTTATTCTAAATCTGTTGATTCAGCTAATGAACTGATTGAAGAAATGTCAGAATTTAATACTAATTGTAAAGCCTATCAAAGTGACGCAGCAATTTTTGAGGATTCACAAAAACTTATTGATCAAGTGATAAAAGATTTTGGAACTATTGATGTTTTAATAAACAATGCTGGTATTACTAAAGACAACTTACTGATGAGAATGAATGAAGACGATTTTGATAAAGTTATTGAAGTAAATTTAAAATCTGTTTTTAATATGGTAAAGGCTACNCAAAGAACATTTCTTAAAAATAGATCAGGAAGTATAATAAATATAAGTTCAATTGTTGGAGTAAAAGGAAATGCTGGACAATCTAATTATGCAGCTTCTAAAGCAGGTATAATAGGGTTTTCTAAGTCAATTGCATTGGAGCTTGGTTCGAGAAACATAAGATCTAATGTTATTGCCCCTGGATTTATACAAACAGAGATGACAGACAAGTTAAATCAAGACGTTGTTAATCANTGGATTAGCGGAATTCCTTTAAAAAGAGGAGGAACACCTGAAGATGTTGCAAATCTTTGCTTATTTTTGTCATCTGACCTTTCAACTTTTATAACTGGTCAGGTAATTAATGTCGATGGTGGCATGTTAACTTAATAAATAAATAATCAATTAAATAAATAAAAAATGGATAGAATTAATAAAATCGGTTTACCAGTTGTACTAATAATTATGTTTTCAATTATTGGATTAATGAAATCAGCTGTTAACATTGGATACGGTGAAGCTGGAGTTTTGTTTAAAACTTTTGGTGAAGGTACCGTAGTTGACGAACCTGCACTTGGTGAAGGGTTTCACCTAATATTACCTTGGAATAAGGTTTACTTGTATAACGTAAAACAACAAGAAGTTTTTGAAAGTCAAATGCAAGTACTTTCTTCAAATGGTCTTGAAATATCTTTAGATGTTTCAGTTTTATATCAACCAAAAGCTGATCAGTTAGGGTTGTTACATCAAACTAAAGGATCAAACTATTTAGATATTGTAATAGTTCCTAATATTAGAGCGGTAGCAAGAAGTGTTGTTGGTAGATATACACCTGAACAACTTTATTCAACTAAAAGAGATGCTATTGAAAGTGAAATTTATGACGAANTAAAAAAAGGAGTTGAAGAACAATATGTTCANATTAACGATGTTTTAGTTAGAGATGTTACTTTACCTAATACNATTAAACAAGCAATTGAAAGNAAACTTAGTCAAGAGCAAATGTCNTTAGAGTATGAATTTAAACTTGAATCTGCTAGAAAAGAAGCTGAAAAAGTTAGAATTGATGCTAAAGGTAAAGCAGACGCAAATAGAATTTTAAATTCCTCTTTAACAACAAATATTTTAAGAGATAAAGGTATTGAAGCTACTACTAAATTAGCTGAGTCTCCAAATTCAAAAGTAATTGTAATTGGAAGTGGAAAAGATGGTTTGCCAATAATTCTAGGAAATCAATAAATTTTTTATAATATTTGTATTTCAGTTTTAAACAATGAAATTTAACCGTAACAATCATCATCATTTAAATATCCTCAAACGAGTGATGTGATGATATTGTTATATTATTATACAAGCCCGTTTGTTAATTCAAACGGGTTTTTTTTTTATAAAAATTTAATAAATGAAAAAACTAAAAATCGCGATTCAAAAATCAGGAAGACTTAACACGGACTCTTTAACTCTTCTAAATAAATGTGGAATTAAAATAGATAATTATAAAGACCAGCTAAAAGCATCTGCAAGAAACTTTCCTATTGAAGTTTATTTTTTGAGAAATAGTGATATTCCAAAATATATTAATGATGGTGTGGTTGATCTGGCTATAATAGGTGAAAATTTACTTATTGAAAAGGATTTTGATATTGATGTTATTGAAAATCTTGGGTTTTCAAAATGTAAAGTTTCAATTGCTGTTCCAAAATCAGTAGTGTTTGATTCTGTTTCTTATTTAAATGATTTAAAAATTGCAACATCTTACCCAAACACTCTTAAAAAGTTTTTAAAGAAAAACAATATTAGTGCAGATATTCACGTAATTAACGGTTCAGTTGAAATAGCTCCAAATATTGGTCTTTCAGATGCGATATGTGATATAGTTTCAAGTGGAAGTACACTTTATAAAAATAACTTGAAGGAAGTTTTTGTGATTCACGAATCACAAGCTGTATTAGCTGGAAATAAACAAGTTTTAGAATCTAATAAGTACTTGTTAGATAAGTTTTTATTTAGAATAAGAGCAGTTTTAAAAGCAAAAGAGTCGAAGTATATACTTTTAAACGCTCCAAATGATAAAATAAATGCTATTTCAGAAATACTTCCAGTTTTAAAAAGTCCAACTGTTCTACCTTTAAATAAAGAGGGTTGGAGCTCATTACATTCTGTTATAAATGAGAATACTTTTTGGGAGGTAATCGATAAAATTAAAGAAGCTGGAGCTGAAGATATTTTAGTATGTCCAATTGAAAAAATGGTTTTATAATGAATAAAGTATTTAATCCTGAAAAAAACACATGGTCATCACTTGCAAAAAGACCTTTATACAGTCTTGACTCTGTAAAAGGTATTGTAGATGAAATTTTTACAAATGTCAAATTGTATGGAGATAGGGCTTTAATTGATTATACAAATAAATTTGACAAGGTTGATTTAAATGATTTGATCGTTAGTGACCAAAAAATAAATAATTCTGAAAATGATATTGATAAAGATTTAAAAGAATCCATCAATATAGCTTTTAATAATATTTACAAATTTCATAAAAATCAGGCTTTTAACTCTAAAATAACTGAAACAACACCTGGTGTGTTTTGCTGGCAAGAAAAAAGAGCAATTGAAAATGTTGGTTTATATATCCCTGGCGGAACAGCTCCTTTATTCTCTTCAGTATTAATGTTAGCAATTCCAGCTATGATAGCAAATTGTAAAAACATAGTTCTTTGCTCTCCTCCAAATAATAATGGTGAACTTCATCCTGCAATATTATACTGTGCTAAACTATGTAAGGTAAATAAAGTTATTTGTGTTGGTGGAGCACAATCAATAGCGGCTATGAGTATTGGTACAGATTCAGTCCCAAAAGTTAACAAGATATTTGGCCCAGGAAATCAGTACGTTACCTATGCAAAATTAAAATCTATAAATTTTAATACAGCAATAGATATGCCTGCTGGTCCTAGTGAATTATTAGTTTTAGCAGATCAATATGCTAATCCCGAGTATATAGCCTCAGATTTATTATCTCAAGCAGAACATGGTCCAGACAGTCAAGTGATTTTTGTGAGTCTTTCAAAGTCTTTAATTAATGATGTTGAAAAATGTATAAATGATCAGATTGAAAATTTAGACAGAAAGGATTTTATAAATAAATCAATTTCAAATTCTAAACTTATATTTTTTGATAATAAGGAAGATGCAGTTGAATTTATTAATCAATATGCGCCAGAACATTATATAATTAATGTTCAAGACGAATCTTTTTTTATTGATAATATAGTAAGTGCAGGATCTGTATTTATTGGTAATTACACACCTGAAAGTGCTGGTGATTATGCCTCTGGAACAAATCACACACTTCCTACAAATGGAAATGCTAAACAATACAGTGGAGTTAATTTAGATAGTTTTTTAAAGACTATAACGTTTCAAAAAATATCAAAAGAAGGTTTGTTGAATATTTCTAAAACAGTTGAAACTATGGCTGAGGCCGAAGGCCTGCAAGCTCACAAAAATGCAGTATCAATTAGAGTAAAAGATTTAAATAATTAAAAATGAATATAGATGCTCTTGTAAGAAACAATGTAAAAATGATGTCCTCTTATTCATCTGCTAGAGATGATTATAATGGGGGAGCTAATAAGAATTTAATTTATTTAGATGCAAATGAATCTCCTTTTAAAAATGAAATTAATAGATACCCAGACAACAAGCATACTGAAATAAAGAAGTTAGTTTCTGATATTAAAAATGTTAATATAAATCAAGTTGTATTTGGAAATGGAACTGATGAAATTTTAGATTTAATTGTAAGAGTTTTTTGCAATCCTAATAAGGACAAAATTATTACTCTTCCGCCAACTTATGGAATGTATGATATCATCGCTAAAACCAACGAAGTTGAGAATATTGAAATTCCATTAAAAAGTGACTTTTCAATTGATACAGAAAAAATATTGAGTTTAAAGACGTCTAACATTAAGATCTTGTTCTTGTGTTCTCCTAACAATCCCACAGGAAATTCATTTGATACAAATGAATTAACTGACTTAATTAAAGGTTTTAACGGGATTGTTGTAGTAGATGAAGCTTACATAGATTTTTCGTCTAAACAGTCTTTAATTAGCTTAATAAATGATAATAACAACTTGATAATTACTCAAACTATGTCTAAAGCTTATGGAATGGCTGGAATAAGACTTGGCATGGGCTTTTCAAATCAAAAAATTATTAATTATTTAAATAAAATTAAACCACCATACAATATAAATGTACTTACAGAGAGAAAAGCTTTAAAGGAGTTGAATAATATTGACGAGATTAAAAAGAATATTGATCTTGTATTAAATCAAAGAAAGCTATTGATATCCTGTTTAGAAAAACTTGATTTTATTGATAAAATATACAAATCTGATGCAAATTTTCTTCTAGTTAAAGTTGATAATGCAGGTTTAAGGTATAGTCAGTTACTGGAGAAGGGTATAATTGTTAGAAATAGGTCTAATCAACCACTGTGTCAAAATTGTTTAAGGATTACGATTGGAACAGAAAATGAAAATAAAAGTTTAATTAAAACACTTAATCAGTTATGAAAAAAATTCTATTTATAGATAGAGACGGAACTTTAGTTGATGAACCTAAGATTGATAAACAATTAGATAGTTTTGATAAGTTATCTTTTTTTCCTGGTGTGTTTAAGTATTTAAACAAGATAAGTGAAGAGTTAGATTTTAAACTAGTGATGGTTACAAATCAAGACGGGTTAGGAACAGATTCTTTTCCAGAGGAAACGTTTTGGCCTGTTCAAAATTTTATTATTAATTCATTTAAAAACGAAGAGGTTAGTTTTTTTAAAACACACATTGATAAAAGTTTTGAAAATGAAAACTCAAATTATAGAAAACCAAGAACAGGAATGTTAACAGAGTATATTGAAGACGCTAATATTGATATAAAGAATTCATTTGTAATTGGAGACAGGGAATCTGATATGCAACTGGCAAAGAACTTGAACTGCTCAGGNATTCTTTACAACGGCATAGAACTTAATGACTCATTAAATGAAGTTGTTAAACTTAAAACAGATTCTTGGAAATCAGTCTACGAGTATTTGAGNGGATTAAACAGGTNTTCTACCTTTAAAAGAAATACAAATGAAACTAAAATTAAGATTGAACTTGATTTAGATGGTACAGGAAAAAGCAATATTGATACTGGTCTTTCCTTCTTTGACCACATGCTAGATCAATTGTCTAAACATTCACTTGTAGATTTAAACATCAAAGTTGATGGTGATTTAAATGTTGATGAGCATCACACTGTTGAGGACACAGCTATTGCTCTTGGAGAATCTTTTTCCTCTGTTTTAGGAAAGAAAATAGGGATTGAAAGGTATGCTTTTAATCTTCCGATGGACGATTGCTTAGCTCAGGTTGCTATAGATTTTGGAGGAAGAAGTTGGTTGGTTTGGGATGCTGATTTTAAAAGAGAGAAAATAGGGGATGTTCCAACCGAAATGTTTTATCACTTTTTTAAATCGTTTTGTGATGGAGCTAAGTTAAATGCTAACATAAAAGTAGAAGGAACTAATGAGCATCATAAAATTGAATCGATCTTTAAAGCTTTTGCTAAGTGTATAAAAACAGCAGTCTCAAAAAATCAAGATAAATTAATATTGCCCTCAACAAAGGGAGTTTTATAATGAGAATAGCAATAATTGATTATGGTGCTGGAAACACTCAAAGCGTTAAGTATGCTTTGAAAAGACTAGGCTGCGAAGGTGTGTTAACATCAGATAAAGAAGTTATATCTAAATCTGAT
>JGI26113J46593_1000044_pt1 | contig 24226 bp, 25 predicted proteins | sample AOAMet11_17_M020_2_FD_46593 | JGI IMG/M metagenome (IMG submission 46593)
GGTGAAATTCCACCTCCTAAATACTCGTTTTCACTGTTTTTAAAATCATACGTAATACAAGTTCCTGTATCAATAATTAATATGTTTTGATCTGGAAAATCAATTGCTGCTGCACTTACAAGTGCTATTCGATCATGACCTAGTGTGTTTTTAGTTTTGTATAAATTAATGAATGGTAAATTAATAGATTCATTTATAGAAAATAAATTAGAATTGATTTTTAAAAAATCTAAAATATTTTTATCAATAGTTGAAACATTAGATATAAGACAATTATCAATAACGTTATTTTTGAAAAGGTCTGAAAAAATATTTAATGATTGATTGGTGTAAATGAATTTACTTGTCATTAATTTTTTATCAAAGATCGCGACTTTAAGCGAGGAATTCCCAATATCTACTACTAAATTCAATTTATTTGTATTTAAGTCTAAAAATAAAGAAGATTTATTTAATGATTTTTTGCTTCTCTAATAAAAGAATTTATATTTGCTCTTGCAAAAAAAAAGCAATGGTACCTTAGCTCAGTTGGTAGAGCAAAGGACTGAAAATCCTTGTGTCCCTGGTTCGATTCCTGGAGGTACCACAAAAGTCTCTATTTNTAGAGACTTTTTGCTTTTACNCTNTTATCAAGTAATCAAATTACCCTGTTCATCCCACTCGGCTACATCGTTTCTTTTTGTCTGATCTACACATTTATCTAACCAATCTTGATCATAAGATAATCCATACTGATCCAATACATCCTGAGGAACACCATCCCAAACGTTTGGTGTATTCCCTTTATAACCTAATTCTTCAATCCCAACTTTTGAAGTGTAATAACCTGTCATAGTTAAATTTCTAAACAATGAAAACCATTTAACTTCTTCACTTTGCTCAGAACTAGACAAATCAGGATCTGGATAAGCCATTAAATCTAAAATTGATTTCTGCTGACTTTCATCACAATCAATAAACACTTTCTTAAATTTTTCATTTGAATTTTGATTTAATGCAACTAAACCCTCTTTTAATGGATTTTCATAACTTGGTATATCTTTAGCCATAAACTCAATTAGCTCAGGCACTTCAGCATCATTGATTGATCCAAATTCATTTGGGGGAAGTATTAAATTACTGATCTTAGAAATTAATGTCATTTGATTATTGGTAAAACATTTTTTTGAAAAAAGTAATTTATCATATTCTTTTTCTTTAGGTGTTCTACCATAGTTAAACTTTTTTAAAGAATTAGCTACAGTTTCGTTATCTACTCCAGAAACGCAACCTTCGAGTAATACACCCACGCCAATAGAGCCAAATACTAATGATTTTAAACTATCTCTTCTGTTCATAATTTAGAAATTTTGTTTTTTAAACTGATCTACAATGTAGTCTGAGGTTCTCCATGCTAAAGCCATAATAGTCCAAGTTGGGTTCTTATCTGCTTGAGAAACAAAAGGACCAGCATCAACTACGAATACATTTGAAACATCATGCAATTGTTCAAATTCGTTAACAACAGATGTTTTTGGGTCACTACCCATTCTGGTTGTACCTACTTCATGAATAATTTCTCCAGGTTTGGTAAGTCCATAATTTCTGTCTTTGCCAGGTTTATTCCCTAATGCAATACCTCCCATATTATGAATAATTTCCTCAAAAGTATCTTGCATGTGTTTTGCCTGATTTACTTCGTGATTAGACCACTTATAATTAAACCTCAAGATTGGCACTCCGAACTCATCTACCTTCTCAGGATCAATTTCACAATAATTACTCTCCATAGCAATTGATTCTCCCCTTCCATCCATACCTAAAACAGTTCCGTAATATTTTCTCATATCAGTTCTTAACATATCTCCATAACCACCAACTTTGATTCCAAAAAATTTATTTAAATCATTTACATTAAATCCTGATCCATATGAGGGAGCTCCCATACCTCCCCAAACTTCGATATGATATCCTCTTGGAAAATTCAAATTTTTATTATCTAACCACCAAGGTGAATAAACGTGCATTCCTCCAACTCCATCTTCATTGTAAATTTTTCTGTCTACTAATTCAGGTAAAAAAGCCATTCTACCTCCACCTGTTGAATCATGTAAGTATTTACCAACAACATCGCTACTATTTCCTAATCCGTTTGGATGTTGTTTACTCTTAGAGTTTAACAAAATTCGAGCGCTACTACAAGCTGATGCAGCTAATACAACTACTTTGGCTTTTAATTTATATTCAGTTTTATCTTCCTTATTAATAAAGGATACTCCAGTTGCCTTACCCTCTTCGTTGGTTGTAACTGTTCTAACCATTGAATTAACATATAAGTCTATTTGACCTCCATTATCTTGAGCTGGAAAAATCAAACATGAACCAGCTGAAAAATCTGCATAAACTGAACAGCTTCTTGCACACTGTCTACAATAAAAACAAACACCTCGTTCATTGTTTATTCTTTTAGTAAGAATAGAAAGTCGTGAAGGCATTACTTTTACACTACTTTTTCTTGCTCCTTTAATGTAAAACAATTCGTGAAGTCTTGGTTTTGGAGGAGGAAGAAAAAACCCATCTGGATCGTTATATAAATTTTCCTTACTGCCAAAAACTCCAATTAGTTTATCAACTTTATCGTAATAAGGCTTAATATCATCATATCCTATAGGCCAATCTTCACCCAATCCATCAATTGATTTCTTTTTAAAATCTTCAGGACCAAATCTTAATGAAATTCTTCCCCAATGATTTGTTCTTCCACCCAACATTCTGGATCTAAACCATCTAAATTCAGTATCACCCTTCTGAGAATAAGGCTCTCCTTCAATATCCCATCCACCATAGGCTTGATCAAAATCACCAAAAGGTCTAGTTGTGCCTGCACCTCTTCTGGGTGAGTCATAAGCCCACTTCATTTGTGTCATTTGATCTGGATTTGCCGGATCATAAAATGGGCCAGCTTCAACTATAGCTATTTTCAATCCTGCTTCGGACAAAATTTTTGAAGCCATTCCACCTCCTGCACCTGACCCTACTATAATTACATCGTATTCTTTTGAATTTTCTTTGATTTGCATATTATCTATTAAAGTTCTAAAATTTTTATATTTCTAAATGAGATTACACCTGGATGATCTTGTATGCTTATTCTTCCTGTTTTAAATTTTCCAAAATCACAATTTTGCCAAGGCTTTTGATCGCAATTATTAAATTTAGTTGGCTCTACCATAGTATCCCACTCATCCCCACTTAATGGGAATTCAACAATTTTTGTGCCATTATGAACAACTGTTCCTTTATTGATATTATGATTTATTGTAATATCATAAGAATTCCATTCTCCCGCTGGGTTAGTAACCCATTCTGAAGGAGCTATCATACCATATAATGCGCCTGCTTGAGTTAAAGGTCCATCCGGATTTTTAGGATCTAGTATTTGAATTTCAGGACCAGTAACAAATGGGAATTCATACTTTTCATCCTCCTTGACTCCCCAAAAAAATCCACTATTTGAACCAGGGCTTACTTTCCATTCTAAATGAATTTTAAAGCTAGTATACTCCTTATCACTTACCAAACTTTTATCACCCTTACCTTTAGCATTTGCAGAGGTGAAGGTTAAAACCCCGTCTTTAATATCCCAACCTGTTTTTTTACCATTATCTTGGAAATAATGCCATCCATCCATTGTATTTTGCTGAATCAACGAAACCCATTCACCATTCATACTTGATTCGTTAATTTTAGTCATTGGAATAGAATCAATTGAATTTTTATTTTGATTGCTATTGTTGCAAGATAAAATCAAAATAGATGTAAATAATATTAATATTTTTTTCATAGTTTTTATTGTTTTAAAATTTATAATTCCCAACCTTTTCTTCTTGTTCTACCAACAAATTGATTGGCTGGTTCAAAATTAGTTATCCTTGTATTTTCACCATCCCAAAGTAACTTCTTTCTGCCAATGAATTCTTTCCCTTTTTTTAACATATAACTTCTCAAAGCTAAATTTCCCATCAAAACAGTCTCTGTGAAAGGTCCTGAATATTCAATTGGTGAAGTTAATTTTTTATACTCTTCACTTCCATAACCTCCTTTACAAGCATTAATCCATTCCTCATGATGAATATGATCAAGACCCTCTTTTTGAATTGAGTCGGTGTCAAAATGTAATGTTTTTTCACCTTTTCTATAAAGTTTTGGATTTAATCCATAAACTCCACATGAAATGACTCCTTTATCGCCTATAATAAGAACTCCATTTGTATTACCTTCTTCTCCTAAATAATCTTCTGCAGGAATTATTTCTGGTCTTGGTGGAACTATTCCGCCATCCATCCATATCAATTCAACATTAGAATCTGTTTTACTTGTCTTATCAAAATGCAAGGTAATTAATGACGCAGCGGGTGGACCCTCAGGGTAATAATTAGCACTCCACATTTTTTCATAAATATTTGCCACACTACATTCGACATCTTTTGGATAACCTAGTTCTAATGCCTTATATGGTGCATCAAGAATATGGCAACCCATATCACCTAAAGCTCCAGTACCATAATCCCACCATCCTCTCCAATTGAAAGGGTGGAATTCCGGTCTATATCCTCTGTATTGAGCTGGTCCTAACCATAAATCCCAATTTAAATTTTCTGGTTTTGATGTAGATGGCTTTGGCATTTCAAAACCTTGAGGCCAAACAGGTCTATTAGTCCAAGAATACACTTTGCTGATTTTACCAATAGATTTATTATTAACCCATTCTTTTATTTTATTAACTCCTAAACTTGACCCTCCTTGGTTACCCATCTGAGTAACTACTTTATTTTTTTTCGCGGTTTTAGTTAAAATTCTAGCTTCCTCAATATTATGTGTCAAAGGTTTTTGAATATAAACATGTAATCCTCTATTCATTGCATTATTTCCAATAATTCCGTGTGTATGGTCAGGCGTACTAATAGTCACAGCATCCAAATCTTTTTCTTTATCTAAAAGCTCCCTAAAGTCAAGATAAAAATTTGCATTTGGATATTTTTTTCTTGATTTTATTACTCCGTGAGAACCATCAGGGTGTACATCACACAAGGCAACTACTCTTTCCTTGCTAGCCCATTTATTTCTAATGTCTCCTCCCTTTCCTCCNGAACCAATTGAAGCTATTAGCATTTGATCACTTGGCGATACATACCCATTACCTCCNAGAACGTTTCTTGGAACTATAAAAAAACCCGATCCAATTAAAGCAGACTTTTTTATAAACTTTCTTCTTGAATTTTTATTCATAACTANTTTTATTCATTTTTTTAAGAAAATTGAATTATTAAATATATTNCTTACAATAAATAATTGCACTTCATTAATACTTGAATTGTTATTACTAAACAATATTTAATTAAATTGAAGCAAAAAACAATCATTTATGAAAAATAAATGATAACAATGATTTAATTTTCAATCTTTTTGAATTTATGAAGAATTTTTTTATTTACTTAATTATAGTTTTAATTTTTTCACAACAATTAGCTCAATCACAAGAAATAAAAGATAAAAATGTATTAATTGTCTGGGGAGGATGGGAAGGACATAATCCTAAACTATTTTCTGATATTGTTGAAAAATGGTTAATTAAAAATAATGCTAATGTTACAGTTAGTAATAGTTTAAATGCGTATTCAAATTTTGAATATCTCATGAAATTTGATCTTATAATTCAGTCTGTAACTATGGGGGAAATNACAAATCAACAAGAAAAAAATCTTACAAATGCTGTAAAAAAAGGTGTCGGATTTGCTGGAGCTCATGGTGGAATTATTGATTCTTTTAGGAATAACACAAGTTATCAATTTATGACTGGAGCGCAATGGGTAGAACATCCTGGCGGTATGGTAAATTTTAAAGTAAAAATATTTAAAGATAAAATTACTGAAGGGATAAAAGATTTCGAAATATTTACAGAACAATATTACCTTCACTTAGACCCTAATATTGAAGTTCTTGCTACAACAAAATTTGATGGCAAAAATTATCCTTGGATTAAGGATGTCGAAATGCCTGTAGTTTGGAGAAAGAAATTTGGAAAAGGAAAAGTTTTTTGTATTTCATTAGGACACAATCCAAATGAGTTCAAAACCCANATAGNAGCATGGAAACTACTAACAAGAGGNTTTATTTGGGCTAGTTCGAATTAAAAAGAATTTAAATTTACTAGTTCTTGTTTTTTTAATNTTCTCCACTTTCCTCTNGGTAAATCCTTTTTTGAAAGTCCAGCAAGCAGAACTCGGTCGATAGAAATAACTTTATGGTTATATTTTTCAAATAAATTTAAGATACTAGATTGTTTGCCAGAACTAACTTCAAGACCCAATTCATTTTGCAATCCATCAGTAACAAAATCAATAGATATTATTTCAATATTTTTGCTGTTTGGCGAATTTTTGATAGAATGTAAATCCTCAATTGAAATAACATTCTTTAACCTAATATGAAATAGCTGTTTAAATGAGTTAAATCTTTTAGAAATATTATTATTAAATTGATTGTCATTTGAAATTAATACCAAGCCTGAAAATTGCTTGACTGTAGGTTGAATAGGTCTTAAGTTAACAGCATTTAAAGATGACATTAGATGTAAAACATTTTTTTTTCCTGAGATATTAAAATCAAAATCTAATGGCTTATTTAAAAGCAAATAATGAAATTTATATGGGTAAATTAAATCTCCATCAACTTTAACTTCATCATTTAAAGAAATTTTCAAACCGAGTTTTTCAACTAATTTATTGTTTACAAAAACTCTACCACTTTGAATGTAATCATCTGCTTCACGTCTAGTACATAGACCTGAATTAGAAATGTATTTGTTTAGTCTTACAAGTTGACTTTCCATATTATTTTATATACCATGCAATATTATACTAAATAATCCCAAAACGATTAAAAGTTTTAATGAATTATGTAGAAATTGAAATTTTTCTTTTGAATGACTCTTCCAAAGAAAGTAGTTGAATATAGTTAAGAAAATAAAACTGAAAAAATAAAAATATTTCATGTAAGACAGTTCATAAGAAATTAATATTAAATAAGCAATCACCAACACTAAAAATGAACAAAAAGTAATGTAAAACTTAGAAGCTTTTTCTCCATATTTTACAGGNATTGTGAAATAATTTAATGTAAAATCTCCAACAAAATTTTCAAGATCTTTAATTACTTCTCTTATCAGAACAATTAAAAACAAAAATAATGCGTGGGAAAAAATTTCGTTAGAATAATTTTTATAATATAGAATAATTGCAAAAAAAGGAGTAATTGACAAAAGAACAGAAAAAATATTTCCTATAAATGGATACTTACTAATTTTAACGGAATAAATAATTATACTAAAAATATAGACAATGAAAAAAATCAAAGCTTTTAAGGAAACTAAAAAAGCTAGAATTAATGTTACGACATTCAAAAAAACATAAACTGTAAGTTTTGTTCTTCCAGATATTTCCTTCTCAAGAGTGGTTTTTAAAGGTCTATTAATTAAATCTTTTTCAGAATCAAAAACATTATTTATAATATAACCGGCTGAAATTGAAAAAGCTGAAGAAAAAATAATTAACCAAATATTAATATCAAAAACAACTTCATAAAAATTATTATTGTCAGAAAGGATATAAATTGAAGAAATAAATTGAGCAGTTATAATAAAAAGAATATTATANCCTCTAACAACAGAGAACAAACTTAAAAATTTAAATAAAAATCTTTTATTTAAAGAAACAAAAGACATNAGAAATTGTATACAACCTCAAGTTTGTAATTAGAAAGAGATTCTTTAGCTTTTTGGAAATCCTTAGAAAAACCTAATATATATCCACCTCCACCTGATCCACATAATTTCAAAAAATAATCATCAGACTCAATTCCTTTTTTCCAAAGTTGATGAAAGTCTTTTGGGATCATTGGTTTAAAATTTTCTAAAACAACCTTAGACAAAATCTTCATATTCGTAAACAATGAATTAAAATTGCCATTTAAAAAATCTTCTACACAATCATCGGTAGTTTTAATAAAATTTTCTTTTATTATTTTATTATAATTTTTATTTTTCATTGATTTAAAAAATAAATCTACCATTGGAGCAGTCTCACTTGACATTCCGCTATCTAATAAAAACACAGCACCTTTTCCATTTGAAGACTGAGAAGGAATTCCTGTAGTTTCGATTTCATTTTTAGAATGAATTAAAATTGGCAAACTCAAATAACTATTTAATGGGTCTAATCCTGAGGATTTTCCATGAAAAAAAGATTCCATTTTTGAAAAAATATTCTTAAGGATTAATATTTTAGGCTTGGTTAAATTTTCTAAAACTGTAATTTTATTTAATGCATATCTATCATAAAGAGCGGCAACTAAAGCACCACTACTTCCAACCCCATAGCCTTGAGGAATCGTGCTGTCGAAGAACATGCCATTTTTAAGATCCGTGTCAAGTTTAATAAAATCAAATTCAACAACAGAGCTTTCAATTGTTTTTAAATAATTTTTAAAGTCTGTAAGACTTTTATTTGATGCTTTTTCAGATTCATTTTTGAAATTTCCAATCTTTAAACCACCTTTAAAAAAATTGTAAGGTATTGACAAACCCTTAGAATTTTTAATTATTCCATATTCACCAAATAACAATATTTTTGAGTAAAACAAAGGGGCTTTCATATTGTAAAATTATAATTTATTTGGTCCATAACCAACATGGTCATTTATAAACTCACCTTTTTGACAATACTTAGACAGCTTTTCATTAATGAATTTTTGAATCGTATTGAAATTTTTCTTCGGATATAACATATGGATATTAGCTCCAGCATCAAGAGTAAAACATACTTCAGAATTTGTATTTTTTCTATAATTCCAAATTTCATTAATAATATTTAAAGTATTTGGCTTTATTAATAGATAATATGGATTAGATGTCATCATCATGGCATGCAATGTAAGGGCTTCTAACTCAACAATATTAGTAAAAGCATCAAAATCACCGGAAACTAAAATTTTATTTAAAAGTTTCATGTTTTTTTCAACTTGATTAAGTCGATCACCAGANAAAGAATGATCGTTCATTAATCCATGCCCTACAGTACTTGAAATATGTTTTTGTCCTTTGTCAACTAACAAAATAGTATCTTGAATATTTTTAAAGTTATTGTGTATTTTATCTAAATATTTAACGGCATACAAATCAGAACTATTTTTAAAAAGATCGGTTTTACCCCAAATTACTAATGGACCTAAAACACTCCTGGAAGCACTTCCAGAGCCTAATCTTGATAAAAAAGATGCCTTATTAAAAAAAAACTCAGAACTAATCTTTGGATTTATTTTTTTTTCAATATCCATTATACATAATGAAAGTGCGCTGTAAGAAGAAGCAGAAGAAGCAATTCCACTACTGTGTGGGAATGAATTTTTAGTTTCAATCGTTAATTTTAAATCCAATAAGAATGGGCAATAATCAACTATTCTTTTAAAGAATAAATTCAATTTCTTCTCAAAAGAAATCTCTCTTTTGCCCTCAAAAAGTAATTTAAAATCACAATTAATTACTGATTTTTTTAATGGCTCATATTTAACAACACATTCAGTGTGACAATTGGACAAAGTGAAACTTAAGGATGTGTTTAAAGGAATTTGAATCTCTTTTTTTCCCCAATATTTTATAAGCGCAATATTACTTGGAGATCTCCATCCTGATTGCCCACTAACCTTATGAATACCGTTTAAATCAAATTTAAATATGTTATCCATTAATAAATTGTCTTTATAATTGAGTTGTCAGTTTTCTTTTTAGTACCATCAAAACCCTGAATTCCAGAAACTGTTGTGTATTTAAGAATATTTTTTTTATTTGGATTTATAATTTTCAATGCTGATTGACACATTAATGTGGCTTCATGAAAACCACATAAAATTAATTTTAATTTACCAGGATAAGAGTTTATATCACCTATTGCAAAAACACCTGGAATATTGGTTTGATAATCCAAGCTGTTATTAACAACGATTGAGTTTTTATTTAACTCTAAACCCCAATTTGATAAACTTCCTAATTTTGGAATCAAACCAAACAACGGAATAAAATAATCTGTATTAATATTCTTTTCAATACCTAAATGTTTTATTACAATACTATCAAGTTTTTCATTTCCATTTAATTTAATTACCTCACTTGGTGTAATTACATCAATAGCAGATTGATTTTTTAATTTCTGAACCTTTTCAACCGAATCAATAGCTCCTCTAAATTCGTTTCTTCTGTGCACCAGCGTAACTCTTTTAGCAATTTTTGATAATTCTATAGTCCAGTCTAAAGCTGAATCTCCTCCCCCAGAAATTACTATATTTTTACCATTAAATATTTCAGGATTTTTTACCATGTACTCTACCCCCTTATTTTCAAAATTAGAAATGTTTCCTATAGGAGGTTTTCTAGGCTCAAAACTGCCTAATCCACCGGCAATCGCAACAACTTTAGCATTATGTATTTTTCCAATGTTTGTTATTACGTCAAATGAACCATTTTCGTTTTTAATTAATTTTTCAGCTCTTTCACCTAAACTATAGCCTGGACTAAAGGGTTTAATTTGTTCTAATAAATTATCAACAAGATCACCAGCTAATACCTCGGGCATTCCTGGAATATCATAGATAGGTTTTTTAGGATATAATTCAACACATTGTCCTCCTGGTTTGGCCAAAGCATCAATAATATGACATTTTAATCCAAGCAAACCGGCTTCAAATACAGTAAACAACCCAACTGGACCTGCTCCAATTATTAAAATATCGGTTTCAATTTTATTCATTAATCAATATTTATAACCTGTTCAATTTGAGGAGCGAATTTTTTAATTGTTAATTCAACTCCATTTTTGAGAGTCATTTGATTAACAGAACAGCTAACGCAATTTCCTAATAATTTTACTTTGACAACGTTTTTTTCAATTGAAATTAGTTCAATATTCCCGCCATCAGATTCTAAAAATGGTCTAATTTCATTTAAACCTTGTTCAACTTTATCTTTTAATAAATCTTTTTTCATATGATTTTATTTTTGACTAATACAACCAGACATTGTTGTAATTTTAACTATTTCGGTTTCGGGTAATTCTTTATTTCTAATCAACAATTGTGATAACATATTTTTTGAAACTTTCTTAAATATTTCCTCAGAAATAGTACTTTCTTGCATTGCGGCTGGTCTTCCAAAATCTGCGGCCTCTCTTACACTTTGAATAATAGGTATTTCTCCTAAAAATGGAATTCTTAAATCTAAAGATAAATTTTTGGCACCCTCTTTTCCAAATAAATAATATTTATTTTCAGGAAGTTCTTTTGGTGTAAAATAAGCCATATTCTCTATTATGCCTAAAACAGGAACATTAATATTTTCTTTTTTAAACATTGAAACTCCTTTTCTAGCATCATTTAAAGCTATTTTTTGAGGAGTACTTATAACTACTGCTCCAGAAATTGGCAAAGATTGCATTATGCTTAAATGAATATCTCCCGTTCCAGGTGGAAGATCTACTAAAAGAAAATCTAGAACTCCCCAGTCAGCATCAAATATCATCTGATTTAAAGCTTTTGAAGCCATTGGCCCCCTCCATATTACAGCTTGATCAATTTTAGTAAAAAAACCAATAGATAATATTTTTACACCATAGTTTTCAATGGGTTTCATTTTTGATTTNCCATCTACATCAACAGCAAGTGGTTTTTGCCCAGAAACATCAAACATCTCTGGAATTGATGGACCATAAATATCAGCATCTAAAATCCCTACTTTAAATCCCATTTTAGAAAGTGAAACGGCCAGATTAGCGGTTACAGTAGATTTTCCAACACCACCTTTACCAGAGGATATTGCAATAATATTAGAAATGTTTTTAACTTCTTTTGTTGAATTATATATTGTAGGTTCTTTTTCTGTAATTAATATAAAATTAATTTTAACCTCAATATTAAAATCTATATTATCATTAAGAGAATCTACAATTTTTCTTCTAATGGTATTTTTGGCTTGTAGAGTTGGTTTTAAAATTTCCAAATCAATAATAATTTCTTTGTCAAAAACTACTATATTTTTAACCGATCCATTACTAATAATGTCCTCTTTATTACTATCAAAGTGAACATTACTTAAGATTTCAGAAATTTTATTTTTTGTTAACATTTACATTTAAAATGATTCTAAATTGCAAATATACTATTCTAATTCTTTATTTGGATCCCAAAAAAATAATTTAAAATCATGAATTTGATCATTTTTAATTATTAAACCTTCGCTTTCTAAAAGTTGTTTCATAAGATTTATTCCAAAAAAGTGTTTTTTTCCAGTTAACAATCCTATTCTATTAACAACTCTGTGTGCAGGAATATCTTTATTTATATGCGAAGCGTTCATAGCCCAACCGACAACTCTAGCACTTTTGGCAGATCCTAAATATTTAGCAATAGCTCCGTATGTAGTAACCTTTCCAAATGGAATTTTTTTAACTACAGTATAAACTTTTTCAAAAAAATCTGATTTATTTTTTTTAATCATTGAAGCTAAAACTTAAATAAGTGATTTTTTTATCAACTTTTAAATAAATGCTTTCATAATGGGTCTGAATATTAACTACTTCATCAGGTGCATTTTTATTTTTATATACATCATGGTTTGAAAATAATGGCTTGATTGACATGCCTTCTAAAAGTCCAAGTGTGTAACCATGAAGGAATTCACTATCTGTCTTTAAATGCATTATTCCGCCAGACTTAAGAATATTCTTGTATAAAGAAAGAAAATTAGGGTTAGTTAATCTATGCTTTCGTCTTTGAAATTTAATTTGAGGGTCTGGAAATGTTAACCAAATTTGATCGATTTCATTTGTGTTAAAAATATAACTTAAAAGTTCTATTTGAGTCCTAATAAAAAATACATTACTTAATTTTGATTCAACTGCAGTTTTAGCACCTCTCCAAAATCTAGCTCCTTTAATATCAATTCCAATAAAATTTTTATCTGGGTTCAGTTTGGCTAAATTAATAGTGTATTCTCCTTTTCCACACCCAAGTTCAACAATAATTGGATTTGTGTTTTTAAAAACTAATTCATTCCATTTACCAAGAAATTTAAATTTTTTTGATATTAATTCTTCTCTGGATGGTTGAACAACATTGTCAAAACTCTCATTTTCAATAAATCTTTTTAGCTTGTTTTTACTTCCCAAATTCTGTTATTTGAAATTAAATTTAATTATTATTAATTAGATTTTTCTAATGAAAAAGAAAATTCAGAACCTACACCGAGATCACTTTCAACATATATTTTTTCATTGTGAGCGTCAATTATATGCTTAACAATAGCCAAGCCTAAACCAGAACCACCGGTGGACCTGTTTCCTGAATTTTCAACTCTATAAAACCTTTCAAATAACCTTTCAAAGTGTTCTTTTTTAATCCCTTTTCCATTATCTGTGATTCTAATAATGAATCTATCCTCAACCAGATTTTCAATAGAAACTTCTGTAGTTCCATCCTCTTTTCCATATTTAATGGAATTTTCTATCAAATTTGTAAGTACCTGATGAATTTTTTCCTGATCAGCATGGACGTTAACTCTTCTCATTTTACTATCAATTAACAAGGAGATGTTTTTTTTGTTAGCTTGAATTTCTAACATTTCAAATACATTGTTGATTATAGATATTAAATTAAATTTAGATTTTTCCAACTTCATATTATCAGACTCTAATTTTGTAATTAAGTCTAAATCTTTTACAATGAATATTAATCTTTCGACAGCCTTTTCCGCAATTTTCAAATACTTTAAATTAACGTTTTCATCTTTTAAAGCGCCATCAATTAGAGTTAAAAGATAGCTTTGAGAAGTAAATAATGGTGTTTTTAATTCGTGAGCAAGATTTCCAATGAAATTTCTTCTAAAATTTTCTTTTTCTTGCATTGATTTAATTTCTGTCTGACTTTCTTGAGAATAGGTCTTTAATTGATTAATTAAATCTTCCATATTTGTAGATATCAAATTACTTGAAATAACATCATTTTGAGGAATTACAGAATTATAAATTTCTTTAATCTTATTCTCAATAAAAAATTTTAAATATAGGTGTATAAAAAAGAAAGAAACTGATGTTAATATTGAAATTAAAATAAAAAACTGACTGAGAGAATTAAAAGAGGAATTGAAAAAAAATTCAATAATAAAATAGATAATTATTGAAAGTAAAAGACCCAAAACAAATGCAAATGCAAAAGATTTTAATTTAATTTTACTAAATAAAGACATACTAATATTGATTAAACTTGTATCCTATTCCTTTAACAGTTTTAAAATACAAATCTCCTATTTTTTCTCTTAATTTTCTAATATGAACATCAATAGTTCTATCGCCTACTATTACATCTGATCCCCAAACTTTNTTCATGATTTCGTCACGGGAAAATACATTTCCAGGTTTAGAGGCTAAAAGAAAAAATAATTCAAACTCTTTTTTTGGAAGNTGAATTTCATTTTTATTAATAAAAACTAAATATTTATTTCTGTCTATTTTAATTTCTCCAAGATCAATTAATTGAATTTTATTTTCTTTTTTGTGAATTCTTTTAAAAATAGAAGATATTTTTTTTAATAAAATTTTTGGCTTAACAGGCTTTGAAATATAATCGTCAGCACCTGCGTCAAAAGCAGATAGTTGGGTGTAATCTTCATTTCTAGCACTTAAAAAAATAATTCGACTATTNTTTAAAGATGGTATTTCTCTTATTAATCTACAAGCCTCTATACCATCCATTTCGGGCATCATAACATCAAGTAAAATAATTTCAGGAATAAATATTTTTGCTTTTTTTATAGCTTCTTTCCCATTTGAAGCTGCTTTTACTTCATAACCAGCTAAAGATAAATTATATCTTAGAATTTCTATAATATCAGGATCATCATCTACTATTAAAATTTTTGGGATTTTTGACATTATTATTATTTTAAAACAAATTTAAATGTTTAGAATATTATATTTTCTTTTATTAACAATAACTTAATATTACTGCAATTGTTTTTTGATTTAATTAAATTTGAAAAATTGTTCAAATTAAATTCAACATATAATTTTAATCAAAAGGCAATTGAAATTTTTAAGTTTCAATATAACAATAATAGTGTCTATTCTCAATATTGCGATTTAATTAATGTTGATGTCAAATCGATTAGAGAAATAAAAGATATTCCATTTTTACCGATTCAATTTTTTAAAAATTATACGGTTTCCTCTTACCATAAACATACACATTCATTTAAAAGTAGTGGAACTGGAGGAAAAAGAAGTGTACATTATATAAAAGACATAAATATTTATATTCAAAGCTTTACTCAATGTTTTGAAAAAAATTTTGGCTCAATTAATAATACTGTATTCTTAGGACTTCTTCCATCTTACATTGAACAAGGAAATTCTTCCTTGATTTATATGGTAGATTATTTAATACAAAAATCAAACAGAAAAGAAAGTGGATTTTATTTAAATGACTATAAAAAATTATATGAATTAATACTGAAACTTGAAAAGTCAGAAAAAAAAATAATTCTTATTGGNGTTAGTTATGCTCTGCTAGATTTTATAGAAAATTTTTCGTTGAACACTGAAAATCTAATTATAATTGAAACTGGGGGAATGAAAGGAAGAAGAAAAGAAATTACAAGAGAAGAACTTCACGATAAACTTAAAAAAGGGTTTAACTCTAATAATATTAAATCTGAATATGGTATGACTGAACTTCTTTCTCAAGCCTATTCAAATACAAATGGAATTTTTAAAAGTCCTTCATGGTTAAAAGTCTTAGCAAGAGACATAAACAATCCATTATCTGTCAATTTACAAGGAAAAGGCGCCTTAAACTTTATTGATTTAGCTAATATAAACTCTTGTTCTTTTATAGCTAGTGATGATATTGGTGAAGTTTATCAAAACTCATCGTTCAAAGTTTTAGGAAGATTGAGTAATTCTGAAATTAGAGGATGTAATTTGATGTTTAATTAAAAGAAATTAAATAATAATTTTTCTTTCCTCTTTGTGCTAAAATATACTTATTACAAATTAAATTTTCTTTTGAAATACTATAAGATGCATCTACTTTTTCTTTATTGATTGAAATGGAATTTTGTTTCAAAGCCCTTATAATTTCAGATTTTGAAGACAAAAATTTTGCCTTGTAAAGAAATTCTTGAACGTTAGAAGGCTGTCTTATTTCATCAAATGAAATAATTATACTTGGCACACCTTCAAAAATATCTAAAAATGTATTTTCATCAAGATCGCTCAGATCTTTAGAGGTAGATTTTCCAAATAAAATATTCGATGCTTTTATTGATTTGTCTAAATCCTCTTCACAATGAACTAATTTTGTAAGATAATTTGCTATTGTTTTTTGAAGAAATCTTTGATGAGGTGCTTCATCGTGTGTCTTTATATATTCTTCTATTTCATTTTCACTATAAAAAGTAAAAATTTTAATATATTTTTTTGCATCAGCATCAGAAATATTAAGCCAGTACTGATAAAATTTGTAGGGAGATGTTTTGTTTCTGTCTAGCCAAACATTTCCGGCTTCTGTTTTACCAAATTTAGTTCCATCTGCTTTAGTAATTAAAGGACAAGTTAAAGCATAAGCTTTTTCTCCAGTTTTTTTTCTTATTAATTCGACTCCACTTGTTATGTTTCCCCATTGGTCACTTCCACCCATTTGAACCAAACAATTCTTTTCAGAAAACAGGTGGTAAAAATCATAAGCTTGAATTAACTGATAAGAAAATTCTGTAAAAGACATACCTACTGTAGAATCCTTACTTAATCTTTTTTTAACTGATTCTTTTGCAATCATGTAATTTACAGTAATATATTTTCCAGTATCTCGAATGAAATCAATTAGATTAATATCTTTAAACCAATCGTTATTGTTACATAAAACAGCAGAATTTTTTTTATCGGAATCGAAATTTAAAAATTTAGACAACTGCTTATAAATGCCATTTATATTTTTATCTAAATCATCTTGACTTAATAAGTTTCTCTCGTTTGATTTTCCAGAGGGATCACCGATCATACCTGTTGCTCCACCAACCAGAACTATAGGTTTGTGACCACATTTTTGAAAATGCATTAAAATTAAAATTTGAACCAAACTACCAATGTGAAGAGAATCAGCAGTAGGATCAAACCCAATATATCCACTGCAGGAATTTTCTAGTAACTGATCTTCACAACCAGGAATGGAATCTTGAAGCATTCCTCTCCATTCTAATTCTTTAATAAAGTTTTTTGACACAGCTTAAATTTTAACAAATATATACCTCTTGTCTTTAAGAAAAAAGTAAACCAAAAAATAGTATTTTTACATTATGATATTAGTAACTGGAGGAACTGGACTTGTAGGTTGTCATTTACTCTATTCTCTTGTAAAAGAAAATAAAAAAGTAAGAGCCTTATATAGAAAAAATAGTAAAACTGAAAGTGTAAGAAAAGTTTTTTCTTATTACTCAAAAGATTATAAAAAATTATTTGATAAAATTGAATGGGTTGAAGGTGATATTAATGACATAACAAGTCTTGATGTTGCTTTTAAAAATATAAATGAAATATATCATTGTGCAGCCTTTATTTCTTTTAGTAATCAGGATTTAAACGCTATGAAAAAAATCAATGTTGAAGGAACTGCTAATATGATTAATTCTGCCATTGATAAAAAAATTAATAAATTTTGTTATGTTAGTACAATTGCAGCAGTAGGTGAAAGAAAAAATATTATGATTGATGAAGAATGTAAATGGAATGAAAACAATAACCCATATTCAAAAACAAAACATGATGCGGAATTAGAGGTTTGGAGAGGAATATCTGAGGGTTTAAACGCTGTTATAGTCAATCCAGGTGTAATTATTGGAAGTGGTTTTTGGAAAAGAGGAAGTGGAGCTTTTATCACTCAAATAAGTAGAGGAATNAACTACTATCCGCCAGGTTCTACAGGATTTATTTGTGTAAAGGATGTTGTTAAGATTATGAGAGACTTAATGGATAAAAATATATTTTCTGAAAGATTTTTACTTGTTTCTGAAAACTGGACTCAAAAAGATTTTATTTTTTCTGTTTGCAATCATTTGAATTTAAAAACACCTCAAAAAAAAGCTAGTAAAAGCTTAATGATATTAGCACTAATCTTAGATGCTGTAAGAAGTTTTTTTCTAAATAAACGAAGAAGACTAAGTAGTGCCATTATTGAGTCTAGTCACTCTAAAAACAAATATTCAAACAAGAAAATAACATCTGCCTTAGATTATAAATTTATAGAAATAGAAAAGTCAATTAAAGAAACTTGTAAGAACTATAAGCTTAATTAATTAATGATAATGAGTCCTTAATTTCTCTGGTTTCTTTATTTAATTCAATTTCAATAGAGTCTTTAATAGATCTCATTTTTTTTTGAAGTTGAGAATAAATTTTTAAGTATTTTTTTGGTTTTGAAGAATAATAACTGTTACTATTAACAAACTGTATGCTGTCTATATTATGCTTTTTGTATAAAAATGTATCTTTTATATTATAATAATTTAAATCTGAATTATTTCTATACGCCCTACTTGAGTTAATGATGTTTATATCTAAAAGAAAATCTACCATTTGTTCCTCAGACATTAAATCAGTCGGACTGTTTTGATCAGAACAAGATATTGTTAAAATTAGTAAAATGAATATTTTTTTCATCTATTAAAAGTTAATTTTTTTCCGCTTAAAGTTGAATTAATTAATCCGTTTTCATAAACTAATTTTCCATTAACAATAGTATGTGTTACTTGAGAATCAAATTGTAAACCCTCAAATGGTGACCAATTACATTTATACAAAATATTTTCTTTATTCACCGTCCATGACTTATTCATGTCTATTAAAACCAAATCTGCATAATAGCCTTTTCTTATATAACCTCTTTTTTTTATTTGAAATAGTATTGCAGGATTATGACACATTTTAGTCACTATTTTTTCAAGAGATATTTTATTATTCAAATGATGTTGAATCATTGAGACTAAAGCATGCTGTACCAATGGACCGCCAGAGGGACAATCTAAATAAGGTTTAGATTTTTCTTCCAATGTATGTGGAGCGTGATCAGTGGCAATCACATCAATTCTATCTTCCAATAAAGAATCCCAAAGCCCCTCCCTATCATTATCAGTTTTAATAGCTGGATTCCATTTTATAAAAGATTGTTTTTCTTGATAATCTTTATCACTAAACCATAAGTGGTGAACACAAACTTCTGAGGTTATTTTTTTTTCCTTTAAAGGAATATCATTCTGAAATAACAAAGATTCAGCTTTAGTAGACAAATGAAAAACGTGTAGTCTAGCATTAGTTTCTTTCGCAAGTTTTATTATTTTTTTTGTTGATTTTAAACAAGCTTCTGCAGACCTTATTTTTGAATGACAGTCAAAAGGAATATTTGAATTATATTTTGTTCTATATTTTTTTAAATTTTCATTAATGATTTGTTCATCTTCACTATGCACAACAATAATTAAATCAGTGCTTAAAAAAATATCCTTTAAAATTTGTTGATCATCAACTAACATATCACCTGTTGAAGATCCTAAAAATATTTTTAAGGCAGCTACCTCATTTTTATTTACTTTTTTTATTTCATCAAGGTTTGAATTGGTTGCTCCAAACATAAATGAATAATTTGCATATGAACTCTTGTCAGCTATTTCAAATTTTTTATTTAATTCTTTGATGGTTGTTGTCTGAGGAACAGTATTAGGCATTTCAATAAAAGACGTGATTCCACCAGCTACAGCTGCTTTTGACTCTGAACTTATCGTCGCTTTATGGGTTAAACCGGGTTCTCTAAAATGAACTTGATCATCTATTAGTCCTGGAATTAAAATTTTTCCTGACGCATCAATAATCTTGCAATCATTTGGTGTTGAAATGCTTGGGCTAATTTGGTTAATTATATCATTTATGATTAATAAATCAGATTCAAAAATCTTTTCTTCATTTACAATCGTTGCGTTTTTAATAAGAATTTTTTTCATTATTTATTAAACAAACTTTTAAACCTCATTATAATCAAACCAAAAATTGCTTCAAAAATAATATTTCCATTCATCTTAGACTCTCCATAAATTCTATCTTTAAATATAATTGGAATTTCCTGCATTTTAAATTTTTTCTTAAAAGCTTTAAACTTTAATTCAATTTGAAAAGCATATCCGTTAAACATTATTGAATCTAAATTAATTGCTTTTAAAACCTTTGCTTTATATCCTACAAATCCAGATGTTGCATCTTTAACTGGCATACCTGTAATAATTCTAGAATAAAAAGAAGCGAAGTAGGAAAGAATAATCCTNCTTAAAGGCCAATTAACAACATTAATTCCATTAATGTACCTTGAACCAATCACTAAATCAAAATTTGAGATACATAATTCATTATGCAACCTAACCAAGTCAATAGGGTCGTGAGAAAAGTCAGCATCCATCTCAAAGATATAATTGTAATTATTTTTTAGTGCCCAATTAAANCCATCAGTNTAAGCTTTTCCCAATCCATCTTTATTATCTCTAGAAAGTANAAACACTTTTTTAGAATTTTTTAAAGCAAATGATTNTACAAGAAAACCTGTNCCGTCNGGNGAATTATCATCAACAATTAAAATATTAAAGTCTAAAGAAAGTGACAAAACACTCTCAATAATATTAATAATATTATCAGCTTCATTATAAGTCGGTACAATTACAAGAGCTTTAGACATTTTATTTTTTACAAAAATACAGATTTAAGAAGTAAATTTAATTAAGGATTAAAATATTATTAATTTTGAACGATGAATGAACTAGAAATCATAGATTTTCCAATTCAAAATTGGGTTAAAATAATTATAATTCTAGGAACAGTTCTCATGCTTTTTTCAAGATTATATATTGGAGATAGATTCCAATATTTATTTTCATTTTGGAATATTCACCGCTACTTTCATTATAAATCTGGAGAAACTATTTCTCTATTTACGCCAAATAATATAACAATGTTTTTTTTAAGAATATTGACCACCTCTTTATTTTTATTTATGTTATTTAGAGATAAATATTTGACTGATCAAAAAGAGTTTTTTATTAAACTTTGTATTGGATTAAGCGTTTTGCTACTATTAAAATTTATAATTGAAAATATATTTTCTTTGATTTTTAAGTTCAAAAAAAAATTAAACGAAGTAAGCAGATACAGAATTGGGATTAAAAATTTATTTTCTGTTCATTTGTATTTCTTTCTGATAATAATGATTTTTGGTGATTTACCATTAGAAAATATCTACACTATTTCACTTACGTTGTTTTTGATTTATAATGGTCTTTATTTAAAATTTATTTTAAATAAATACTTAATCAATGGGTTAAAAGCTCTTGTGTATTTTATTTTGTACATTTGCACGTTCGAAATCGCACCTATTGCTGGTGTTATTTATTTAATTAAATAATAATAGTATTTATGAAAGTTAAATCAATTTTAGTTTCACAACCTGCCCCAACTATTGAAAATTCACCTTATATAACTTTAAAGAAAAAAAGAAAAGTTAAAATAGATTTTATTCCTTTTATTCATGTTGAAGGAATGACGGCAAGAGAAGTTAGACATCAAAAAATTGATTTATCAAAATTTTCAGCTATTATTTTAACTAGTAGAAACGCCATTGATCATTTTTTTAGAGTTGCAGAAGAAATGAGATTTCCGATTCCAAACGCTCTTAAATATTTTTGTTTATCTGAAGCTGTTGCATTTTATCTTCAAAAATATGTTGTTTACAGAAAAAGAAAAATATATGTAGGTGGAAGAACTTTTGAAGATCTTTCAGTTCAAATAGAAAAATACAATGAAGAGAGTTACTTAGTTCCAAGTGCTGACGTGTTATCTCCAGCAATTCCAAAAAAACTTGATGAACTTGGAGTTAGATGGACTCAAGGAACGTTCTACAAAACAAAAATTAGCGATTTATCCAGTTTAAAAGATGTTTACTATGATATTTTAGTTTTTTTCAGTCCATCTGGAATAGAATCTTTGCTTTCTAACTTTCCTGACTTTAAACAAAATGACACTAGAATAGCGGTTTTTGGTAAAACGACAGTAAAAGCAGCTGAAAAAGCTGGATTAAGAATTGATATTTTAGCGCCTACACCTAAAGTCCCTTCAATGTCTAAAGCATTAGACATGTACATCGAAAAAGCAAATAAAAAATAAATTAAGCTTCTATTTTACTTTTAAAAGTTTTAACAAACCCATCAAAATCTTCTTGAGATTTAATGTTCTTGTAATTATCATCTTTAAAAAGATGCAAATAAATTTCAATTTGCTTAGGATTCAAATAACCCTTAACAGGGCTAATATAGTTCATTTGAGAATCAAAAAATAAAGTTGAGGGATAAGCATTAATTCCTAAAAATCTAGTGAATTCATGAGAAGAATTTCTCTTTTGAGATCTACTTTCATCATAATTTGGATTTGTAAAAGTTTTATTCATGAAATTAACTTTTTCATCTCCTTCGGCGTTAAATTTGACGGCATAATAATTACTGTTAATGTAATCAACAATTTCAGGATTGCTAAAGGTATTTTTATCCATCAACTTACAAGGACCACACCAGTTAGTGTAAACATCAATAATAACGTTTTTAGGGTTGGTTTTCTGTAATTCTACTACTTTCTCCAAAGTCACCCAATTTATCTCTTGAGCTTGGATATTAAAGCATACAAAAACAAAAAATACTATTGAATATATTTTATATAATTTCAGATTAATGTAACTTTTATTCTGCATTATGAACTAGTCGTTTTAGTGGCTTAATAATTAGTATTACCAATACACCAAAAATTGTGCAAAAAATTGTAATTCCTGTAAAAGTCCAAAAATCACCTGCTTCAGAAGCGTTTTCACCAATTAGTCCAGCAACTTTATTTCCTAGTCCTGTTGCTGCAAAATATGCGCCCATCATAAAAGCTCCCCACCTAGCAGGGGCTAATTTAGTTATAAATGAAAGTGCTACTGGAGATGCACATAACTCACCAATAGTGTGAAATAAATAAGCTAACATAAGCCAGTACATAGCAGATTTTTGAGTAATCTCACCAGCAGCATTATACGATACTTCGTTAGATGCTAGTGACATAAATGAAAATCCTAAGCCCATAATAATAACTCCCACTGCCATTTTAAAAATAGATGAATGTTCATAACCTCTTTTTTTCCACCAGATCCAAAAAGACCCAACTAAAGTGGCAAAAATTAATATGTAAGTTGCGTTTGCAGACTGAAACCAACTTGCTGGAACCATAAAACTACCTAAAGCTAAATCAGTTTTTTGGGATGCATAAAGGTTCATTAAGCCACCGGCCTGTTCAAAAGCTCCCCAAAACACAATAACAATAAGAAAAGCCAAATACGTAACTAAAATTCTGTCTTTTTCAATTTTATTACCATCATTGTAAACTACTATTGCAAATCCAACAGCAAAAGCAATTCCTATTAACAATAATCCATAACTCCAATCTCCGCTGTATCCCAAATAGACTCCCAACAAAGCAGTCAAACTAAATCCAATTAATGAATTAGATTTTTTAAAAATTTGTAAAAATAAATTAGAAGATTCATTGTCTGTTTTATCTAACTCTATTTTATTACCAACGTGAACTAAATATTTTTGACCTTTCCAGTAAACAAATTGACCTATTAACATCCCAACTCCAGCCAAACCAAAACCATAATGCCAATTATAAACTTCTCCAACATATCCTACCAAAATTGCTGAAACAGCTGCACCTACGTTAATTCCCATATAAAAAATATAAAAACCCATGTCTCTCTTATCAATATCCTTATCACCATAAAGACCTCCAACCATAGTAGAAATATTTCCTTTTAAACATCCAACACCTAAAACAATAAATGTAAGTCCAGTATAAAAAGCCCATAATGCTTCAACAGCTAAAATACCATGGCCAAAACATAACAAAAGACCTCCAACCATAACAGATTTTCTTTGACCTAAAAATCTATCTGCTAAAATTCCCCCAGGAATCGTTGCCAAATAGACAAACATAGTATACCAACCATATAAAGCAATTGCAGAACCATCACTCCA
>JGI26113J46593_1000063_pt1 | contig 20962 bp, 17 predicted proteins | sample AOAMet11_17_M020_2_FD_46593 | JGI IMG/M metagenome (IMG submission 46593)
ACTTACATAAACAAAAATTAGGCTTTGGACTCCCAGGTTTAGCATAGTAGGATATCTACTTATCATCCCCAAAGAAATACTCGTAAATGTATCATTCAGCCTATAGGTATCTTTTCCTATATACCTTCCATAACAATACTCAATTAAGATAAGTATAAAAAATACAGGTACAGCAAATGTGATAATAATTGATTTATCAGTAACAACTGCTGCAGTAGATTCGATCATAAATAGTGCTTAGATTTATATATATTAAAGATTTTAAATTTTACCTTGTAAATAAGCAAGTGCACCAATTGCATTTGCATATTCCATATTTGGATTATATTTACTACTAACCCCAGCAAGTTCAAGTCTTTGGTCTATAGCATCTCTTACCGATTTTAGTAAAGGTATCCTTCCAACAAAGTATACTTTGTTAACTCCTACCAATAATGCATTTAAATACGCTACAGTCCCAATAACTTCACCAGTCATATTGGTCAAAGCTGCTGCAATATCATTTGTGTTGTAATTCTTATCATCTCTTGCTTTTACAAAATTTGAGGCTGTAATATCTCCATCTAACCCACCTATATTATTTACAACATCACCAATTAAAAAATCAACATTACTTCTATTGCCTTTTATGGCTTTTTTATTTATTTCATGAGCATCTGAAGTATTNATAAGGAGNTTTGCAAGACCTTGAAGAGATCCTCCGCCAACAGAAATTCCACCTAGGTGATGAAAGTTATTAGCTTGATAGTTTATACAGGCTGTTCCAGTTCCAGCGCTAACAACAACGAAAGCATTGTCTTGAATACTGTAAATATCTTTAGCACCCTGACCAATTGCCATTACCTCATTAACCTTAGTTATTGAAGCCGATCTAAATACATCCGGCAGATCACTTGATTTACCTCCAGTTACAGCAATATTTTTTATTTCTGACACTGCTATATCTAGTTTATTAATAACGTTATGAAATTTATCAGATATGCTTTCATCCGAAGATATGAATGTATAAAAACGTATTTTACCTTTAATCTTTATTGCAACATCAATATTAGATATTCCAAAATCGATACCGATGTCCATTATTAATTATGAGAATTAATTTCTTTATTTCTTTCCATTAAATCTTTCATAAGATTTTTTGGATTACTGTTACTAGCATTTGGTCGAAGTCTTGCTGGTATCATTCTTTGAGGGTAGTAGTTATTTTCAATATCCACATCAGCTATTTCCCAAAAAGGATCAGCAATAATAGATTTAATTTTAATTGCAGATCTTTTAAGCCATTTAGCTTCACTTGGATTTTTTCTCCAAATCTCTGCGGGTATTTTTAATAACTCGCTACTACCATCTTCATAGTTTATTTGAAGGGGAATTGGCATAACCAGACCACCAATATTCTTAAAATCTAAAATGTAATAGAATTCACCTTTATCAACAGCGTCTACCAGTGCCTTTTTCTTCCATTCAGGGTCACTATTATTTCTATCATAAAGGTCATCAAGAATTTCTTCATAATCAGTCATTTCTCTTTTTGAAGGAGTAAATTCATCATATTCATCATATATATCCAGCAGTTCTGGTCTGAGTTTTACTCGCTCTTCTATGCCCTCAGATATGTTTCTCTCATCAAAAAGCATTTTTGGCTCATTATTAAAGTCTTCTCGATCTTTTTTAAGATTTTCAGATGGGTTAAGCGTATCTAATGTTGCTTCAAAAACATTCTCTAGCGCAATGTCTACATGATCTGTTGAGAAGAACCACCCATTCCAAAACCAATCCAGATCTACACCAGAGGCTTCTTCCATTGTTCTAAAAAAATCATATGGAGTAGGGCGTTTGAATCTCCATCTATTGCANTATTCTTTAAAAGCAAGATCAAATAGCTCTCTNCCTAAAACCGTTTCTCTAAGAATAACTAATGCAGTTGCAGGCTTAGCATATGCGTTATTTCCAAACTGCAAGATAGATTCAGAATTTGTCATAATTGGAACCTGATATGAACTTTTCATGTAATCAGTAATCCATCTAGCTTCACCTCTTCTAGATTTATATTCTATATCCCATTCTTGTTCTGCTAGGTATTGAAGAAAAGTATTAAGTCCTTCATCCATCCACGTCCACTGTCTTTCATCAGAATTAATAATCATTGGAAAGTAGTTATGACCCACCTCATGAATAACCACTCCTATTAAGAATTTCTTTTCACTTCTTGAATATGTTCTTGTTCCATCATCTTCCAGGTCAGTTCTTGGGCCATTAAATGTGATCATTGGATATTCCATGCCACCCACTGGTCCGTTAACGCTCTGAGAAGTAGGATATGGGTAATCAAATGAGTATTTGGAATAAACCTTCATTGTGTGCATTACAGCTTCTGTAGAGTACTTAGACCAGAGCGGCTCTCCTTCATTTGGGTAAAATGACATAGCCATAACTAAAGGATTTTCAGCTGAATCTTGTTTAAACCCAGCAGCATCCCATATAAATTTTCTAGAGGAGGCCCAAGCAAAATCTCTTACATTATCAGCTTTAAATACCCATGTTTTTAGGTCCGAAGATCTAGTTTTTTCATTCTCGTAAGCTTCATCTGGGGTAACTATAAAAATAGGTTTATCTGATTTTTTTGCCTTATTAAGTCTCTTTATTTGTTTTTTNGTTAAGACATCATCAGGGTTCTGCAGAACTCCTGTTGAAGAAACAATATGATCTGATGGGGTCGTAATAGAAACTTCAAAATCTCCAAACTCAAGTGTGAATTCTCCATTGCCAATAAACTCTTTGTTATGCCAGCCTTCATAGTCGGTATATGCTGAAACTCTTGGATACCACTGAGCAACAAGAAAGATGTCGTTACCATCTTCAAAAGTTTCATACCCATTTCTAGCTCTTACTGCATTTTCTTCAACTAGCTGATATTCCCAATCAATTCCAATATCAACTGTTTTGTTGCTTGTTAGAGGCTCATCTAGGTTTACCCTAATTAAGGTTCCTACAAGATGTGTTGAAGCATCCTTGCCATTTACCTTAATTTTTAAATTTTTTAATCCGCCACCGAATTCATCCATGAAATTATTTTTTCTTAATTCGCCAAACGAAATACTTTTTGTGCTGCCGGTTGTAGCAGTCATATTTTTAATAGAGTCCTTCTTAAATATATTTTGATCTAATTGAACCCATATATATCGCAGATCTAGAGGTGAATTATTTTTGTATGTAATCACCTCAGACCCTGATAGCGATCTATTATCTTCATTAAGAATAATAGAAATTTTATAGTCAGCCTGCTGNTGCCAATATAACTTTCCAGGCTCACCCGTAGCTGGTCTATATTGATTAGGATCTGGATATTTTTCTTCTAATTGTCTAAATTTATCTTCGAATGATCCTTTTGTTTGATGAGCATCATGAGAAAAAGAAAAGACTGAAAAAATAATCAATAACACCGACATATAATTACTCTTCATCTTTTTTTTCCTCTTTATAATCGCTTTCTATAATATTTTGCTGATTAGATTCTCGAAATCTATTAATTCTATTATTTCTATTTGTTTGATTTTTTGATGCTTTAATTTTACCTAGATTAAAGAATACGAAGAGTGAAATAGCAGCCATGCCACCAAATATAAGAGCGTTAGACATTTATCTTCTGCTATTTATTTTTGCAAGCAACCTTAATATTTCTAAATACAGCCATATTAAAGTAACCATTAATGAAAAAGCACCATACCATTCCATGTATTTTGGAAGTCCTTTCTCAGCACCTTCTTCAATATAGTCAAAATCGAGAACTAGTGATAAAGACGCAAAACATACAATGCCCAATGAAAGCCCAATACTCATTAAGGATCCATTAGTTGGCGATAGGAGACTTATGCCCGATCCAAAAAAACTCATAACAAAGCTAACCATATAAAGTATGAATATTCCCCCAATNCCAGCACCAACCATTAATCTAAAATTTTCAGTTGGTTTTATAAGACCACTTTTGTAACAAACTAATAGAGACGCAAGTATTCCAAAAGTTAACCCAATAGCTTGTATAGCTATTCCGTCGTAAAGGTTTTCATACATTAATGAAATCCCTCCAAGCATAACTCCTTGGACAAGTGCATAAAAAGGAGCTGTAGTTCCAGCCTTTGATGGGCTTCTAAAGATAGTCACAAGAGCAAGAATAAAACCTAAAATACCAGCGGGCAATGTAAGAGCCGGAATATTCCAACCTACTGCAGCACCAGTAAAGCAAAGAGCTAAAAGAATTCCTGTCTTATTAACAGCACCATCTAAAGTCATAATATCAGTAGATTCAGCAACTGATGATGTTGTCCTGAAACCACTTCCAGCATTCATCTCACTGCTAGATTGAGTTCTAAATCCACCTTGATCAAAATTTCTTGAAAACGCAGGATTACGCGATCTACCAAATCGATTAATTGCAGAATGTTTAGACATAAATAACTCCTTTAAAATTACTTTTATATATTAAATACTTAAGGCCTTAATAACAAATTTAAAGCTGATGAATCCATTTTCTTAATAAATCTACAGCCTCAACATGTTGCANAGCTCTTCCAGATTCAGGCATCATTATTCCTGGATCAAGAGATTGCATTCTATANAACAATATAGATTCATCTGGGTTTCCAGGAACTATCGAATATTTTAAATTATTACTTGCTCGCCCAGCAGCTATTGGTTTTTTAAAGTAACCTAAGTTTATTTTTCTATTTTCAGTAAAGTTAAGATAAAGGCCTGTTGTATCAGCAGATCCACCTTCGATATGACAATGACCACAATTAATATCTAAATATGAGCGAGCTCTAGTATCTAAATCTTCATTAATATTAGACCAATCCACCATTGAGTCAGTAGAGATGTTTTCTGTTATCCAGCCCTGTTGATGCCATTTTAAAAGCTGATTCATTGAGCCATCAGCATAGCTTATGTCTTTGTTAAGATTTCTAGCTTTAGGTCCTATGGGAGAAATAGTCTCATTTGATTGATGACATTCTTTACATTGATTAATATTGGGAACTCTATACCTAATATCCTGCATATCACCATATTCATTTATAAATTGAGTTGATATTGTTTTTCCAGCAATACTTTTATATGCATCTGTTTGCTCTTTATTCCAAATGTAACTTACATTTTTCCAGCCATCATCATGCCTTATAAGCAATCGAGTTTCTAAAAGCTGAGCATCAAGTTCTGATTCTGGAAAATCGTTAAGATATGCAAAGGTTTTTATTAAAACGGATCCAGTTGGAAAATCAAAAACNTNATCTGGATGGTATTCTGCAAAGCCACCTGCTGGAACATAAACGAATCTTAATTTATCAGCATAATCAGAAAATAATGCNGAATTTAAGTCATATGGAAGCACTCCATCAGTTGGTATTTGCTTACTTAAATTAGTAAAAAANCCATAGTCTGATAATTTTAATGCAACATCTTGGCTTATTACNTTTGAGTGATTAACNTCAGCAGTTATTGAGATTGAAAATATAGCAAAGGCTATAAGAATTAATGAATTANAAAGTTTCACTTAGAACCACTGGAGGGAGGGGNGTTATCTCACCAGAGAATTTTTCATAGCTAGTTTCTATAGGATCAAAAAATGGCAATATGTATTTTAATGCGTTGATGGTTAAAAAAGAGGCATCACCATTATCACCAAGTACAATTTTATCTTCCTTGGGTTGGCCAAAGACAATTTGGGGCAGGGGGAGTATCCCATCCCAAAAAATATCCGGCATGTCCCCACCAGATATTTCAAATAAAATTTTAGCTAACTCGCCCGTTTCAAGGTCGGGGTTATATCCCGATCTGCCAAATCTATTTCCATGAATCTGAATTGCTCTTGGGTGAGGNTAATAGCTTTCATCATCTGTATCATAACCATAAGTTACAACAGCAATATTTATNGTGTCATTATCTCCAATATCATTATCAAATATTTCAACATGTGAATTCGCTTGAATAATAATNCCTGACCCTCTTGGGACCTCTCCCACAATATTTCCCTCAGGAGCAAAGTTATCTGTATTATTATTCACTGATTTATTATTAAAGACCCTAATATGGTGACCGCCTTGCTGTGGAATATCAGGTAAGTCAAAAACCAATATTCCGCCTGTGTTATTGGAAGCATAATTATTAAACACATCTGCATAATAGGAATTCTCAATCTCTATTCCTGCCACATTAAATTCAGCAATTGAATTTTTTACAATTATATTCTCTGACTGCCCTACATAAATACCGGCGTCAGAAGCGCCNATGGCAACACACGAGTCTATAAGTACATTTTTTGATTCGACTGGATATAAACCATAGGCTCCATTTTCTGAGCTAGGCCCTCCGGTCCATTCGGTACGAACTCTAATAAAGCTTATCCCATCAACACCTTTAACTTTTATAGCATCTCCCTTTGCATTTTCTACAGCAAAGTCCCTAAGAATTACATTATCAGAGGTTACTGAAAGCCCTTGAGCACCAGAGAGTTGATTTTTAAATGATAGAACAGTTTCATCAATTCCNTCNCCTTCNAGAACAAGGTTATTAANATCAATAGAAAGGCTATCTTCAAGNTCATATAGNCCAGCNGATANGTGAATAATNTCACCTGGNCTNGCAAGAATGAGGGCTTCTTGTATTTCTGTGTAAGGATCCTCAGACGGAGAGATATAAACAGTGCTTGCAAAGCAAACAGTGCTGAGTAGTCCTAGACAATAAAGTCTAAATTGCTTCAGGGATATCTTCAAAGCTTTCAAGAGGTTTCTTTAGCTCACCCCAATCACACTCAAAGTCATCTGGAGCATGCTCATACTCGAGCAAGCCTAATGCTTCAAATTTTGGTCTTACTGAATCAGTNAATAAACCAATTCTTGATAGATTAGGNATAACTCTAGAGAACAAGAAGTTTCTAAACATTTCGAATGACTTTGTNTTCATTGAGAATTCTCTTGCTTCTTCTTCTGTCATTTTTAGAAATCTTTGTTCAGCNTTTGTATTTATTAATCTTTCTCTAGAAATAACACATGCTTCATAAGCAAACTGAGCTCTATCTTCTATTTCTTCTGGAGTTAAAGTTTTGATATAGTCTTCTAAATAGTTAATACCAAAAGTTACATGACGAGCTTCATCTCTTACAACATAATGTAGAAGTTGTTTTAAAAGAGGATCCTTGGTAATTGACTTTAGCATTTGGAAGGCAGCAAGCGCTAATCCTTCAATAATAATTTGCATTCCAATAAATTTTAAGTCCCATCTCTCATCAGTAAGAATTTTATCTAATAGTAATTTTAGAGATGGATTAATAGGATAATGAATCCCAATTTTATCTTGAAGGTATCTATTAAAGACCTCAACATGCCTAGCTTCATCAAATGTTTGAGAAGCTGCATATAATTTTGCATTAAAGGTTGGAGCGCAGCAGGCTAGTTGCGATGCTACTAATAGCGCACCTTGTTCACCATGAAGGAATTGACTCATCAATTCAGCAGTAGTGTGTCTGTCAAAAAGAATTTTGTCTTCTTCTGAAAGATTCTCATATGCTTCTAGGCCCTCATGAGGCAGTTCTTCATCTGGCTCAATAATCTTTTCATTTGCTGGGTGGGTATAGTCCCAATTAAGGTCTATAGATCCATTCCAATTTAACTCTTTTCCAAGTTCATACAGCTTTTTAATTCTATTATCTGCAACTGTGTAATCCCAGTTATAAGATCCTGTTAGAGGTGTATTAAATATTTCAACCACATCTTCAACCTGATCAGGTGTCATGTTTACTTCATCATCAAAGTAGAGAAGTTCTTCTGGTGGTCCGTCTTGTTTTGTTATTTTCATTCTGTGCTCCATTTAATGTTTACACTGTAAACATTAACTTATTTTATAACAGAATTTAGTTCTTGAAAAGTTTTGTTAACTCGTCTAGCAACACTTCACCTAATTCCTCAGCTCTATGGATTGTAATTGCGTTTTCATAATACTTAGTTACATCATGCCCGATGCCTATTGCTTGGAGTTCAATAGGGCTATCCTTTTCAATTTGCGATATTATTTTTTTAAGGTGATTGTCTAAATAATCTTCTCTATTTGCAGATAGAGTACTGTCATCAACCGGAGCACCATCTGATATAACAATCAATATTTTTCTTTCTTCATTTCTTTTTATGAGTCTTTCATGAGACCAGCTAAGGGCTTCACCATCTATATTTTCTTTAAAAGACCTTCTCTTAGCATTGCACCAAAATGTTTTCTTGACCTCCTCCATGTATTATCAGCACTTTTATAAATGATATGTCTAATATCATTAAGTCTTCCAGGGTTGGAGATACTTCCTTTGCTAATCCATTCTGTTTTGAATCTCCACCTTTCCAGTGTTTGGTAGTAAAGCCCAAAACCTCTGTCTTTATCTGACATCTCTCTAATGTGCTTCCAATAATATCAGCACATATTGCAGCCAAGCTTATTGATCTTCCTCTCATAGAACCAGAATTATCTATAAGAATTGTTACTACAGTATCTTTAAAATTAGCTTCTGTTTCTTGTTTATAGCTTAAAGGGTGGCCTGGCTCTGCAATAACTCTGTGAAGACGAGCTGTATCAAGCATTCCTTCTTCAAGGTTGAAGTTCCAGCTTGTATTTTGTTTTGCTAGAAGCAAACGCTGTAATCTATTTGCTAGTTTTCCAATTGTAGTTTGATAAGGTTTTATAAGATTATCTAATTGAACTCTTAATCTTATAGCCTCATCCGGGGTGGTCAGATCCTTAGCTTCTACGATTTCATCATATTCTGAAGTAAAGATTGAGTAATCAGTTTTTAAGGATTCTGTAAAATTATTATCAGGGTAGGAGAGTGCTTCAATTTCTTCATCTATAGAGGCCCCATCTGATGTTGATGCAACCTGCTCAATATTTTCATCTATTTCAATATCTATCTCTTCAAGAGAAGAATCAGAATCGTAGTTCTCCTCATCATCATCTTGGTTTTGTTCTAGGTCTCCATTTTCAATTTCGTTTGAACTTCCAGGAGATTCAAAAGGCTCATCTTCATCAAAACTATCCTCATCACTAGTAGATGTTAGTAAATTTATTTTTTTTAGGAATTCTTCAGATAGTTTGCTGAACTCTTCTTGATTTGATAGCTCTTGGATCAAATCATTTTTTAAGTGACTAAAATCTACAGAATTATATTTTTTATTAAAGTCACTAAGAATTTCTTTTGAAGTTGAAAGCAAATTGAATCCAGCTAAATCTTTAAGCCATAAATTTGCACAAAGAGCCTCATAAGCAGGAGATTTTTTATCATCTACAGCCAGACTTTTAGATTCTAAATATTTAACTATATTTGTCTTAGAGCCTTTAAAGTTTCTAGATCCAACTATCTCAACTCGTGACATCTCAAGCTCATTGAAAACCAATCTTGCAGGAAGGGTAAGTGGGATTTCTTTTAAATTTTTATGATAAGCAAACCAAAAAGCTTGAAAGTCTGACTCGCCTCTCCAAGAAGATAGATCTTTTGTAGATCTCGGTGTTGAGGATAGTGAGGCTTGGTCTAAAAGAGGGGGCCTCTGAGGTACTCCATTTTTAGATGTGATATTTTTATTATTTGAAATAGCTTTAATAGAAGCAAGTGAAGCCTCATGAAGTTTATCTCTATTTTTTATCCACCCCATTAGTTATTTAGCTTTTAGGACCATCACTTTCAATATCCAAGTCAAAGCATCTTTGAAAATACTCAGACAATATAGGTTTCTCCATCTCATCGCACTTATTAAGAAAAGTTAGCTTGAAAGACCCTACTATATCTTTAAAAATTTTATAATTTTGTGCCCATGAAATTACAGTCCTAGGCGACATTAAAATTGAGATATCCCCAGAGCTAAAACCTGATCTTGTGAGGTTTGCTAGTTTAATCATATTTTTAAGGATCTCTTGATTCTTTGTACTTTTCATCTCGCCAACTTGGGATGAAACTACTTTATATTCTTGTTTAGGATCAAGATAATTCAATGTCGAAAGGATATGCCATCTATCCATTTGGCCTTGGTTAATTTGTTGTGTTCCATGATAAAGACCAGTCACATCTCCTAACCCTACAGTATTTGTAGTTGCAAATAATCGAAAAGACGAATGAGGAGTCACAACTTTATTTTGGTCTAACAATGTCAATTTTCCTTCCACTTCTAAAATTCTTTGAATTACAAACATGACATCAGGTCTACCTGCATCATATTCATCAAACACTAAAGCAACAGGGTTTTGAATTGACCAAGGTAAAAGACCTTCTTGGAATTCTGTTATTTGCTTGCCATCTTGAAGTTTTATAGCATCTTTACCCAATAGGTCGATTCGACTGATATGACTATCAAGGTTTATTCTTACGCAAGGCCAATTCAGCCTAGCCGCAACTTGTTCAATATGAGTTGATTTTCCAGTTCCATGAAATCCTTGAACCATAACTCTTCTGTTATGTTCGAAGCCAGCTAGAATAGATAAAGTAGTCTCTTTATCAAATACATAATTAGGGTCTATTTCTGGAACCCACTCAGTTTTTTCTTTGTATCCTTTAACGGTGATCTTGGAGTCAATATTAAATGTTTTTGAAACATCAATCTTAAGATTGGGTTTTATTGGAAGATCTATATTTGAATTAATGGCCATGCTTAATTTTTATTTAGTATAATTTGTAACCATCATACTTTTTGACTTATCAAAGTTCTAGTTTTTTTGTAAACAATGTAAGATAGTCTTCGACTATAACAGCAATTATCTCAAAGGAGCTTGGGCAAATGGACAAAAAAAATAATCTTTTAGAAAAGTCCTTAGACCTATTTGCATTAAATAAAATAGATAGAGATATTTACACCTGGACAGGTAAAAATGTTGGTTGGGCAAGAGTATTTGGTGGCCAGGTTATGGCTCAGACTTTAATAGCAGCTTATAAGACAATTGGTGTTGATCATTATGCTCATTCCTTTCATTCTTATTTTTTAAGACCAGGGCATATGGATAAGCCGATTATTTTCATGGTTGATAGAATTAGAGATGGGAAAAGTTTTTCAACAAGAACTGTTAAGGCACTTCAAGATGGCGAGGCAATTTTTAGTTGTTCAATATCTTTTCAAAAAGATGAAGATGGTCTTGAGCATCAAATTCCAATGCCAGATATTCCTGGACCTGAGAATCTAAGAAATGAGATTGAAATCAGAGAAGAGTTACTCAAAAAACTCAATATGAAGGCAGAAGATATGCCTGTTTTCTTGCGTCAAAAAGAAATTGAAATGAGACCAGTAGAGCAGCAAGATTACTTTAATCCAAAAAGACTACCTCCTTATAAAAACACATGGATCAAGCCTGAAGGTGTAATCCCTGATGATCAAAAAATTCAACAAGCCTTTCTTTTATACATATCTGATATGGGCTTAATTGCTGCAGCAAATAACTCCATAGGGGTAAATTTTTTAACTAAAAACCTTCAAAATGCCAGTCTTGATCATGCAATGTGGTTTCACCGAAAAGTTGATCTTAACGACTGGTTTTTATATTCAATAGACAGTCCAATTACTAGGAATGCTAGGGGTTTTTCAAGAGGCTCTATTTTCTCCCATAACGGAGATCTAGTTGCTTCCTGCACCCAAGAGGGCCTAATAAGGCTTTGGCCTGAAACAAAAGAGGATAATTAAGTACTTCGTATTAAATCTGTAAGATATTTAATTTTTTCTGGATTTATATTTGGTGTGATGCCATGACCCAAATTAAAAACATACCCTGGGTAGTTTTTATATTTTTGGAGAATTTTTAAAGTTTCTTTTTTAATTACATCATTAGATTCTAAAAGTATTTCTGGATTAAGATTTCCTTGTATCGCTACCTTGTCAGCAGTCTGCTCCAAATCAATATCANTCATACTCCAATAAAGGCTCAAGCAATCAGAATTTGAAGTCATGATGGTTNGCAGTTTTGCCTTTGGTTCTCTAGAAAATAAAATAACAGGAATATTTTCAGTAGCAGGGTCNTTCTTTAAAAGGCTAACCAAATTTGTNATGTAACTTAAAGAATATATCTTATATTCCTCNTCNNTTAATAAATTNGCCCATGAATCAAATATTTGAATTACATCAGCTCCNGCNTCGACTTGTCTCTTAAGATAAGCAAAACATGCAAAAGTTAGCTTTTCTAAAAATATATGAGCCTCAACNTTATTCTCTTTAATAAAGNTTCTTGTAAATAAAAAATCTTTNGAAGATCTACCTTCTATGGAATAAGCTGCTAATGTCCAAGGACTTCCGCAAAAACCAATTAAAGGGATGTGAGANGGAAGAGCATTTTTAATATTACTCACAGCTTTATATACATAAGAAAGGCTTTCGGTATCAAAATCTTCAATATCTAAGACGTCCTGAGCAGTTTTTATTGGATTGCCAAATACTGGACCTTCTCCTTCCAAAAAGTTTACATCCAGACCCATTGCATCAGGTATTGTTAAGATATCGGAAAAGAGTATGGCCGAGTCTAGCTCAAATGCGTCTATAGGCTGGAGAGCTAATTCACAGCAGACTTCAGGTTCTTTACACATATCGAGGAAATTCTTAAAATTTTTTCTAACAGCTCTGTACTCAGGCATATACCTTCCGGCTTGACGCATATACCAAATAGGAGGTACTGGTAAAATCTTTATTGAGTGCTTTTAAAAAAATGGATTCTGTTTTTATCATGATACATATTTTATTATACTTTTTGCTGCTTCACGTCCTTCCCATATAGCAGTCACAACTAGATCTGACCCTCTAACCATATCTCCACCAGAAAATATTTTTTTGTTTGATGTTTGAAATTTAAATTCTTGATGCTCCTCAGCTATTACAAGACCATTTTTTTGCATATCAATATCAAAATCATTAAACCAGCTGGAAGGGCTTGCTCTAAAACCAAAAGCAACAATAACAGCGTCAGCTTCATAAATTATTTCAGATCCAGGAATAGGTATTGGAACTCTTCTTCCATTTTGATCTGGTTCGCCTAATTGAGTTTTAACAATTTTGACACCTTGTACTTTTTTATCACCAACTATATCTATGGGTTGGATATTAAATTCAAATTCAACCCCTTCCTCTTTTGCATTTTGGACTTCTCTTTTAGATCCAGGCATATTTTCTTCATCTCTTCTATAAAGGCATTTTACAGACTTGGCGCCTTGTCTTATAGCAGTTCTATTGCAGTCCATGGCGGTATCACCACCTCCTAAAACAATAACGTTCTTGCCTTTAAGATTAATAAATTCATTTTTCTCTGTGTGCAATTTAAGAAGTTTTTTTGTGCTTGAGATCAAATAATCAATTGCTTTATGGACACCAAGTAATTTTTCACCAGCAAATCCACCTTCAAGAGAGGTGTATGTTCCCATGGCTAAAAAAACAGCATCATAATCTTCATATAGTTTTTTGAATGGGAGGTCTTTACCAATTTCTTTACCTAATTTAAATTCAACACCCATTTCTTCAAGAATTTTCCTTCTTCTTTTTACAACAGATTTTTCTAATTTAAATTCAGGTATTCCAAAAGTTAATAATCCACCTATCTCCTCATTTTTATCAAAAACATGGCTGTGGACACCTGATCTAGTCAATACATCCGCACAAGCAATTCCAGCAGGTCCTGCGCCAATTATTGCTACTTTTTTATCTGTCCATTTTCTATAAGACATATCAGGCTTCCAGCCCATTTCAAAAGCTTTCTCAGTGATATATTTTTCGGTTGAGCCAATTGTTACTGCTCCAAAACCATCGTTTAAGGTACATGCTCCCTCGCACAATCTATCTTGTGGACAAACTCTTCCACACACCTCAGGCAAGCTATTTGTAGAATGGCATAGCTCGGCAGCTTCTATAATATTTCCCTCATTTACTAACTTTAACCAGTCTGGAATGAAGTTATGAACAGGGCATTTCCATTCACAATATGGGTTTCCACAATCTAAGCATCTATGTGCCTGATTGGATGCTTGGACTTGATTGTATTCCCCATAAATTTCTACAAAACTAATTTTTCTTTCTTCTGCAGATTTTTTTGCTGGATCAAATCTTCTTACATCTAAAAATTGAAAATCATTGTCAAGTTTTTCATGATTAACATACTCATCTCTGTAATTAATTGGTGTTTTTGTATCAGCAATAGCAAAGTTATTTCCTTGATTTTTGAATACTTCTTCTCTCCAATGCAAAAGTTTATTTTTTGCAATTTCAAAATCCTCTATGGGAGCGAATGATTTTGTGATGTATTTTCCATTTACTCTAAGCTTTCCATAAAAGAATGGAGATTTGGGCTGAGTGAAGAGTAAAACTCCTTTCTCAATTTTATATTGCTTATTTTTCATAATGTGAGAGTGTATGACGCAGTATGACACTTTTAGAAAACAAATGAAAGATTACATGTTATAATTTATGTTCATACAAATAACTACATTATGCCTGGGCTATTTAACAAGAAAGATTTTCGAGATAACTGTGGGTTTGGCCTAGTCGCTAATACCAATGGAATTAAATCTCATAAAGTTATCACTACTTCAGTAGATGCTCTGATTAGTATGACCCATAGAGGTGGGGTCGGCTCTGATGGCAAGACTGGAGATGGTTGCGGACTTCTCTTTGATATAGACCATAACTACTTTAAAAATAAAATTTTACAAGAACAAAAAGTGGATCTTGGTGATCACTTTGCTATAGGTCAATTATTTTTTACAAAAAAACTTAAAAGTATTACATCTGAACTCGAAGAAATTTTAAATAAAGAGTCATTAACACTTGTAGCAACAAGGGAAGTCCCAATTAAAAAAGATATTCTTGGCAAGATAGCACTAGACTGCTTGCCAAACATATATCAAATTTTTATAAAACCAAAATCTAAAGATTTTAATCATCAAGAGTTTGAAACCAAACTACTACAAGCCAGGAAGTTTATCGAAGAAATTTTTATGGATGATGAAACTCTTTATATTTGCTCTATGTCATCCAAGACAATTGTTTATAAAGGATTGATGCTTCCTAAGGCAATAACAGACTTCTATCTTGACTTAAATCAAAAAGATTTTAGAGCATCAACTTGTGTTTTTCATCAAAGATTCTCTACAAATACAAGTCCCAGATGGCATCTTGCTCAACCATTTAGACTTCTTGCTCATAATGGTGAAATCAATGCAATTAGAGGGAACAGGAATTGGGTTAAGGCTAGATCATCTAAATTTTCTACTCCTCTTATACCAAAGATTCAAAAATTTAAGCAACTGGTAAATGAATCTGGATCAGACTCTTCATCATTGGATAACATGGTGGAGCTTCTGGTTAAAGGGGGAGTTGATCTCTTTAGAGCTGTTCGTATGGTTCTTCCGCCAGCATGGCAAAATACTCAAACCTTAGATCCTGATATAAGAGGCTTTCATGAATATAATTCTATGCATATGGAGCCATGGGATGGGCCAGCTGGTATTGTCATGGCTGATGGCAAGTGGGCTGTTTGTATTTTAGATAGAAATGGACTCAGGCCTGCAAGATATCAAATAGATAAAAATAATATTATTACTGTAGCCTCTGACAGGGGTAAATCCTATTGATGAAAAAGATATTATAGAAAAAGGAAGAGTTCAGCCTGGTGGAATTCTGGCAATTGATACTTCCCTAGGAAAAATTTATAACCAATCAGAAATTGATCAAGTTCTTAAAGAGCAATTTCCATATCGAAAGTGGTTAAAGGAAAATGCTGTATATATCGAATCAAGCTTAGATGCATACGAGGGCCCTGGTTTAAAAAAGATAAATCCTAATAAATTTATCACAGCATCAAAACTTTTCCTTCTTTTTAAAGAGGAGAGAGTATCAGTTATTAAACCTCTTGCAATTGAATCTCAAGAAGGAACTGGATCAATGGGTGATGATACTGCTCTGGCAGTTATGAGCAAAATGCATAGGCAGATGTATGACTTTTTTAGGCAACAATTTGCACAAGTAACCAATCCACCAATTGATTCCTTGAGAGAGGTTGGGGTTATGACACTGGAGACATGTTTTGGTCCAGAGCTAAATATTTATGAAGAAACTCCTGAGCATGCCAAAAGGCTTGTAACGACGTCCCCAGTCCTGTCTCACAAAAAACTAAACGCAGTTTTGAAGAATAAGTATTTTAAATCTGAAGATATAGATTTAATTTTTGATAAATCAGTAAGCTTAGAAAAAGCTATCAAAAATTTACAAAAAGTTGTGGTAAAAAAAGTAAGAAATGGTGCATCAATAATTCATTTAATTGAAGATGTCCCTCTTGAAGGCAAATTAACAATTAATGCATTATTAGCAGTTGGAGCAGTGCACCAAAACCTAGTTGAGCTAGGGTTAAGATCAGATGCAAATATAGTTATTAGCTCATCATCTGCAAGAGATACTCATCAAATAGCATGCTTAATTGGGTTTGGGGCAACCGCTGTTTATCCATCATTGGCATATCAGACTATTCTTGATCTAACACAAAGAAATGAATTAAAAGGGCACCCTCATGAAAACTGCTCAAGGTATAGAAAAGGGGTTAATAAAGGACTTCTTAAGATAATTTCAAAAATGGGAATATCTACTATATCAAGCTATCGAGGATCTCAATTATTTGAGATAGTAGGCCTAGACAGTGATGTGGTTAACCTTTGCTTTACTAATACAACTAGTAGAGTTAAGGGTAGGAATTTTAAAGATATAGATAAAGAGCTTAGAACCTTGGATGACTACGCTAGATCAAACTTATCCGATATGAATGTAGGTGGACTGCTTAAATATATTCATGGCGGTGAATACCACGCATATAATCCAGAGATTGTTAAAAAATTACAGGAAGCTGTTACTTCTGGTTTAGATGCTACTTATAAGGAGTATTCATATTTGGTCGATAATAGGCCTCCTGCTATGCTCAGAGATCTGCTAGAGGTTAATACCGAAAAAAAAGAGATAGATTTAGAAAAAGTAGAATCTCAAAAAAACATACTTAAAAGATTTGATTCAGCAGGAATGAGCTTAGGTGCTTTATCTCCAAAGGCTCATGAAACTCTAGCTGAGGCAATGAATGAGCTTGGTGGCAGATCTAATTCTGGAGAGGGTGGAGAAGCAGTTGAAAGATATGGCACATCAAAAATGTCTAAAATTAAACAAATTGCTTCTGGAAGGTTTGGTGTTACTCCTCATTATTTAGTGAATGCTGAAGTACTTCAAATCAAAATTGCTCAGGGCGCTAAACCTGGAGAGGGTGGTCAGCTACCTGGAGGAAAAGTTAATAAACTTATTGCTAAATTAAGATACTCTACTCCTGGAGTTACATTGATTTCTCCTCCTCCTCACCATGATATTTATTCGATAGAAGATTTAGCCCAACTTATATATGACTTAAAAGAGGTAAACCCAAAAGCACTTGTTTCTGTAAAATTAGTNTCTGAGCCAGGCGTAGGAACGATAGCTTCTGGTGTAGCAAAAGCCTACGCAGATTTAATTACAATTTCAGGCCATGANGGTGGTACTGGAGCTAGTCCANTAACTTCTATCAGATATGCTGGATCTCCGTGGGAGCTTGGGCTAGCTGAAGCTCATCAAAGCCTAAGAGATAGCGGCTTAAGACACAAAGTTAGGCTTCAGGCTGATGGAGGAATGAAAACTGGTTTAGATGTTGTAAAGGCTGCTATTTTAGGAGCAGAATCTTTTGGTTTTGGAACCGGACCAATGATAGCAATGGGTTGTAAGTATTTAAGAATATGCCATTTGAATAATTGCGCGACAGGTGTAGCAACTCAAAGAGAAGATCTAATTAACCACCATTTTGTTGGCGAAAAAGAAAANGTAATGAATTATTTTAAATTTATTGCCAATGATGTTCGTGACCACTTAAGTGTTATGGGAGTGTCTAAAATTGAAGATATTATTGGTCAAACACAGTATCTGGAACAAATTAGTAATCTTGAATCNCAGTACCAATCGATTGATCTTAGCGATCTACTNTANAAGGATACTAAGACCAATGAAGCATTTTTCTGTACCTCAAAAAAGAATGCACCNTGGGATAAAGGAACTCTTTCAAAAAAAATCTTAAAAGATGTAAAGCCTTTAATTGATAAACACCAATCAATATCTAAGGATTATAAAATTTCTAATACCGATAGGTCTATTGGNGCTTCTTTATCAGGCTATGTTGCTAAAAATTTTGGTGAAGAGGGGTTNAAAGAACAATTAAACATTAACTTCACTGGATCAGCAGGCCAAAGTTTTGGTTGTTGGAATGCAAATGGCATTAATCTCAACATAGAAGGCGATGCAAATGATTATGTGGGCAAAGGCATGAATGGTGGAAGAATCGTAGTTAAAAATGATAGCCAATATGCCAAAACAAACCCAAATACATCTCTGGTTGGTAATACCTGTTTGTATGGAGCAACAGGTGGTGAGTTATATGTATCTGGGAGAGCNGGTGAACGATTTGCAGTTAGAAACTCAGGAGCTAATGCTGTTATAGANGGAGCTGGGGATCACTGNTGTGAATATATGACAGGAGGCCATGTAACAGTTTTAGGNTCTGTTGGTGCTAACTTTGGAGCAGGTATGACAGGNGGATTTGCATATGTTTTAGATGAAGATAAAACATTTTTTGATAACTGTAATAGAGGCTTGGTAAACCTTGAAAGAATTACAACAGAAGANATGCAATCACACAGAAAACATCTTAAAGAAATAATTAGAGCTCACTACAAGCTTACCAATAGCTCTAAAGCTAAAGAACTAGTAGACGATTTTGATAAGTTTGAACCGTATTTTTGGCTCGTTGTTCCAGCGGCATCAAATATTCATGATCTCTTAAAGGCAACTACCGCAAACGCAGCCTAAGCAAAAGATTTTTCTAGGCTTTTATTATTGAATTGGTTAGTTTTAAAAGCTACCCCTTTTGAATTTATAAGAACCAAGCTTAATTTTCCTGATGACACCTTCTTATCATTAGATAAGTACTTTTTTAAGTCTTTAAACTTATACTTTTCATAATTGCTTTCAAGGCCCAATGAATCAATCAAGTTAATTATATTATCTAGTTGATGAATCTTAATATGACCTTCAAAATATGATATTTTTGCTGCTATTACCATTCCTAGAGTAACTGCTGCTCCATGAGTTATCCCTTTATAATTTTTAGAAGCTTCTATAGCATGCCCAAAAGTATGACCAAAATTTAGAATAGCCCTTATGCCATTTTCTTTCTCATCCTGGGTAACTATTTTTGATTTAGTTATGATTGATTCCTCTATGATATCTTCAAGAATATTAAGATTTCTTGATTTTATTTTTTTAGAATTTTCATGTATTAATTTATATAGTTTTTTATTTCCAATAAATGCATATTTAATGACTTCTCCTAAACCTGACTTATATTCTATTTCTGGCAAGGTTTCCAAGAATTTACTGCTAATGAGAACAAGACTGGGATTATTAAAAGAACCTACTAAATTTTTACCTTGTTTAATATTAATAGCAGTTTTTCCTCCAACCGAAGAATCTACTTGAGCCAAGAGCGTAGTTGGAATCTGGATGAAATCTATACCTCTTAAATATGTTGCAGCACAAAACCCAGTAATATCTCCTACTACACCACCTCCAAAAGCTATCATTGAATCAGACCGATCAAACTTTAAATCTGCTAACTTTTCTTGAATTTTGATGAACGTTGAAAATGATTTAGATTTCTCTCCACATGGAATCTCATGAAAATGTAATTGTTTTTTAAAGCTTAGAAGATTTTTAAGTTCTCGAATGTACTTACTAGGTATTCCTGAATCAGTAATAACAAGGATTTTATTTTTAGATTTTAAATGTTTTGAGAGTCTAATTTTTGTAATAGCATTTCTTGCTATAACAACATCATATTGTGAATTTTTTTTACCAACCTTGATAATTTTAGCCATAGTTCTTAACTAACTTAATTATTTCTGAAGATACCTGTTGGCTTGATTTATTTTCTGTATTAACTGTATAGTCTGAAACTTCTTCATATAAACTTTCTCGAGCAATATGAAGATTTTTTAGTATCTCACCAGGATCTCCATCTTTAAGCAATGGCCTATCTTTGTCTTTTGAAGTCCTTTCAAGCTGAACTTCAATTGGGGTAGCTAGGTAGAAAACCGTTCCTCGTGATGACAAAAGCTCTCTATTCGTTTCAGATAAGATAATCCCTCCGCCAGTAGATAAAACTATAGAGTTCTGCTTAACCATCTCTTCTAAAACTTTGGTTTCTCTTTTTCTGAAGCCGTCCTCACCTTCTAGATCAAAGATCCAATCTATGGATGCACCAGTTCTTGTTTCTATTTCCTCGTCAGTATCAAAAAAATTTAAAAATAATTCACTAGAAATTATTTTTCCAACGGTTGATTTTCCTGATCCCATGGGACCTACTATAAATATATTCATAATTTTATTTCAGAATTTTAACACCTTACTCCTGAAAATACCTTTTTTGATATTAAAACTTCATTGTTTAAGAGATAATAAGAAAGTTATAAATTATGTTAAATACAATTAAAATTTTCTTTTGGTTGGGCCTTTCAGGGTGCTTATTAGCTATTCTTGCAGTTATAACAACCTTCTTTTTACTAAAACCTTCACTACCAGAAATATCTTTAGTAGATGAATCTCAGTTACAAATGCCTCTCAAAATTTACACAGAAGATGCAGTGTTAATAGGAGAGTTTGGAGAAATTAAAAGAAGACCTCTAAAATTCAATGAAATACCTGTAGATATTAAAAATGCATTTTTGGCAGCAGAGGATGATGCATTTTTTAATCACCAGGGAATAAGTTATACAGGATTACTCCGCTCAATCATAAGATGTATTGGTCCTGACGGTTGCTTTGGTGGTGGAGGAACGATCTCCATGCAGGTAGTGCGAGGTTATTTACTCACT
>JGI26113J46593_1000076_pt1 | contig 19503 bp, 20 predicted proteins | sample AOAMet11_17_M020_2_FD_46593 | JGI IMG/M metagenome (IMG submission 46593)
CCTCTCCTTGTAAAAATATATCGAAGTCCCTGGTAGATTTTTCCAAGGACAGGCCTCAACTGATCATTCAAGGTGGGAACTTTGCTTTTATAAAAATAGCTCACTCCGACATGGTCCTGAAGATTTTCTCCTACACCAGGACTGTCATGCACTAAGGGGACTGAGGCCTTTCTCAAGGCAGCTTTTGGACCAATCCCTGAAAGCTGAAGAAGGTGAGGAGTGTTGATCGACCCTGCACTTAAAATAACCTCACACTTGGCGATGGCCTGATGAATCTTGCCTGACTTTTTATACTCAATGCCGAACGCCATTTTGTCTTGAGTAAGGATCTTTGTCGCCTGAGCATTCTTAATGATAGTCAGATTAGTGCGGCCTTTTATGGGCCACAAGTAAGCCCTCGAAGAAGACATTCGCTGCCCTTTATGAGTGGTTATTTGATAGTTACCAACCCCTTCCTGTGTTGCACCATTCATATCCTTATTAAGAACAATTCCAATCTCCTGGGCTGCAGACAAAAAGTTCTGACAGAGTGGGTGAAGCTGCCTTGATACCTCTGAGACATTCAAAGGTCCATCACCGCCTCGATAATCATCAGGACCGTTCTGCCATGACTCCATTTTTTTAAAATAAGGCAAAACATCACTGTAAGACCAGCCTGGGTTTCCTGCCTCAGACCACTGATCAAAGTCTCTAGAGTTTCCCCTCACATATACCATCGCATTGATAGAGCTAGAACCGCCCATGACTTTCCCTCTTGGCCAATAACTCGGCTTATTGTCTGCATCTGGACTTGGCTCAGTCATATACATCCAGTTAACCGCTTTCTGGTGATAAGTGACTCCATATCCTATTGGCATTTGAATGAAGAAGCGGCGATCTGAACCGCCAGCCTCAATTAGCAATACCTGAGTTGAGGGGTCCTCACTGAGGCGGTTTGCAATAACGCAACCAGCAGAACCTGCACCCACAATAATATAGTCGTATTTCATTTGATGAATATTAAAGCTTTTATGTATTAATTTGTAGAATTCAAAAAAATAATACCAAAATAATCTATAAACTTGAGGTCATCCATTAAACTAATTTTCAATGCTCATTTCAGATCCAGTCATTTTTCAGTCATTATTACTTTTTGGCGCCTTCTTTGCTGGTCTTGTCCAAGGCGCAACCGGTTTTGGAAGTGGGATTGTACTCAATGCTTTTTGGCTTCATATTCTTGAACCTTCAGCTGCAATTTCATTAAACATTGTCTCCTGTTTGTTTGTCTCCGCTCTTCCAATCTACAAGCTACGTAAAACTCTAGACTTCTCTAAACTCAAGTCATTTGTTTTTTTTGGTGTCATTGGAATACCGACTGGGCTCCTCATATTAACGATGACAGATCCGAGTATCTTTAAAACTACTGTTGGATTTATATTAGTGATTTTCTCAATCTGGAAATTCAAAAGCAAAGATATTTTAATCAACTTTAAAAGCAATCCTGCTCTTGATAAGCTCATCGGTTTTATCAGCGGAATACTGGGAGGTTTTGCAGCACTGGGCGGAATACTCCCAACAATCTGGGTTAATCTTCAAAGGCTTCCAAAAAACACTCAGCGCGGCACATACGAACCATTCATATTTATAACCAGCATTGCCGCTGTTATCAGTTTTTATTTTGCTGGATTTTTGACTTTGGATATTTTTTATAACTTTCTGAAAGCATTTCCTGCACTCATGCTTGGATCTTGGATTGGCATCAAGATTTATGCACTCATAAATGAGACCCTTTTTAGACAAGTTATTCTGGGACTTATTTTTCTGGCAGGGTTGGTATTATTATTTTAATCAATCAAATCACTACAATTAGCTACATAAAGTATATAAAAAGACACTATTTTCTTAAAAATAGTATTTCAATCACACATGAATTAAGTTAAACTTGATTTAATCCACTTTTTTTCAGTGGATTTATTTTTAAAATTAAGGAGAGAAAATGAAACTAATAAATAAATTATTAGCTGTAACAGCTATTTCTGTTGCTCTAGTGCCAGGAGTTGTGAGCGCTGACTGCGGAAAAGCAAGACTAGCTGATTTTGACTGGAGTAGTGCCAACATTCATACGGCAATTGCTGGCTTTATCTTAGAGCACGGCTATGGTTGCGATGTTTCTATAACAAAAGGAAGTACAACACCTATTATGGCTGCACACTATGATGGACAGCTTGATGTTGTGACTGAGCTTTGGTATGACAACATTAAAGATACTTATGATAGTCACGAAGCAGCAGGAACAGTAAGAAACCTAGGAATTAATACGCCTGACTCTCAGCAAGCATTCTATGTTGATAGAGCGACTGCTGACAAGTACAACCTTACTAATGTTTTAGATATGAATAACCCTGAAGTTGCTGCGTTATTCAGTGATCCAGAAAACCCTTCAATGGGAAGAATGACAAGTTGTATTGGTGGCTGGACTTGCTACACGATTAACCTTGTTAAACAAAAAGCTTACGGATTAGATAAATACTACACTAACTTTGATCCAGGTTCAGGTGGTGCGCTTGATGCAGCAATCGCAGGTGCGTTTGCTAAAAAGCAGCCAATCTTTACTTACTATTGGGCGCCAACAGGTCTGATGGGCAAAGTTGATTTAGTAAGACTAGCTGAGCCACCATTTAACGCCGAGTGCTGGGCATCAATGCAAGTTGTTGTTGAAGATATCAAGGCTAATGGAACAGATGCATGGAAGCCAACTTGTGGAGTGGAGTACAGAGACATGTCATTAGACAAGTCAGTTCTTGCTGCATGGGCTGATTCTCATCCTGATGAGACTGCATTCATCGAAGCATATAGCATACCAACTGCACAAGTTAATAGACTGCTTGCATTCTATGAAGANGAGTCAGATGGTGATATGGAGCTAACTGCAATGGAGTACTTAGCGAACGATGACACATGGAAAGCTTGGGTACCAGCAGACGTAGCTGCTAAAGTATCTGCAGCTCTATAAGTTAGATAAAATCTAAAAAAGAGCCCACTTGTGGGCTCTTTTTTTAAATAGAATAAGCATCATGATAAGAAAATTTCTCACGTACTTTACTTTCCCCATAATCTTTGTTTGGCTTTTAGTTGTAAGCTACAACTCATCTAAAAGGAAGCCCGACAGCGTAATGGAGCTCTTAACTGATCCCAGTTGGCTTTATGATTGGCCAAAATGGCTAGATATTCCATTAATGAAATGGATTAATGATGGCTTCAAGGTCTTCAANGAAAAGTATGGAATTTACTTTGAAGTAATCAATGACTTTCTTCTTGGTGCGATTCTATCACTCAAAAAATTCTTAATTGTTTTGCCTTGGCCNGTGGTCATCGCACTCGTTGTTGCAATTGTGTTCTTTTCTAGTGGAAGAAAAGTTGGAACAACCGTTTTCGTAGGAATCTGTACATTTTTTATAGGCTTCCTTCATCCCAAGTTTTGGGATAAAGCCATNGAAACAACCTCAATCATGATTATNGGAATTCTCATATGTATTGTTATTGGTATTCCTCTAGGTATTGCAATGGCAAGAAACAANAAACTNCGNAATGCAATACTACCCGTTCTAGATTTAATGCAAACCATTCCTAGCTTTTGTTACCTCATTCCTGGCATTATGCTTTTTGGATTAGGNGCAGTTCCAGCAATTATTGCAACCGTTATTTATGCTGTACCGCCTCTAGTTCGNTTAACTGACCTAGGAATTACCTTAGTTGACACTGAAGTCATTGAGGCTGCTGAAGCCTTTGGTGCAAGCAAAAGACAGAAACTACTTGGCGTCCAACTACCACTTGCCCTTCCAAATATTATGCAGGGCATTAATCAGTGCACGATGATGGCATTAGCCATGGTTGTAATTGCATCCATGATTGGAACGAGGGGACTTGGTGACGAAGTTCTACTTGGACTCCAACAGTTAAACGTTGGTAAAGCAACTGAAGCCGGACTTGCAATTGTTCTCCTAGCGATCGTGCTAGATAGAATTACCCAAGCTTATGGNAAAAAAATTCAAGACAGAAACCAACCACCAAAATAGACCCCTATTATGTCAAAAATCGAAATAAATAATATTTATAAAATATTTGGTCCTAACCCTCAGCAAGTAATGCCAATGGTTAAAGATGGCGCCTCTAAAGAGCAAGTGATGGAGGATACGGGTCATACTGTTGGCCTTGATAATGTCTCTCTGTCTATTGAGGAGGGTGAAATATTTGTATGNATGGGGCTTTCTGGCTCAGGAAAATCAACCCTCATTAGGCACATTAATAGGCTTATTGATCCTACCGCGGGTGAAGTTTTAGTCAATAACGTTGATGTATGCACTTTGGATGAAAAAGAAATCCTAGAGTTCAGAAAAAAAACCATGAGTATGGTTTTTCAGCGCTTTGGGCTTTTCCCTCACAAAACCATTATTGAGAATGTGGCCTATGGCCTCGAGATTCAAGAGGTGCCAGAGGACCAGAGACGCGAAATTGCNCAAGGTCAAATCAGTGCAGTTGGNCTTGATGGATTTGAACATCAATANCCTGCGCAACTCTCCGGAGGCATGCAGCAGAGGGTGGGACTTGCAAGAGCCCTTGCAACTGACCCAGAAATTCTTTTAATGGATGAGGCTTTTAGTGCATTAGACCCTCTCATCAGAAGCGAAATGCAAAACCAATTGGTTGACCTTCAAGCTAAACTCAAAAAAACAATTGTATTCATCACTCATGATCTGGACGAATCCCTGAAACTGGGTGATCACATTGGAATACTGAANGGTGGAAGGCTAGTTCAGGTGGGCAGGCCAGAGGANATTATCTTAAATCCTGCAGACGACTATGTGAAAGCATTCGTCAAAGATGTCAATCGCTCAAAAGTTCTCAGAGCTAAAACAATCATGACAAAGCTTGATAAATTTGACAAATCCTCAACAAAACCATCTTCAACTTACAAATATGATGAGGATACTTTTATTGAAGATCTAGTCCCTAAGGTATTAAAGGACAGGTCAACAATCGAGGTCGTTGATAAAAAAGGAACAACGAAAGGCTATATCACCTCAGATGAGCTCTCTGTAGCACTCACAAAAACACATTAGACTGTGGCGCTGTGAGCAAAAATGTAGTTATATCAGCAGCGGCAGATGGGATTGGCTGGTGCATTGCGAACACATTGCTAGAGAAAGGATATACGGTCTATGCCTCTGACATCAATCAAAAAAAAATTGACGAGCTCAACAAGCACCCACTCATCAATAAAAGATTATTCATAGAAAATATCAATGCGAGTGACCCTGAATCAGTTGCCCAATACTTTGAATCTCTCTCAAATAAAGTATCCAGTATTAGCGCTTTAATTAATAATGTTGGTATAGCTGGGCCAACTGGAATGATGGAAGATGTCTCAGTTGATGACTGGAAAAACACAATCGATACCAATTTAAATAGTCATTTCTATTTTACAAAAGATGCAATCCCTCTCCTAAAGAGGAGTGGCGGCTCAATTGTCAACCTGTCTTCTACAGCAGGAATTTTTGGATTCCCTTTAAGGACCCCTTATGCGGCCTCTAAGTGGGCCATTATTGGAGTGACAAAATCCTTGGCCATGGAGCTTGGCGANTTCAANATNNGAGTCAATGCGATTTGCCCTGGATCAGTTTCAGGGGATCGAATTGACCGAGTCATAAAAGCAAAGTCAGAATCTCTCAGCGTTGATGAAAAGGAGCTCAGAGAGGATTTTGAGAGTATGGTCTCACTTAAAACATTTGTTGACAANGAGGATATTGCCAATATGGTTGTCTTTCTTCTGTCCGAAGAAGCCAAGAGAGTTTCAGGTCAAATANTGACNGTNGATGGAAATACAGAGAGGATGGACTAAATAAAATTTAGCCCAACAACTCTCAAGTGTTAATGNAGTCCNGCGATATACTGAGACAATGCGTCAATCTCTTCGTTTGTTAAGCCCATCGCAACATTGTTCATCATCGCATTGACTCTTTCAACGCCCTCAGAACCGGTCTGTACGTTAATAGAATACTGACGGAAAGCCTTTAGTTGAGAGGCTGTATAGTCTGCATGCTGAGCCGCTACAGCCGGGAAACCAGCTGTTGGAATTCCTTTTCCTTTGGCTCCATGGCAAGCGATACATGCTGTCGTTTGAGTGTCCATCTTGCCACCCACATAAATTTTNCTNCCAAGCTCAATCATTTCCTCTGAGCCCTTAGCAGAATTTTCACTAATCGTTTGAATTGAATAGTANGCTGCAATATCTTCCATGTCNTGATCAGAAAGCATTGAAGCGACACCCGCCATCATTGCATTCTCTCTTTCACCTGACTTGAAATATTGTAGCTGCTTTAAAATGTAAGTTTCACCCTGGCCAGCTAATTTAGGAAAGTTTGGAATCGTACTGTTTCCTGCAAGACCATGACAACCCATACAAGTAGCAGTTTTTGCTTGGCCTGCTTCAGCATCTCCTGCCGCTATGATCGGATTACTCAAAGAGGTGATAAGTAAAGAAGCTAAAATAATAATGATTTTTTTCATTCTCAATCTCCAAAAAATTCAGTGAAATTATACGTTATAANTTGAGGATAAGAAACCCTCTAATGATGCAAAATTTAAAAGAAAAGATTTATTTTTGAGGGTCTTGAATTGAGAGATATTCTGCTATCGATCTCTCAAAGCCTTCAGCCATTGGAGCCATCGCATTCATGTACGCATTTTGTCTTTCGCCAGATTGAAAATACTCAAGCTGTTGAACAATCCAATCAACATCTTTGCCTGCTAGAGAAGGGATAGAGTCGTCACTAGAGCGGCCATTTGCACCATGGCAACTGGCACATCCCAATGCACTATACATTGCCTCTCCTTCACTATTAGCGAGTGAGCTCACAGAGAAAGTAGCAAAAATAAAAGTGATTAATATATATAAAATCTTCTTCATTTAATAAACACCCTATCAAAAACAGACCAATTGATTATACCAATTTCTAATTTGTTATTTTCCTTTCCATTTTGGGGATCGTTTTTCTGAAAAAGCGAGAGTCCCCTCTTTAGCATCTTCTGAACGAAGCATCTTCTGGTAAGCTTCAATCTCTCCAGATCGCATACACTCATATGCACTTTCTAAATCCATAGTCTCAGTTTCTCGAATAACTGACTTTATTGCAGCCAATGATAGTGGGGCAGACTGAGCAATCTGATGAGCCCAATCAAGTGCCTCATTTATTAAATGCTCCGGGTCGCAACTTCGATTAACAAGACCAAAATGTTTGGCTTCATCAACATTCATTCTTCGCCCAGTCATTAACATGTCCATAGCCACTGCCCTTGGAAGTCTGCGAGGGAGCCTTAAGACGCCGCCACTATCTGGAATGATCCCCAGGGTAGCCTCAGGAACAAAAAACTCTGCATGACTGGATGCAATAATCAGGTCTGCTGCAAGCGCCAACTCAAAGCCGCCGCCAACCGCTAGTCCATTGACAGCGGCAATGACTGGCTTATCTAAATCCCATAGTTCAGTAAGTCCTGCAAAGCCTCCAGGCCCAAAATCTGCATCAACAGCCTCTCCCTCTGATGCCGCTTTTAAGTCCCAACCTCCACAAAAAAAACGATCTTCAGCGCCAGTAATGATAGCAACTCGTAGGCTGTCATCATCCCTAAAACGAATGAAAACCTCCCCAAGCATATGGCTCGTTTTGGCGTCAATCGCATTCGCTTTTGGACGGTCCAAAGTGATGAGCATCACTTCATCATACAACTCAAAATTTACAGCATTATTCATAATTCTCTCAATATAAAGTTCCTAGTCTGAATTTAACCTGATAAGTACGTCAGCTGCAACAGCACCTTTTTTTTCTTCCAAAACAATCAGTGGATTGATGTCCAACTCTAAAACATCATTTTTTTGAATTAACGCAATGATTGAGATAACCGCATCGACAACCGATTCTATATCCCCCTTTGGACTCCCTCTGTAACCCTCAAGCAAGGCATACACTTTGAGTTTTGAGAGTGCCAATAGAACATCACTCCTTGATGCAGGTAATAGCAATACTGAGCTATCTTTTAGTATTTCAACAAAAATACCGCCGCCGCCAATAATGACGTACTTTCCAAATGTAGGATCATAGTCAACTCCAATGATTAGTTCGCACACAGAATCATTAATCATTCTTTCAATTAATAAAGAAGGGCCCATTTTGAACAAATCATGGCAAGCTTTCTCCAGCATTCCAGAGTCTTGAATATTTAGCCTGACAGCTCCAAGCTCAGTCTTATGGGACACGTCAGTATCAGAAATTTTAAGTGTAACTGGATAAGTGATTTCTTCAGCAGCCTTTAAAGCCTCAGATACATTAGTTATGATCCCTCCCTTAGGAATTGAAACGCCATAATCCTGAATCAGTTGCTTACCCTCATATTCAGTTAGTTGCTTAGTGTTTTTATTTTCTATTTGAGTTTGAAGTATGTTTATTTCTGGGACTTCATTTTTCTTAAAAGCGCAGCCAATTTTGTAAGAATGATTGAGCGCCTTAAGGCAAGTATCTAAGCCAACCATTGGTGTAATTCCAAAGTTTAGGCATTCATCTATAATTCGTTTCGGCATGCAGTCTGCCATCGATGCAAGCACGATTGCTTTTTCACTTGTTCCAGTGATTGCATCAGAAAGGGCCAAAAGCGTTGTGTCCCAATCTTTCTGTTCAGATTCTGGCGTTTTTGGCCAATCTAAAAGCAACATAGTGGCAGCAAAACTTCCATTAATCATTTGTTTAAAACACTCTGATGTTTTTTTTCGATCACCCCAAACAAATGTATGATAATCCAGTGGATTATCTACCTCAACATATTCATTCAGTGTTTGTTTGACTTTATTTTTGTGAGAATCAGTGAGGCTTGGAAATGTAATCTCCATGCCATCAATTAGATCGGCCATCATCCCCGCCTCACCCCCTGAGCAGCTCATAGAGGCAACACCATGATGTCAATCACTCCTAAAACACTGAGCAGCTTCAGAGTTTCAAGAAACTCAGGAACTGAATTGACTCGGGCGATACCGAGTCTTTCAAAAAAGAAACTAAACAATTCATCTGACCCTGTCAATGAGCTTGTATGACTGAGCGCAATCTTTGCAGAAGCTAAAGTTTTTCCTGATTTAATTGCAATGATTGGCACCTTCATTTTAATTGCTCTTCTGGCAGCATTATCAAATGATGCTATATCATTAATGCCCTCAATATGAAGCCCAATGGCATTAACTCTTGAGTCATCTAACATTGCATGAATAATATCTGCAATATTTGTGTTTGATTGATTACCTAGCGTAAACATGTAGGCGATTGGAAGTCCAGAAGACTGCATAGTCATATTTAGGCCAATATTACCGCTTTGAGTAATAATTGCAACACCCTCTTTGACAGGCTCACATCCATGAACATCAGGCCAAAGTGCAAATCTATCCAAGCTATTAATGAATCCGTAACAGTTTGGGCCAATGAGCGGCATTCCATCTGCCGCCTCGACTAATCTCTGATTTCGTTTAACGCCCTCATCACCAACCTCTGCAAATCCGGAGGCATATAAAACCGCTCCGCCGCCGCCCATTGACTTGAGATCAGAAACGATTTCGATAGCTGACTCTGCATTAACAGCGATAAACGTTGCATCAGGAGCCTCTGGCAAATCTTTAATGTCACGATAACATTGAATACCTTCAAGACTATCCAATGTTGGATGTACAGACCATATTTGATGATTAAAACCTAACTTCTTAGACTCTTTAATAGCAAAATCAGCACCTCGATTTCCAACTACAGCAATTGATTTTGGAGATATTAATCGATGCAAGTCACTTCTGCTCATAACAAACTACTCAAATGGCCTTAGAAGTGATCTAGAAATAATGTGTCTTTGAATTTCGCTAGTACCATCCCAGATTCTTTCAACTCGATGATCGCGCCATATCCTCTCCAAAGGTAGTTCATCCATCAAGCCCATCCCACCTAATATTTGAATGGCCTCATCTGAAATCATTGCGAGTGTTTCAGTAGCCTTCAGTTTTGCCATAGCAGCATCACTATTAGTCATTTCTCCTTGAGTATCTTTCCAAGCAGCCTTAAGCGTTAAGAGTTCAGCAGCCTGAAGTTCCATTGACATATCGGCAAGCTTAAAAGAGACACCTTGAAATTTCCCAATACGTTGACCAAATTGTTCTCGTGTCGCAGCCCACTCTGTGGCAATCTGTAAAGCTCTTTCAGCTCTACCAAGACACATAGCAGCAACAGATAACCGAGTAGCACCTAACCACTCATTAGCTACATCAAAACCATGATCAACATCTCCCAGGACTTGAGATTCGTGGACGCGGCAGTTATCAAAATTCAATATAAAATTATGATAGCCTCTATGAGAGACACTGTTATATCCAGGCTCAACAGAAAAACCAGGAGTACCCATATCAACTAAAAAACTAGTAATCTTTTTTTTCTCACCCCTAGAAGTTTGTTCAACCCCTGAAGCTGCAAATAAAATTACGAAGTCAGCCATATCAGCATGACTTATAAAATGCTTAGACCCATTAATTACAAAATCCTCACCATCTCGCTCAGCTTTACACTTCATAGAACGGACATCTGAACCAGCATTAGGCTCTGTCATTGCAAGACAGTCAACCTTTTCTCCTCGAATAGTGGGTAGAAGGTAATTATCTACTTGAGACCCTTTACAAGCCAATAAAATATTACTTGGCCTTGCGACAATGTACTGAAGTCCAAAATTAGCTTTTCCCAATTCTTTCTCTAAAAGACATAATGTTAATGTATCAAGTCCACCTCCACCATGAATTTCAGGCATATTGCATGCATAAATACCACTTTCAATAGCTTTTTGCTTTATTTTCTCTACAACTGAATCTTCGATCTTATTGCTCTTTTCAACTTCATCTTCATGGGGATAGAGCTCCTTTTCAACAAAACTTTTGACAGAATCAATAATCATTTGTTGCTCATTTGACAGTCCAAAATCCATTTTTTATCCTTAGATTAAATTAATTTATTTATTAACGCTCATTACACGCCCCTTTTGCTTGGGTAACGTTAATTTTTGGTGAGATTCCCATATTTTTTCAAGAATTGCAAACACAGAAGGGCTAATCTCGCTTGCTTTTGCTTTCTTCATATCTACATGGATTAACATTTGTTCTGTGGTAGCTAATAGGCTTCCAGTGACTCCATGGAACATCTGATGAAAAATGTGAAGCCTTTTCGAATCTAGTCCTAATATTTGTGTTGCAAAGGTTAAGGGTTCTTTCTCAGAAGCCTCCAAATAGTAATTAATGTGAGTTTCAACTGTATAGAAGGATTGTCCAGCCAGCCTATAGTTATTATCAATCCCTATATATTGAAATAAAGCATCAGACGCATCACCAAATGCATAGAGGTAAAANGATTCACTCATATGACCATTGTAATCAATCCAGTCTCGATGCACTTTAGCATTGTATATAGCTAAAGGTTCATTTAAATTATCGTCTTCAGAAAAATGCTTATATTTTCTTTTTAGATATATTTCGTTATCCATATGTCGTCAAAATTACTTATAAGATTAGAATGTAATGAGAACTCAATAAATAAAGATTATATAATGGATTAAAAGCCTCGCAATACTTGAATTATGCATAATTCCTACCGTCAAGCTAAATTTCTCTTATCGTGTCCTTCTCTTAAAGGCTGTCCTAATGATAGTGGCTATGAGGTGATTTTTGCAGGCCGCTCTAATGCAGGAAAATCCAGTGCAATCAACACACTCACTGAACAAAAGAAATTGGCTAAAGTCAGCAGGACACCGGGCAGAACTCAGCACCTTGTTTTCTTTGAGCTTGATAATGAACGAAGACTTGTTGACCTGCCAGGTTATGGCTACGCCAAAGTTCCGGATTCAGTTAAGCGGGATTGGCATCAGAATATGAGTCAATACTTTGATAATCGTAAATGTATCAAGGCCGCTATACTGGTAATGGATTGCCGCCATCCTCTTAAACCTTTCGACCAAATGATGTTGGAGTGGTGTGTAAACAGTAAAGTCTCAGTAAACATCTTATTAACTAAATCTGATAAATTAAAAAAGGGTGCTGCAAGTTCCGCTAGACTCTCAGTTATGAAAGCGGTCAAAGATTTTCCTTCAGTCAATGTCCAGCTTTTCTCATCTTTAAAAAAGGAAGGTGTTCCTGAACTCTGTATGTATTTAGACGAGGTATTTGAAATGAATAATGAGAGTTAATATAGATCTCTCAGATATTCAGTCAAAAGATACGATTATTGCTGCGAATAATCGTCAAGCTCTTGCTATTAAGCAATCAATGCGGCTTAAAAGTGGCACTTCCAAAATGCCAAAAATATTCTCTTATCAATCTTGGATTGAAAAGTTCTGGAGATCTAATCATCCAACAAAAGAATATCGCCTACTAAGCCAACTTGAGTTAAGGTTCATGTTAAAAAAGTTTTGTAAAGATAGTTCTGTTAAAAATCCTGACACTTTTATTGATGAGCTAATTAAATGCTACAGACTCTCTAAGAGCTATGGCATTTCAGTTGCTGAAATAAAAACTCTTCCATCCATTACATCTAGGCTTTACGTTGAATTAATCGATAGATATGAAAAATTTAAAGATAACAATCTTTGCATAGATCAAACTGATATTTTTAGCTTGTCTTTGGGCAATTTTAAGAACGTACTAGACAGTGAAGAACAATATTACCAATATGGTTTCAATGAACCAACGCCTGAGCAAAGAATGCTCTTCAAAACCCTTAAATGCCTACCACTCTCAAGTCGTAAATTAATGAGTCATTCAAAGAATTATTCATTCACTGATCAAGAGTCTGAATTAAACACAATAGCAAAATGGGCCAAAGAAATCAATCTCAATAATCCAGAAAAAAAAATTGGTATTGTCATCCCAAATTTAAATGACTTGCAACACATAGTGAGATCATCCTTTGATCTTGAGTTCTCGTCCCACCTCATTGAAACTCATCAAAAGCCCTACAACATATCTTTGGGAGTTCCGCTCAGCAATTACCCTCTAATTAAAAATCTTTTTTCCATGACGAAGTTATCTTCTCAACTTATTAATGGTCTTGTCGAACATGAATTGTTAATACAGGTAATTACATCGCCATATATCAAAGGCGCAAGAAGTGAGCAAAATAATCGCGCACTGCTTGTGAATAAAATTCTAAAAATTAACTCTAAAAAGAGTAAATCAAAAAAAGTTATTGAATTGTGTAGTGACTCTTCATTGCTCAAAGAGATTTTGATTTCAATCAGTACTCTTGAATTTGCGAATAAATTAGCTTTAGAGGATTCATTAGAGGCAATCAACTCAATCCTACTTATCTGGGGCTTTACTTCAGATCGAACTCTTTCAAGTAGTGAGTATCAAATTTTTGAAAAGTATCAAGTGGAAAGCTTGATCCTTAATAAGATGTCAACATTTTACAAAAAATCCTCTCTTAAAGATGTGATAGAAATTTTAACTGCCCATATGAATGCAGTTATATTCCAGCCTCAAAGTGGCCCCGCTAATATTTACATATTAGGTTCATTGGAAGCTGAAGGATTATTCTTTGATTATGCCTGGGTCTCCAGTATGACTAGCGACTTCCTTCCAGGAAAAATACAAATGCCCCTATTTATTCCTCCTAAAACTTCTATTGAATATTGTTTGCCAAAGACAAGTTTCACACTCATCAGTAAAGAAAGCGAGGTAAGTCTTAATAACCTATTAAACCTTAGTAGCAGTCTAATAATTAGCTATTCCAAAACCTCTAATAGTCGCGATGAGCTCCCTTCACCCTATTTAGATTTTGAGGATTATCCTAATTTCATTGGACATGAAACACTTCCAAAAGAAATGGAATTATTGGATGATTTTATTGCTCCAGAGCTAGATAATTTTGAAATTAAGAGAGGTGTAGCAACCCTCCAAGATCAAATAAGTTGTAGCTTCAAAGGGTTTGTTAGTAGACTAAATATTCAAGAATTTAATGAACCTCAGATTGGTCTCAGTCGACTTGAGCAGGGCAGCCTTGTTCATAAAATATTAGAAAATTTTTTCAATGCAATACCATCAAGTTCAGATTTAAAAAAATTACCTGAAGATAAACTTCAGGAAGAAATCAACAAACATATTAATTCAGCCATTCAATTAATTTCTCAATCAAACTTTAAATCAATTGAAAAGGAAAGGCTTATAAAAATTATCAATGAATATATTAAGCTTGAGAAAAATCGAGAATACTTTCAAGTCATCAAGACAGAGTCAGAGTCCAAAGTTGATGTTAATGGTCTTCAATTTTCTACTCGAATAGATCGAATGGATNAAATGAAAGATGGTACAAATCTCATCATTGATTATAAAACAGGTCAGAACGTCAGTTTAAGTCAGCTAACTGGCGATCCTTTAGATCAGGCTCAACTTCCAATCTACGCCATTACTAATCCAGTAGCTGGGATCGCCTTTGCAACTGTTAACTCCAAAGATTGTCAATTTAAGGCAATAACAAAAAATAAATTTGATCTACCATTAAGTCAACAAGCGATTAAAAGAATGCCGGTATGGAATGAACAGGTTTCTGAGTGGGAGCTAGAACTCAATTCAGCAAGTCAAAAATTTCAGGAAGGAGTCGCAGAAGTTTTACCCACAACCAATGCCTGTGATTACTGTGATTATGACCTACTTTGCAGATTTGAGAAATCTAGTAATAACTGACAACCTTTCTTCTAATAGCTCTTGAGCAATATTCAAATTTTTTAAATCTGAAATCTTTATTGAGTTAAGTAGAACTTGTAATTGAACAATTTGGGCTGTATTTAACCCAAGATTATCAAAAACGGTAAGAATAATTTCAAACCTCTTTTTTCGCCTTAACCCATCACTTTTAAGAAAGAAATTTAATACGTCTTGAGGACTATGCTTTAGGAATTCAGATGCAAATTGATGCCATGTCGATACAAGCTCAGCAATTTGCTGAAAATCTTTTGGGCACTTAAGGTGCTCGCAGAGCAAATCAATATTAGTACTGCTTTGATTAGATAGCCAGAGAGCGAACTTTACTTCAGGGTCCAAATCTGGCACATCTAGCATCTGAAAATTTTGATTTTGAACAACCTCCAGCATTGGAAACAATCTTTGGTAGGCGCCTGACTCCATTAAAAGTTCAAAGAAAACTGAAGGTGACTTTGACTCCATCGAAAGAGATATCTCCTTAAAAACTCGCTCTGGAGTAAGCGCATCTACCTCACCTGAAGTGACCATCTTTCTCATTAAGTCAAGAGTTTTAGGATCTACTGTAAAACCAAGATAATCAAATCGTGATGCAAATCTTGCCGTCCTAAGAACCCTCACTGGATCCTCAGTAAATGCATCAGATACATGGCGAAGTTTCTTCTGCTTTAAATCCTCGATTCCATCAAAGGGATCGATATATTCTCCAGTTCCATCCTTATTTTGAGCTATGGCGTTAATGGTAAGATCTCTTCTAGAGAGATCCTGCTCCAAAGTCACAGAGTTTGCTGTATCAAAAGCAAAACCCTTATAACCCCTGCCAATCTTTCGTTCTATACGAGCCAGAGCATACTCATCCTTCGTTTCAGGATGAAGGAATACTGGAAACTCTTTCCCAACCTGACGAAATCCTAATGAACTCATCTCTTCTGGAGACGACCCAACTACAACAAAGTCTTTTTCTGTTGACTCGTTAGCGATACCAAGAATTCTATCCCGTATTGCACCACCGACTAAAAATTCTTTCATAAATATTAACTTTAGATATTGATGTTGATCTTAAATTTCTCTTATAATACACGAATGGACAAAAAGAATAATTTATCACCCGAAGCCTATCATATCACTCAAGAATGTGGAACAGAGCCACCGTTCTCTGGTGAGTACTACAACCATAGTGAAACTGGTCACTATCACTGCATCTGTTGCGACGCACTTTTATTCGAATCTAGCACTAAATTTGACTCAGGAAGTGGCTGGCCAAGCTTTTATGAACTCGCCAATAGTGAATGTGTAAAGCAGCTAGAAGATGATTCACTAGGTCATATGAGAATTGAAGTAAGATGCTCCTCATGTGATGCTCATTTAGGCCATGTTTTTCCCGATGGACCTCAGCCCACTGGAAAGCGTTACTGTATAAACTCAGTTGCTTTAAATTTTGCTGGTGATGAGTCATAACTCATTTCAAAAGAAAATCTTTATTTAAAATAAAATAACCATTGCTGCAAGAAAGGCCAAGAAAATTGAGAACCCTTTTTTGAGTTTATTGCTATCTATGAGGTGCGTCACTTTTGCTCCTAATGGAGCAAAAAAAACACTTGAAGCAGCGATTGTAATTAACGCTTCAAAGTTTACAAAACCAATACCGCCAGTTTGAAGAACTTGAGATGAACCAGCTACCATAAAGCCAATGCTTCCAGCAATAGCAATAGGCATTCCTACCGCTGCAGAAGTAGCAATTGCATTTTTTATTTGAATATTGTTATACACCAAGAATGGGGTAGTCATTGTTCCTCCACCAATCCCAACCATGGCTGAAATCAAACCTATAACGTACCCCGCGAATGACCAAACCCACCTTGACAACTTATCAGCATGGCCTGATGCGCTAATGCCGAACCACATAATTAAAGCAACACAAATTTCAAATAAGGCAAAGAACACCCTTAGAAAATCAAAGCTTAAATATTTAGCCAAAATAGCACCACTATAAGAGCCCACTAAAATTGTTGGAGTAAGCTTAACAAAGTTTCTCCAAAGAATAGCCCCATGACGATGGTGCGCATAAAGACTTGAGATAGATGTAAAGACAATGACCGCTAGTGCAGTACCAATTGAAGTATGCATTAAGATTGATTGATCAATTGATGGTGCTAATAAATACAGGAGTATTGGCACAATTATTAGGCCACCACCAATACCAAGCAGACCTGCTACAAAACCTGAAAAAGAGCCTAGCAATAAAAAGAGGATAGTTAGCTCACTCATAGCATATAGTCTGTTTACTAGCGATCAGCTTTTCCAAATATGTTCGGCAAAGTGCTTTCTGCACATCGACTGGTATCGATCATTACCACCAATAACCACCTGATCTCCATCCTCAATAACGTTTCCATTTTCATCAATACGAACCACCATCGTTGCTTTACTTCCACAGTGACAAATGGTCTTCAATTCAATGAGATTATCGGCCCATGCAAGGAGATGTTGACTGCCAGGAAAAAGCTCTCCACGAAAGTCTGTGCGAATTCCATAACACAAAACTGGAACATCAAAGCTATCAACAGCTTTTGCCAATTGCATGACTTGCTCTCTACTAAGGAATTGACTTTCATCAATCAAAACACAATCAATAGGNTNTTTAAGATTTTGTTCAGAAAGAATTTTGAACANGTCATCATCTTTATGAAAGAGATGCGCCTCTGCTTCAAGACCAATTCTTGAAGTAACTTTTCCTACACTATAACGATTGTCAATTGCTGCAGAAAGAATAAGAGGAGTCATGCCCCTCTCTTTATAGTTGTATGCTGACTGAAGAAGGGAAGTTGATTTACCAGCATTCATTGCAGAATAATAAAAGTATAGCTTAGCCAAAATATTGCCTCTAATTATTGAAAATAACTCTTACTGTACTTATTCCAAACTAAGAATAAATACATTTGAAATTATAATACTCGTTATACGATACCGAAATTATTGAATATTGGGTTTTGTGAGGTTGTCAACATGCAAAACTTCATTCACCTGTTCTTCGGTCATCAAGCCTTCTTTAATAATGATTTCTCTCACAGTAACTCCATCTGCAAGTGATTTCTTAGCGATACGTGCTGACTCTTTGTAACCTAAATGCGGTGTAAAGAAAGTCGCTATACCTGGACTCTGTTCAACATATTTTGCGCAGACTTCAACATTCGCAGTAATTCCATTGACACATTTTGTTCTTAGCATGACCATTGCATTAGTCATGTAGCGCAATGAACGAAGAATATTAACAGCTAAGACAGGTTCAAATGCATTGAGCTGCATTTGNCCANCTTCTGCTGCTAATGTAATGACCAAATCATTTCCAATAACCTGAAAAGCGGTTTGATTGACTGCCTCTGGAATTACCGGATTAACTTTTCCAGGCATAATTGAAGATCCTGCTTGAACTGCTGGAAGATTGATCTCATTAAAACCAGCAATTGGNCCGGAAGAGAGTAATCTTAAATCATTAGAGATTTTTGAAAGCTTTATAGCCACTCGCTTAAGAACAGAAGAGAATGACACAAAAGCACTGGTATCAGATGTTGCAGCAATTGGATTTGGAGCAAGAACCAAAGGGAGTCCAGATAAATCTGCCAAGGCTTCTACCGCTATTTTTGGATAATCTAGATGACTATTAATACCTGTTCCAATAGCTGTGGCACCTAAATTGACCTCCAAAAATAGTTGAGACATCTCATTAAGCCTTTTAATATCATCTAGCAATGTATTACCGAAAGCAGTAAATTCCTGTCCAAGACTCATTGGAACAGCATCTTGGAGTTGTGTTCGTCCCATTTTAATGACGTCGGCAAATTCGACGCCTTTGGCATGAAAAGACTCAGAGAGAGATTTGATTGCCTCCAATAGAGGGTCATACTCTTTCAAAAATCCAACCAATAAAGCTGTCGGATAGGTGTCATTCGTTGACTGCGACATATTGACATGATTAAGCGGTGATATTGTTTCATAGTCACCCTTCTCTTTACCAATTAACTCGAGTGCAACATTAGCAATAACTTCATTAGCATTCATATTGGTTGAGGTTCCCGCACCACCCTGGATTATTTCAACAATAAACTGATCATGGAACTCACCATTGATAATCCTCTCACAAGCAGCAACTATTGGATGGTAGATATCATTATCTAATAATCCTAGCTGGTTATTGGCACGAGCACAAGCCAGTTTAACCATGGCATAAGCTATTACAATATTTGGTAAACTGAAATTGCAACGTCAGCTATTGGAAAATTATCTACTGCTCGCATGGTATGAATACCGTAATAAGCATCACTAGGTATTTTCATTTCACCCAAGAAATCTGATTCAATTCTGTATTTCATAGATTGAAATAACTATTAATTTAATTGGGCCTATTAATTTTCTTTCAGCTCTCTTCTTAGAACTTTACCAACATTTGTTTTTGGAATCTCTTTGATAAATTCTATATGCTTTGGAACTTTATAAGCAGTTAACTTTTCCCTACAAAAACTGATAATTTCATCCTCAGTTGCAGTTTGTCCATCATGAAGAACAATAAAAACTTTCACGAGTTCTTGAGAATTCTCACCTTCTACTCCAACACAGCCGCATTCAAGAACAGCAGGGTGTTCATTAACCACTGCCTCAACTTCATTTGGAAAGACGTTAAAGCCTGAGACAATAATCATGTCTTTCTTTCTATCGAC
>JGI26113J46593_1000099_pt1 | contig 16993 bp, 18 predicted proteins | sample AOAMet11_17_M020_2_FD_46593 | JGI IMG/M metagenome (IMG submission 46593)
TGCGATCTATATACTGCACCAGGTTGAAAACCAGTTATTTAGAATTAATATAAATTAATATATTTTTAACATTTTTTATTATATTGTTAAAAAAGTTTATATATTTGTAGAATTAATAACTTAAAAAAAATAAAAAAATGGATATTAAGCAACAATTAGAAAGAAGGAAATCACACCTAAAAAATTTAAACGAAAAAATTAAATTAGAAAAAAATAAGGATAAAATAAAATATTTTGAAAAAATAAAAAGACTTACAGAAAGCGCAATAAAAGAACTAGAACTTAAATATTTTATGAGAAACGACCCTTATATTAACGAATTTGAAGAAAATAATTAAAAAAATAACACCATGCAAAAATTAAATACCGATCTATTAAAAAAGTACAAAACGAAAACGAAAAACAAATTAAGAATTATATTTGAGGAATTAGTTTTTATGCTAGTAATGGCAATATTTACTTATATTTCAATAATTATATTTTTAATTTACTATTAATTAACTAACTAAAAAACTATAAAAACATGCCTACAAAAGAAAATTTAAAATTGCAAATTGAATGGTTTAATTACTTTGCTGACTATATAAAGCAATACGATATAAATTTATATAACGATGCATGTGCAAACGCTGATAATGTCGAAAGGCAAATATTAGAGGATGAGTTTGTACAATTTCCAGAATTAGATGAGTTTATAAGTTGCAGAGAATGTACAGAAGAGGCAGAGCCAGACTCTTATTTCTGTAGTGACTCATGCGCTGAAGATCATAAAAATAATTTAAGATTTGAGAGAGAGAGAGACGAAAACTAAAATATTAATTTAAAACTATAAAAAATGACAACAAAAATAAAAAATTATAAAGAGGTAAAAAACTTACTTAGTAAAGGTATAACAAACAGTAAAACGGCAAAAAATAATTTAGAAACTTATATTTTGTACTTAGCACCACATAAACAAAACAGTAAAAAAATAAACCTTTGTGCGAAAGCGTCGAAAGGTTGCGCCGTTGCTTGTTTATATTCAGCAGGTAGAGGGAGATTCTCAAATGTAAAAAACAGCCGTATAAATAAAGCAGAATACTATATAAGCGACAAAATAAAGTTTATTAATCAGTTAAGTAATGAATTAATAAAAATTGCTAACAGATCATTAAAGCAAAATAAAAAAATAGCAATTAGATTAAATGGCACTAGTGATCTCGATTTTATTGCATTAATAAAAAAATATAATAATCTAGATTTGCTAAATGGTCAGCAGTTTAAAAACTTAGTTTTTTATGACTACACGGCTATTCTTGGCAAAATAAAAAAGTATATTAATACTAATTATAAATTAACTTTAAGTAGAAAAGAAGACAACGAAAGCGAAATCTTAGAGACTTTAAAAATTGGCGGTAACGTTGCAGCCGTTTTTAGAGATGATTTGCCAAAAAAATACAAAGGTTACAAGGTTATAAACGGCGATACTAGCGACCTAGAAATGATCTATAATTCTAATGTTATTTTAGGGCTAAGGGCTAAAGGTGACGCTAAAAAAGATAAAACAGGTTTTGTATTAAATTCTTATAATTTAAATTAATATCATGAATAGAGAACTCCCAAAATCAAATTTTTCAAATACTTTTTTTTTCATCATTTTTTTACTAGCAATATTAAATGGATGCTAAAACAATAAAACAAAATTAACAATTAAACAATTAAACAAAATGAAAACAATTAACAAAGAATATGCAAAACAATTAATTAATCAGAGCAAAGGTCGTATATTTTCAGCAACTTATATTAAAAAAGATCTAACTGAAAGAATTATAAACGCTAGAATTGGCAAACGATACAAAAGTAAAACCGGTAACAAAGCGCCATATGATCCTGATAAGTACAACTTAAAAAAAGTTTATGACATGAAAGTAAAAGACTTTAGAATTATAAACTTAAACACTTTAATAAGTTTGTCTATTAATAAAAATAAGTATGTTATAAAAGAATAAATAAAACTAACATACAAAGCAATTAAGCCATCTATTAAGATGGTTTTTTTGTGTTTAATATATATATACTACACACCACATTTAAACGCTTAAACACTTCAATTAGTACTATTACTTTTTATTAGTTTGTTTTTAATTAGTGGTTTGTTATTGTTGTATTGTTGAATTTTTTTCTTTACTTATCCAATTACAGACCAAAAAAAAAGAATATTTAACAAACTTTAAACAGTTTTTAGTTAATAGTTACTTAATATTACTTTTATTAGTTACTTAATGTTACTTAGTTGTTAAAGGTGGTTTTTAAATTCCGTAAACGTAAACCGAGAGGGGCTTATTGCCACCTAAACGCACACACACAAAACCAAAGTTCAATTTTATAAAAGGTATGTTATGATTAAACATCTATGTAAANGGTTGGTATATACTTTGCGATATGAGCAATGATGTTTACTATAGGATGTGGCGATTATAAGTAGTTGCTATAAGTGATATACTCTTATAAGAGGCACGAAGTTAGTGTTTTAAAAATAAAGTTTTGCATAATTATTATACAATTTAGGAAAATGTTAACAAACTGATGTTCAATTTTATATAATAATTGTTAATGTGTATTAAAACTATTTTTGTATTTTGGCAAAATGAGTGAAGAAAAGAAGTTAGGTGGTGAGGCAATGAAAAAGAGAGGACACTCTATTGGCAAGATAGATGAGAACTATAATAAGACTGATAAGGTTTTGTTACCTAAAAGTAATGAGGTTAGAAGAGTTGCTAAGATGACTAGGAAATCTCTTGCTTATGCACTAGAGGGGCAACCAGTAAAGATAAAGATGGCATTAGATATATTATTTGAAGAAGACCCTAGAGCCTACATAGATGCAATAGCAAAACTAATGAACTACGCTATGCCTAAACTATCATCAACAGAAATAAAGAAAGATACAGATACTAAAATAGAAATCAACTTAAATGAAGGTGCTACCCTTGATGATATTAAAAATCAAATCAGAGGACTTGAAGATGCAGATGATATAGACTACGCTGAGGTAGATGAAGAATAAAAACACTAAAAACACAAACAATGAAATTAGGAAAGTTTGACTGCAGTACAGGAATTATAAATATTTTGTATGATGATAAAGTAAAAGACATTACAGTTAGAACTAGCACTATTAAAGATATGTTGTTAGTTGACAAACTACAAAAAGAAAATAGCAATGCTGTTGGGTTTATACAAAAGACAGTATGGGAAGATTATGTATGGGGAGGTAAAAGAAATTTTGTTGTTTTAATATGCGAAGCAAACGCAGATGCAGTTGGATATGTTCTAATAACTCCTGCTAGGGGTAGTTATAAATATGCTAAAATACAACAAATAGCAGTTAGAAATGATGCTAGAAGATTGCACTATGGAACTGCATTGCTAGATGTTTGTAGGCAATTTTGCGAAGAGTTTGCCAGAATAGGATTTACATTAAGATGTAGAACTGATTTAGAAAGTAATAAGTTCTGGAAAAATTTAGGATTTGAAAAATATGGCACTTGGGAAAAAGGAAAGATAAATCATGTAGGATTTAAAGCAAGTAATGATATTAATTTGTGGAAGATAGAATTAAATAATAAAATAAAAACTCTTTTTTAATTTATATATGAAGAATAAAAAATTATTAAAGTTCGCACTTGAAAAGAAACTTTGTGAAATGAGTTTCTATGAGTTTTTTAAGGCTGCTTGGATAGTAGTAGAACCAGCAGTACCTCTATCTACTAATTGGCATCATAAATATATATGCGATACTCTACAAGAAGAATGTGAGAGAATAATAAGACAAGAGCCAAAAACCAAAGACATAATTATTAACGTACCNTTCAGAAGTACNAANTCACTTATAGTAACTGTTATGTTTCCAGTATGGGCTTGGATAAAATCTCCTAAACTAAGATTCATTACTTCTTCATACTCTGCAACACTATCTATTGAACTAGCAACTAAAAGTAGAGATATAATATTTAGCGATTGGTTTAAGAAAAGATGGGAAGATGTATTTCACATTAAGAAAGACCAGAACCTAAAAGAGAGATACGAGAATAATCATATTGGTATGCGAAGAGCAACATCTGTTGGTGGTACTGTTACTGGACAAGGTGGCGACTTCCTAATAGTAGATGACCCCCTATCACCACAAATGGCAAACTCAGCAACAGAGAGAGATAATGCAAACGAGTGGTATAGGACTACATTCTACTCTAGACTCAATCAAGCAGACATTGGAGTTAGGATTATTATTATGCAAAGAGTACACGAAGATGATTTAAGTGGATTCTTGTTAGATAGAGAAACTAGANTNAACTATAAGCATATATGTATTCCTGCAACAAACACAGATGGCAATATAAAACCAAAATCACTAGAAAAGTTCTATAATAAAGATACTGGCTTGTTTTGGGAAGATAGATTTAGTCAGAAGGTGCTAGATGACTATAAAAACGCTTTAGGTACTTATGGCTATGCTGGACAACTACAACAAACTCCTACACCACTTGATAGTGGGATGATACATAGAGATTGGTTTAGGATAGATAGATTCAGAAAAGATGAAGCAATAGTAAATTTCATTATTGATCCTGCATATACTGCAAATCAAAAGAATGACCCCTCAGCATTATTAGCATATACCTACACAGAAAACAAATGGCAGATAGTAGATTGTGTTAATGTTAGAAAAGAATTTCCAGAACTTGTAAAATTCATTCCAGAGTGGGTACAAAAAAATGGATATACTAACAAAAGCAGAATATATGTAGAGCCAAAAGCATCTGGTAAATCTATTGTGCAAACATTAGTTAGAGAAACTGGACTTAACGTAAAAGAAGACAAACCACCAACAAAAGACAAAGTAGCAAGAGTTAGTGATATTAGTGCCTCACTTGAGAGTGGTAGAGTTAGTTTACTAAATGGAAAGTGGAATGAAGAATTTTTAGACCAATTAACTAAATTTCCAGCAGCAAAACATGATGATATGGTTGACTGCCTTGTTATGGCAGTTAATAAGGAAATTTGGGGGAGTAGNACAGGGAAAGTAGTCTATTTCAGTTAATTTTTNAGTTTGTTTAAAAATTGTGAAAATATTTCACACTATATGTATATTTTTGTCTAGTTTTGATTGATTACAAAAAAATTATCAAAAAATTATGAAAGATACAGAAATACTTTACTTAAATGACCAGCACGAAAAAATTGTTGAAAGTCATCTAAAAACTATAAAGAAATTCATGTATTTTGCTACTGAAGATGTAGATGGTGGCAAGTATCAAGATTTCTTACATATAGTAAACTCTATATTTCTATATTCTAATAATTTTCATAAAACTATGGTAGATAAAGTTGATACTGATAATGGAGTAGTCGCAGAGTTTGTTTTTCTAATACCTAACATGATATTTTATACTGCTATAGGATTCTTGACTGCACTTAAAGATGGAGAAAATGATGAGGATATGAAAGATGCTTTAGAGAAGATTGGTATTTCTTGCGAAAACACAACAAGTGAACTAGCAGATATTCTTATTGATGAGAGTGAGAAGAAACAAATCTATGAAGAGATAGATAAAATTAAAGTAAATCAAAACTAATAAAATGATAGAAATTAAAATACAAAACGACAGTTACGAGATACCAACAGAGTGGAAGGACATGACACTTGAATATTGGTGTGGATTATACTCAATAATCAATCAGTATAGCAAAAGAGATGAAGAAGGCAACATAATTGATGAAGATCACTCAGAAGTAGAGGTACTTAAGATGAATAGAGATATATTTGTGTATTTGACTGGATTAAATCAAAGTCAGATGGAAAAACTTGATGTTGATAGTGTAAATGCTGCGATAACTGCTTTTTCTGGTGCTTTAGAGGAATATAAGCCACAAGGTAGAGATAGATTTGTATTAGATGATGAAGAGTACCTATTTCCTAAAGAATTTCTAAAAAGGAACACATTTGGTGATTATATAGAGTCAACTCACCTAGATAGTACAATAAAGATAATGAAGCATGGTAGATTTGATGTTTTACCAGAACAAATGGCAATTCTGTGTCGGAGAGTAGATGAAGAGTACGATGATGATGTAATAGCATCTAAAACAGAGAAATTTAAGCAATTAAAAATGGACATCGTGTGGGAGTTCAGTTTTTTTTTGACAATGCAAAGCGTAAAATTAACTCGGACTTTCCAAATGTTTTTGGGGAAAACCGAAGAGGAGGTGGAAGTGGAAAAAATAAAGTTTCTACAGTTGGAATCTACAACAAGTTCATAAAGCCTTATGGCTGGTTGAATAGTTTGTATATGGTAGCAGAGAAGGGTATTTTTAGAATGGATGGAGAAAATGATGTAGATAGCGTGAAGAAAACAGATTTATACAAGGTATTGACATATTTGAGTTGGAATACTGCAAAAAACGACTATGAAATTGCTGTTCAGGAGAAAATACATAATAAAAATAATATAACATTGTAATAATGGCAATAACAAGATTAACAGACATAGTAGAGGTATTTGAGAGCAAATGGGTCTATGGTGATGTGAAATTTGGATATGAAGGAGAAGTTAACCAAGATCATGACACGCAGTACCCATTAATGCTGATTCAACCACCAACATCTACAATGCCTGAGATATATAGTGGTAGAGAGGAGTATGAATTTGAAATAAACTTTTACAACCTATATACTCAAGCAGCACAATCAGTAGTGAAACTACAAAAGAGATGGGATAACTTACAAGACTTGGCTAACGAGTGGATGGACTTTGTTCTTAAAAACTATCAAGATGTAACAGTTGAGGTGTACTTAAATGATGAAAGTATAGAGATAGAGAGAGTAAAAGATGTGGCAAACGATAAATTAGTACAAATCAAACTTGTATTTACTATGAGTGGGTTTACTAAGTGTTTCAGACCAACATCTAACTTTCCATCAGACTATTCTGATTTATTAGTATGGCTAAGTGCAGATAGTAATGCTACATTTGATATACCTACTAAGAGAGTAAGTTTATTAGGAGATAGAGCATCTACAAATAATGTTGCACAGGCAACTGTAGCAAATCAACCATTATGGAATGGATTTGATGGGTCTAATGACAAATCATATATTTCTTTTGATGGCACTAACGATGCTTTAACATCTTTATCTAATTTACCTTTAGTTCATGACTTTACTATTTTTGAAGTAAGTAAGATAACTAAAGATTCTGACAGTTCTGTTTTTGGTTATAGAGCAGTCAGAGGTCAGATGCAAATGGGTATTGATACTAATGGGAAGTATAATGTAAGAGTAAATGATGGTACTTATGATTTATCAGTATCAACAACTGATGATGCTCATGGAGATTATCATATTGGTATTATGCACTTTCATAACAAAAGATTACATTTAGAGTATTATGATGCTTTAGGAAGTTTTGACAGTATTGATACTAATAGTAATTTTGACCATGAATTAACTTTCAATACTGCTAGTTTTGATATTGGTAAATACTACACATCTCACGATATGCAAGGTGAGTTTAACGAATTAATAATATTTAATAGACAATTAACTACTGCTGAAATTGCTGATGTTAAAGGTTACTTAAATTTAAAATATAAAATATATTAAGATATGGCAAATATATTAGGAGATGCTTATTGGGGATTTCAACCAGTTGGAGATTCTACAAACATGAAAGGTTCTTTTTTTGATTATAGGACAAATTATTTAAAAAGTGCAAACGACCCCTTAAGGTATCAAGTACAATGGGTAAAATCAGGATTAACTGAGGCTACTGTACCTAGTAAGGATAATTGGTCAAGTCCAAATGGTGATTTAATAAATGTTATCTTTACAGTTTCTACTTCTGTTGATGATACAAACTGGACAGAGATAGGTGTTATAAAAAAATCTAGAGATATAGCAAACAAAAAATATACTGATGACACAGTAGCAGACAATCAAAGATTTACAATAGATATAAGTCAATTAGTTTCTGATGAATTATCTTATAGTTTATGCCCTATAAACAAAGGCACATGGCAGAGTAATAAATATGGAGGTATGAATGGTGGACTTACTATGCAAGATAATGTTTTAGGAAATACAAGTCAAGTTGGTGATGTAGTAAGCAATTATAATGTTTCAAAGAATGGCACATATAGAAGGGTAAAAGTTGTCGCTACTTTTGAAGTTATTAATGGTGATGGTGCAATCATTTCTTCAAGTGAAACGCTAACCTCAACCACATTAACAGTTATTAATTCAGTAAATCAATTTGAAAGAGATAGTCTGTATTATACTGATGCATTTATGTGTGATATTTTTAGCCCATCTTCTTCAGAAACAAAAAGATTCCTTACTAGATGTCCGAATTGGTATTATAATGATGTTGCAAATAATGTTGCTTACAATAAAAAAGTAAGAATGGATGAATCGGCAGAATGGTTACAATGGTATGTCCGAAGGTCTTATAATGGCAATGACCCTAGTGATTTTTATAACTTAATAGAAATATATGGAGAAACTTTTACAGCAGATGGAACATCACAAAACGAATTTGTATTAGTAGATTTCACTAAAAACCTTGCTACACAAAGTGCTACTCTATTCGCACATGACCAAAATACTATGTTAGTTCAAAATGTGAGTCCTGCATTTATAAATAACAATGCTTTTGTTCCACAAAATGATTCTTCAGGAGGTGTGCCTATAACTGCTTATTCGACATCAATATCTCCAATAGATAGCAGTACACATAGATACAGACTTTATTATAGAGGACATTATTATTCTCAAGCAACTTCTTCATGGACATCTAAAATACATAGTTCAAGTAATTGGTATGAGATAGATAGAGAGCCAGAAAAGATACCTTATGAGTTTGTTAGATTTCATTGGTTAAACTCTATGGGAGGAACAGATAGTTATACTGCCAAAAGAGATATTGTAGAAGGATTAACAATAGGTAGAGATGTTATTGAGAGAAAAAGTGGTGATAGAACTTGGTATCAAGGGAATAAAGATTCGGCAGGTGATGGTGTTGCTGATACAAGTTATCATTCAGATACAATGAGAGGTGGTGATATATATAAAGGTGGTAGAGAAGTAACTAATGTAAACGCAGAAAGAACACAAAGCGTATATACAGAGCCTTTAAATAAAGATGTTGCAAAGTGGTTAGAAGAGATAATGTTATCTCCAAACGTATGGATAGAGATGGACACAGATGCTACAGAGATGGGGAATACTAGAAATCCATACCTAAGACCATCAGACAAAGAGTATATACCAGTTATCATAACAAATAGTGATATTGAAACTGTTAATCAAGAAAATGGTTTAGTTAAGTTTAATATAGAATATACATTAGCACATAAAGTAATAACTCAAAGAAACTAATAAATGTCAGTAAAAATTAATATTTTAGATTACGTTTATGATGGAAGTTCAAATATTGATTGGACTAAAAGCATAGTTGGAGAGTTAGATGTTACAGACCATTCTGACTTCCCATTAGCACTTTCTTTTCAAATATCAGATATAAAAGATATAACTGCAACAAGTGGTGATTACAGTAAAACATTTAAAGTTCCTGCAACTAAAAATAATAATCAGTTATTAAGAAATTTATATACTGCTAATATATTAAAGTTTGATGTTACAACAGGAGAGAATGTTAATAGTGCTACTGAAAATATGCCTTGTCAGATTCTTGTAGATGAACTTTACTCTACAGTAGGTACAATAAAAGTTACTGGAGTTGGAGGTTATGGTGAGAAAGTTTCTTTTTATAACTGTGTTTTTTATGGCAACAATTTAGGATGGGCATTTTCTTTAGACAATCAGTATATGAATACTATTGATTGGGAAACTTATGGCGATAATTTGGTTTATAAAAAGCCAGAGATTATGGCTACTTGGAGTGATGATCATAGTGATTCATCTACATCTCCAATAGTATATCCAATAACATCTTATGGCGATTTTAATTTTTCTGTTCAAGAACCATACATACAACTATTAGATACTAAATATGATGCTTTAGGAACAGGTTCAGCAAGTACAATAGGTTATTATGGTTATTTTAACAATGGGCTTTCTTATGGAACTCCTAAACCATCTCCAGATTGGCGACCAGCACTATTTGTAAAAACAACTTTAGAAAAGATATTTAAGAAAGTAGGATATACTATAAGTTCTACTTTTATGGACACAGATATGTTTAAAAAGTTAGTATGGTTACTTCCTAATTTTAATTATAACAATCCAAATGATAGATATGATGAGTATGCAGTAGAAACAGAATTTTTAGATGAAACTACACTTGTAGCACCTAGAGTGCCTTTGACAGGTACTGAAATTTTACCAGAAATAACTGATAATGGAATTACAAGATTTGTAATTAATAATATAAGTGAAGATAATCTTGATTATGTAGCAGTAGCAGATAATAATTATTTTTATACAGGGGCAGGAAGGGCTGATTTGTCATTAAATACTTCTGCACCAGATAAAAACTTAAAAGTTAATTTAGATGAAAATTCAAGATTAAGTGGTGATATTATAACAATAGGAGAATATGGTTATTATGATTTAAGAATAAGAGGATTACAAGCAAAAGTTGCTAGACTTTATAAAGGTGGTACACAAGACCAAAAAGTTTTTTTTGTAACTGCTGCTATAAATGTTGAAGTTAAAACTGTAGGTCAGACAAGTTGGAATATTGTCGGTCAATTAAAACATGGTTTTGAGCCTTTGACAGAATCAGGAAGTCAAGGTGTAGATGAAAATAATCCAAGTTTTACAGAATACATAAATATAGATGATTTAGTTTTGGAAGGTGTTTACTTAAATGAAGGCGACCAGATAAAATTATCTAGAGGAATGAAATTAAATGCTTTGAGTTCAATACAAAACTTTTCATTAAATATATTTTGGAAAACATCAGGGTCATCTGCTTTTGATGTTGCTTTTGCACCAAACTATGTAGAATATGGTCAGACATACAATTTGAATAATGTTATCAGTAAAGATTACAAACAAATAGATTTTATTAAGGGTATTGCTCATGCTTTTAATTTAAAAATTACAACTAATGAAACAAGTAAAATAGTAGAAATAGAGCCTTTTAATAGTTTTTACGATTCTTATGCAAATGCTTTAGACTGGACATACAAGTTAGACAGAAGTAAGGAGGTTAACGATAAATGGATGAAAACTAATTTAAAAAACAATTTTATCTTTAAATATAAAACAGATGACAAAGATGCTACAGTACAATACAGAGCAATAGAATATTTTAAAGGTATAGAAGATGAATACCCATATCAAGAAGATTTAGGAAGTAACTTTGAAAGAGGAGAGAGTATTTTTGAAAATCCTTTCTTTGCAGGAACATTTAACGCAAAAGACCAAGACACTACTGGGGTAGGAACAAAAGACAATCCATTTTCAGGATGTCTATGGCAAGAAAAAGAGGATGATAAAATAACAAGTGCAAATGATGAAGCAAGACCACCAAAGTGTTTTGAGTTTTCACCTAGACTTTTATATTGGAATAAATATTCTCCTGCCTCACAAGTTGGAGAAAAGACAGCAATAGCACAAACTTGGACTATCACTTATCAAAACATAACTGCTGATGCGTCAGGTAGTGGTAACTTATCAAATATATATCCACAAGCGACATCTATAAATAGAGATAGTTTGACAAGTCCAATATTATCTTATGGTAATGTATGGCATAGAGATTATGATGACAGTACAGGTGAATATACAGACCCTCCTGTAGCAGGAAAAGGATTGTATGAAGAATATTACAAAAATATGTTTGAGCAATTTAAAAGAAGTCCTAGAGTTAGAACTGCTTATTTCGATTTAAAAATTACAGATATAATAAACTTAAACTTAAGAAAATTAATATATTTAGATGGGGTATACTGGAGGTTAAATAAAGTAAGTGATTATATGCCTAATAACAATAATACAACTAAAGTAGAATTAATTGAATGGATTGAAGTTGGTGACTCTGCTGCTAGTATTCCTACATTTGGTTCTTCATCAGGTAGTACAGGGAATGATAGTTCATGGGGCAATTCACCTATAAGTAAAATTGGTACAGATAATCAAAATAATGGTATTTAATTATGGCTAGAGAACAACAGATAACAGGTAATGGAATAGCAAATCAAAGTGGTTTAGAAGTATTTGCTACAACAACTACTTTTAATGGAGAGTTTATGAATTGGGGTGATGCTTTTGCTTATGGCAATCAATTAAATTCTGATCCTGACTACACAACAAATGATGTAGAAGATGGTGCTGTAGATGCTTTAGTAAACGCACCTAATACAACTGCAGGTCAATGGATGAGGTATCATAGCGATGCAGGTATTAATTTAAACGCTGCAGTAGCACCAACAAGTGGTAGTGGTTATTACACTTTTAATGCTAATGGAAATGCAGGTAAACCATCTCATAGTGGTATGTATCAAAAATTAGAATTAATAAAAGGTGTAGAGTATCAAATAGAATTACGAACTCCTATAAACCCAAATACAGGTACTGTAACTGTAAATACATACACTCCATTTGAAGACACTTTTATTTTAACATCAACTGCTTCTATTACTTATCCAGTTATTAGAAGTCATGTAGGATTAGTTACATCATTATTTACAGCAGGTAGTGGTAGAGATGTTATCGTAATATATTTTCAAACTACTGCAACCTCATCTACAGATGCAACAATAACTAATATATCTATAAAAGAGAAGCAAGATTATTTAACTCCAATATATGCTGAAGATAGATGGGGCAATAGTCATAAGGTATTGAGAAGAAACTTAGATAATCCAACATTTAATACATAATGATTAAATTTAAACATACAAATATAACATTAAGAGAGGTAGGTGGATTGCTTAGAGTCAAACTGCAAGATGAATTAAAAGCACAAAAGCATAATGCTACTGGTAGATTAAGCAGAGGATTAAAGTATAATGTTATAAAGAGGGGTATGAGTGTACTAAATATAACCTCATCAGTAGATTATTGGAAAGCAGTTAACAATCCTAAATTTGCTAAGAAACCTAACTTTAGTGCAATAGTAAAATGGGTAAGAGCAAAAGGACTTCAAATGAGTTCTGCAGAGCCTATATTTAAAAAGTTACAAGGTTTCTATGGTAAGCCTTATGTTTACTGGACAGAAGGTAATAATTTAAGAAGAACAAACTTTGCAGGATATGTAGCAAATAAATACAAGAAAGAAGTAGCGAGTAAGTTAGCACCATCTATCGGTGTAGATGTGGCTAATATGATAGCAGACCAAATTAAAAAAAATAATCCAAAAACAAATGTTCAAAGAGCATTTTAATATATAATATATATGGCAACAAATACAGAAAAGATAGTAGTACAGGTAGTCGTACAAGGTGATAAAGATTTAAAAAAATTAGAAGGAAGAACTAAAACTGCCACTAAAAGTGCTGGTGATCTTAGTAAACAGTTTAAAAAAATGGCTGCTAGTTATCTTGCTGCTGGTGTAATATTTAATAAGGTAACTCAGACTATAGGTAATGCAATAAAAACATTTAGAGATTTTGAGTTTCAAATGGCTAAAGTTAAAGCAATTTCTGGTGCAAATGAAAGTCAATTTAAAAAACTTTCTGAAACTGCTCAAGATTTAGGTAGAACAACATTTTTTACAGCCACACAGGTAGCAGAACTACAAACTAACTTTAGTAAATTAGGTTTTACAACTAAAGAAATATTAAATGCTCAGGAAGCAACATTATTACTAGCAACAGCAACTGGAAGTGATTTAGCAAGAGCAGCAACAGTAGCAGGTGCTGCAGTTAGAGGTTTTAATTTAGATGCTAGTGAAACTACAAGAGTAGTCGATGTCATGACTCTAGCATTTAATTCATCTGCATTAGACATAGAAAAGTTTCAAACATCTATGACAAAAGTAGCACCAATCGCAGCAGGTATGAATATACCATTAGAAGATACTACTGCTATTATGGGTACTTTAACAGATGCAGGTATTGAAGCATCTATTGCAGGTACATCATTAAGAAATATATTCTTAAAAATGAAAGATTCTTCATCTGACTTATCTAAGTTTTTAGGATATACAGTAAATAGTTCAGTTGATCTATCAAGAGCATTAGCCGATTTAGGAGAAGCAAGTGATGAAACATTAGATGGTCTTGTTAATATTAGACAGGTCGCTGCATTTAGCGTTATGGTTAAAGGTGCTAAAAGAGTTGAGAAATTAAAAGAAGAATTAAGAAATGCCGAAGATGCTGCTAAGAAAGCAGCAAGTATAATTGGAGATACACTTGAGGGTGCATTTTTAAGATTGACATCTGCAACACAAGGACTTGCCATTAAACTTACAGATAATTTAGGTTCAGGATTAAAAGATATAATAGATAATCTAGCAGAATGGACAAATAAACTTACAGAAAATTCAGAACAAATTGCTAATAGTGTTAGAAATATAGTAAAAGTTGTTAAATGGATAGTAAGACTAAGAGTAGCAGTTTTTGCAGCAGCAAAATCCTATAAGTTTTTTACAGCGATGACTTTTGGGGCTACAACTGCTCAAGGGGCTTACATGAGGGCATTAGTTTTAACAAGAGGTGCTTTGAAGGGATTTACTACAGCAACTGCACTTGCTAGTCTTGGAATTAAAAGACTGATATCAAGTACAGGTATTGGACTTTTAGTTGTATTTTTAACTACTCTAGCAGAAAAATATTTATTTGCTGCAAGTGCTACTGATGAATTAACGGACAGTCAAGATAAATTGCTGGACAAATTAGAAGAACAAACTAGAAGGCAAGAAGAATTTGATGAGTTTAATACTAAAAAATTAGCAACTACACTAAAACAAGGAAAAATAGATGAAGCGCTACATAAAGAGGCTACAAAGAACTGGAGAACTACTATAAAACAAAATGAAATAATAGCAGATAAAATAAGAAAAAATGGCGAAAGCGATAAAAAAATTAATAAAGATATAAAAAAACAAAAAAAAGAATTAATAGAGTTAGAAGATAAACTAATTAGAATACAAGCAAATAATGCTCAAATAAGAGCAAATAATTTGAAAAAAGAATTTGATGATGAAAAAAAGTTAGAAGAAGAAAAATATGCACAAAAGGTATTAGACCAAAAAAATGCTTTTCTTAATGATGAAATATCAAAAGAACAATTAAATTCTTCTTTAGAGGTTCTTGAGTTTCAACATAAACAAAGATTGAAAAACATTCTTATTAAGCATAAAGATGATACTATTGAGATAGATAAAGAAATATTAGATCTAAAAATCCAAATTAAAGAAGATGAAATAAAAAGACTTGCTGATATAGAAAAAGAAGAAGAAGAAAGAAAAAAACAAGATTTTTCAGACACTACAAAATTTTTAGAAGAAGTTTCTGATGATTATTGGGATAGTTTACTAGAAGATGTTTATAATGGTACAGAAACAGAGAAAGACCAAGCAAAAAAATTATTAGAATTTAAGATAGATTTATTAGACAATTTACTAGAAGATGAAAGTTTATCTATTCAGCAAAAAGAAGAATTAGAAAAAAGGAAGCATGATTTAATCATGGAACAAATGCGTGTTGAATATGAAACACAAAAAGAATTAGATGAAAAAGAATTACAAGACAAAATAGAAAAGTCACAACAACGACTTGAAATAATGAAGGCTGCTTCAGATGCTATATTTACAATTATGTCTGATAATTTGAATAAACGTACAGAAAGAGAAACTAAAAAACTTGAAGAGCAAAAAGATGCAGGACTAATAACTGAAGAGCAATATGAAGAGGGGGTTGAAAAGATACAAAGAAAAGCATTTGAAAAAAAGAAAAGATTAGATATAGCACAAGCAATTATTAATGGTGCTTTAGCAATGACTACAGTAGCAGGTCAAACAGGTGTTTTGTCTTTTGCTTTCTCTCCATTTATAGCAGCAATGACTGCAGCACAAATTGCTATAATAGCATCTCAAAAATTTGCATTAGGAGGCATGATAGAAGAATTTGCAAATGGAGGCATGGTGCAAGGCAAATCACACGCACAGGGTGGTGAGAAGTTTGCAGTAGGTGGTAGAGTGGTAGAATTAGAAGGTGGTGAGGCAGTAATAAATAAAAGAAGTACATCAATGTTTAAAGGACAGTTATCAGCAATAAACGCTGCAGGAGGAGGTGTTAAGTTTGCAGATGGTGGATTACTTAATATGCCTTCATTCTCACAACAACAATTCAATGCACTAGGACAAAATCAAATGATGGGTGCTATGGGAGGTGCTAGTAAAGTAGTAGTAGTTGAAGCAGATATAACCTCAACACAAAACTCAGTTAGTGTGATAGAATCAGATGCAATAATTTAATAATCAAAGAAATAAACAAATGTTTGTTGATAACAAAACCAAATTAGAAAGGCTAGATATATGTAAAAGTTGTAGTTTTTACCGAAACTTTATGTTACTAAAGAAACCTAAAATAGCAAGAGGTGCAAGATGTGCTGATTGCAAGTGCTTCCTAGATGCGAAAACATCTTTAACAAAAGAGTTCTTTGGTAAGTGTCCTCAGAATAAATGGTAAAAAACATATATGAATTTCCAAGAAATCGCTAACAATTACGCAAAGACTAAAAGAAAAATGATGACTGATGCAGTTATCAAAAACAAAAACCACACTAAAAACTTTCCAACGTACCAAGCAGAATCTTTAGGATTAATGTTTGCAGAGTGGCATTTATTATTCCCACAACACAAACAAGATATGAAGTGTACTTCTTGTAGAGCAGCAGTATGTAAGTTTTGGGAAAACATGGTAGAAGAGTGGATAGCAATAGAACAAACTCCTAAAAAAAGAAATGGCTCAAAAAAGGCAAAGGCAAAATAAAATAGATGTAGTCAAAGATTTCATTGAAATTGCTGGAGAAGGCTTAGAG
>JGI26113J46593_1000102_pt1 | contig 16417 bp, 13 predicted proteins | sample AOAMet11_17_M020_2_FD_46593 | JGI IMG/M metagenome (IMG submission 46593)
AATATCTCAATTAAAGACTACAGAGACAACAATCTACGTCCTCTCTCAAAAAGATCATATAAATACAATTAAGCAGGTTATGGAAAATTATGATATGGCTGTATTGCGATCAAATCTAGATACATATAGTGAAATTCTTTTAAGTGGTATAGACGTTCAGTTGCAGGAAATAGCTCTAAAAAATGCAACAATATATGCATCTATGAAAATTAATAAATTTAAAAAAGAGAATGATCAAATTAGAGGGATCTACCTAAATGGATATTTATTTAACAACCCTAGTAAAAGAGAAAGTATAGAAAAGATTTTGACCAACACTGATGTAAACACACTTGTAATTGATGTGAAGACCGACAATGGTCATATACTTTTTGATACTGAAATAGATGAAGTTATATATTTAAACAACGAACGAGTTAAATTTACTAACAATGACCTGCAAGAACTTAGAGAAATTAAAGACATTTATTTAGTTGGTCGATTAGTTGTTTTTCAAGACCCTTTATTTGCAAAAGTATTTCCAGATGAAGCAGTATTTGACTCACGATTAAATAAACCATATTCGCAAAATGGACAATTCTTTTTAGACCCCTCAAGCAAAAAAGTTCAAGATTACATTATCAATATTGCAATAGAATCATGCAGACTTGGTTTTGATGAAATACAGTATGATTACATCAGATACCCAGATTCAAATAGTAAATTTATGCAATTTGATACTAAAAATGATTTTGAAAACAGAGTTAATAATATAAATTCTTTTCTCTCAAGATCTAGGCAGCTTCTTCATAATGAGGGTTGCTTACTTTCAGCAGATACTTTTGGTTATATTCTTACGAATAAGCAGGATGGAGGCATTGGTCAGAATCTTGAAACTATTGTCGAAAATGTAGATTTTATATCTCCAATGGTCTACCCGTCACACTATACAAATGGTTCCTTTGGTTATCAGAATCCTAATGAGCATCCTTATGAAGTAATAACAGCTGCTCTAACAGATGCTTTGGATAGGGGTGTAGATAAGGATAAAATTAGGCCATTCTTGCAAGGTTTTTGGCATAGTAACGAAGATATAAGAAACAATATTAAAGCTGCTTCAGACCTGGAGATGGACTGGTTGATTTGGAATATATTATCAGTGTATGAATTAGATTCATTTACTAAACTAAGTGAATGACATTAAAAAATACCTTTAAAAAAAATCTAGATTCAATACATAAACAACTTACAGAAGTCAGCGACTGGATGTACAAAAATCCTGAACTCGGATTCAAAGAGTTTAAAACGTCAGAATATTTAGTTAAGTTTATTGAGTCTTTCGATGAAAAGGTTGCCTATCCTACTGGAGGTCTTGATACTGCTTTTGAAGTTACATATGGCAACGAAGGGCCTCTTATCGTTCTCTGTGTTGAGTATGATGCTTTACCCGAAATTGGTCATGCATGTGGTCATAATATAATTGCAACTGCATCAATTGGTGCTGGTCTAGCTATAAAAGGACTTGTAGATGAGTTAGGTATCAGAGTTAAATTACTTGGTACACCTGCAGAAGAAGGGGGTGGAGGAAAAATTATACTCTTAGAAAATGGAAATTTTGAAGATGCTGTATGTTCTATGATGATACATCCAGGAGTTGAAGATGTTGTGAATCCTACTTTTACAACAATACAACAATACAAAGTTGAATTTTTTGGTAAAGATGCTCATGCCGCTGGAGCACCTGAGCAGGGTATAAATGCATTAGATGCTCAAATCCAACTTTTTGTCAATGCGTCAACCTACAGACAACAAATGGTTTCAACAAATAGAATGCACGGTGTGATTACTAACGGGGGCTTTAAGCCAAATATTATCCCCTCATACACAAGTTCAGAATGGTATCTAAGAGCATTAAATGAAGATGATTTATTAAAAATCGAAAGTGATTTTAAAAACTTTGTAAATGCAGCTGCGATGTCTACAAAGTGTGAGGTGAAGATAGAATCACCAGATTATAGGTATACGGAAATTGATAATAATAAAACCATGTATGATCTGTACAAGGAAAACTCTTTATCAGTTGATAGAAAAATGATCTTACAAAGTGAGCGTCTAGACCGGGACTTGGATCAACAGATATGGGGAATATATCTTTAGCGATGCCATCTATCCATCCATGCTATCAATAGATTCTGGTGATGCCGTTAATCATCAACCTGAGTATGCAGCCGCTACGTTAACCTCAGGAGGGCATAAAGCGATATATGATGGAGCATACGCAATGGGTTCAACAATTATTGACTTAGCTGAAAAAAATCTTTGGAGCGAGCTTTAAAGAATCTGGCTCAAGAATAGCTTTGTTCTATCACTCTTTGGATTGTTGAAAAACTCTTCTGGTGTGTTTTCTTCAACAAGCTGACCATCATCAAAAAGCATTACTCTATCAGCAACCTCTTTTGCGAAACCCATTTCATGAGTAACAACAATCATTGTCATACCTGATTTAGCCAATTCTTTCATAACATCTAATACTTCTTTAATCATCTCAGGATCTAAAGCTGACGTTGGTTCATCAAACAACATTATCTTTGGTTCCATAGCTAGAGCTCTTGCTATAGCTACTCGTTGTTGCTGTCCACCTGAAAGTTGTCCTGGAAACTTATCTGCTTGTTCTGGAATCCCCACGCGTTCAAGCAATTCCATAGCTTTTTCTTCAGCTTCAGTTTTGCTCTTTTTTCTTACCCAAATAGGAGCAAGCGTTATGTTTTGTAAAACAGTTAGGTGTGGGAATAAGTTAAAACTCTGAAATACCATTCCTACCTCTGAACGAATAGCTTCTATGTTTTTTAAGTCATTCGTTAACTCAATACCATCAACGAATATCTGCCCATCTTGATGTTGTTCGAGTCTGTTTATGCACCTTATGAAAGTTGACTTACCCGAGCCTGAAGGTCCTGCAATACTAAAACTTCTCCCTCAGCAACATCCATGCTTATACCCTTAAGCGCTTGAAAGTCACCGTACCATTTTTTAACGTCAACTGATTTGATTATGCTCATAATTATCTCTCTCCTAATCCTAATCGTTTCTCAATTTTCATGCTTCTTCTTGCGAAGCTGTATGTAAATATCCAGTAAAATATTGCACAAAAAAGTATATTCTCTTGTATGGTTCCTAAAAAGTTGGCACCTTGTGATTGATTAGGAATAACTTTTGATCCAATATATAGAAGGTCAAATAATCCCACGATAGCTACCAAACTTGTATCTTTAAAAAGACTTATAACCTGGCTTACAATTGGAGGGATAACGGCTCTTAATGCTTGTGGCATAATTATTAATGTTATTCTCTGTAGGGTGCTTAACCCCACAGCATCAGCTGCTTCAAATTGACCATTACTTATCGACTGTAGTCCACCTCTCACATTCTCCGCTAAATAAGCTGAGCTAAAGATAGCGGTAACAACTATTGCTCTTAACACTTCATCAAACTCTACTCCTTTAGGTAGAAAGAGTGTGAGCATAACGCTTCCAAAAAATAGCCACGTGATGAACGGAACGGATCTTACTAATTCAATTACTGCAGTACAGATTATTCTTATCACGGGAAGTTTGGAAGTTCTTCCTAGAGCTAAAATAACTCCAAAAGGAAAAGAGATAGCAATTCCGAAAAATGCTATTAACCACGTCAGTGTAAATCCACCATAGATTGAAGATCCAGGAACTACTATTAACGATTCAGATGATGCTCCTCTCATTAGCAGTACGAGAATAAAGACTGTTACGCTCCATACAATAGAAAGATTTTTTGCCGACTCTTTGGAGTTAGCAATTGTTGGAGCTACGGAAACTAAAAGCCATGTAATGAAAAATAATATTTTTAATTGTCTTAGTACTGGTAAAAAGAATATCACTATTGATAGAACCAACATTCCATAAGTGATATATCTTTGATAAGGTACTATTTTCTCATTATTTAATGTCCTTATTGCAAGAATTCCCAGTATTGAGAATGTCACTGCAATAGGTATATCGAGCGTTAGGATGTTTGACATTCCAAAATCTGGTTTTCTATATATCCAAGACACTATTACTAATGGAGCAAGAACCCATGAGGAAAGAATTAATCTACTCATAGAATCTTTGCCTTTTGCTTTTAAGAAGCTTCCAATTAGGTATGCAAAAATCATAAAGCCAAAAATAATTGTCCAAGGAATGGTTGTTGTATTGGCTAACGGTAGGAATGGGTCTGGATCTACTCTTTCGTTTGATGATGTAAAAGTTACAGTTGGAACTTTTATGATCCAAATCGAACCGACAAGCAAAGATAAGTATAAAAAGCTAATTCTGTCTCTTACAATCTCATTTTTTGGATAGGTTTTTCTTAATAAGTACACGGTAAGAATTAAACCAACACCAACAGCAAGACAGATATATCTAGTATTGTTGCTAAACACTTCAACCGTAGTTCCCTCAACATCTACGGAAGTTGGTGCAATTAAGACAATGAATAGGAAGCTACTTATCCCTTTTAGTAATCCATCACACCATTCTTTTATTATTACTTTTTCTTTGAGAGAGTTGAACCCCCAACTAAGTCCTAATAAAAATATTAATAATCCAACAGTTATCCATACCCTTATNAAGTCTGATTCTGGATACGCCTGNACCATATATAATTGTAAATTATAAGTAACTGCAGTCCACTCTCTCTCTGGAGAGATGAAAAATCCAATTATCGCTCGAAATACACTCACTACAGCAGCGACGGAAAGTACAGTCAAAATTGATGAGCTTAGGCTTGAAAATAAATTTTCTTTAAGCCATCTTGATACTCCAGCAAACTGTACTTCTGGTGGACTTTCTAGTGTTTTGTTATCTTGCATTACCTTTCCACCATCTTCATTTTTCTATTGTAATAATTAATTATTGAGGATAAGACAAGACTTACGGTTGAATAGAATGCCATCCATATTAAGAAAACAGCCACTGTTTGACCTTCTTGGTTGTATATCGTTTGCCCTACAGCAACAATCTCAGGAAATGCTACAGCGATTCCTAATGATGTATTCTTAGCTAGGTTGAGGTATTGATTTCCCATTGGCGGCAACATAATCCTGAGTGCCTGAGGTAATACTATTAACCTTAGAAGTGTGCTTCTTTTTAAACCTAATGATAATCCAGCTTCTGATTGCCCTTTTGCAACTGCCATGATTCCAGATCTTACAACTTCTGAAATAAAAACTGAAGTATAGATAATTACACCCATCCAGGTTGCAAAATAGCCCACGCTCATCACTTTTCCTACATCGGGTGAATATCTACTAAATTTTGATTGTCCAGCTTGTATTATTTCTGGATAGCTTAACGTAAATGGTTCTCCAGTAAGTTCCCAGTTAAGTCTATTTTGAACACCATCTAAAAATTGTGGTATTCCCCAATCTGCTTTAAAGAAAGGTTCATCTCCTACAAGAAAATCTGAAATTGTAATACCGAAAGGTAGGAATAAACCTATTGCAAGGATTAGAACCAGTAAGCCCGCCATGATGATTTTAAAAATGTCATCATCTGTAAGAATTCCCCTATTTTCTGCACTTCTAGTTCTCTTAATTTCTTTTGAAATATATTTATATGAATAATAAAAGCCGATAAATATTATTAGTGACTGTATTCCAATTCTGGGTAATAATTCAAAACCATCGGATAACAGTGATGCTACAAATCCTATAACTCCTACAGCTTTATAACCACCAAACCATCCTCCAACGTTCCATACGATAAATGTTATAAATGAGGCTATGCCTGGATAAGCTTCTCTACCTTCAGACTCCATTACGGAAACTCTCCATTTAAAAATTCTCCTAGCTGCAATGAAGGATAAAATAAACCAAACACCAAATAGCCAGCTAGTTTCCTGAGCATCCAGCCAAGGAAAAGCTATACCCTTTGCACTAATATCAAATATCATTTCTCCACGGTCATACTCTTCTGGTCTTGGAAAAGATAAAATGACTGCTTGCCAGAAAAATATCTGGACTAACAAAGGTATATTTCTGACTGTTTCTACAAGGCCTGAAGACGATCTTTGTACGACCCAGTTTTTAGAAAGTCGTGCAACACCAATTACTGTTCCTAGTATGGTTGCTACAAAAATACCGGATATAGCAATACGTAACATATTAGCCATTCCAACCTGTAGAGCCTGTAAACCAGACTCAGGGTATGTTACAAAGCCTTCGGAAATAAGAACGCCGGGAGTAGTACCAAGAAATCTCCAAGAAAAGGGTAAGTTAGTTGCATTTAGGTTTTCAATTGCTTGAGATACAAAATTGCTAATTAAGTTAAAAATAAAGAGCAAGAAAGCAATCTGTCCTGCCCATTTAAGGAATCGTACATCTCTCCAAAAAGCTTTGTTAAATTTCATATTTTTTTTCAGTCATCAGTATTAGAAAAGGATAGCACCCGAGTANNTACATTTCTAGGCAGTTTTCAAAGAATAAAAAAAAAGGGGTCCTGAGACCCCTTTTTTAAAACATTTAAGTTTTTACCTTGCAGGTGGTGCGTAAATTAATCCGCCATCTGTCCAAGGTGCGTTAGCTGAACCTTCTCTATAAAGTCCGACTGGATTTAAGTTCTTTGAATAAATCTCGTCGTAGTTACCAACTTGCTTGATAACGTTATAGTAAGCATCTGCACTTAAGCCCATGCTTGTTTGAAGTTCACCATCATTTTTTCCTGTAAGACGTCCCATTTCTGGATTAGCCTCATAGTCAAATGAATCGATGTTTGCACGTGTTACACCATATTCATCAGCGATGAATGTAGCATATACTGTCCAGTTAACAATGTCTGCCCATTGGCTATCGTTTGAACGATAAACAGGTCCAAGAGGTTCTTTAGAGATTGGTGTAGCTGGGAAAATTGCCCAGTCATTCATCTTATCCTCTTTAGCTCTGTTACCAACAAGACCGGAACCATCTGTAGTTACAAGATCACATTCTCCAGCTTTGAATTTCTCCATAGCTTCTGGGAATGCTTCAACTGTTACAAGCTCTATAGATGCTCCTACAAGACCTGCTCCTTCAGTAATGTTTTTCTCTGTTGTTGTTCCAGCATTTGTACAAACTCTTAAACCGTCGATATCAGCAAGAGATGATGAGCCTGAAAGTCCATCGGAATTTCTACCCATTAACTGTTGTCCATCATAATAAGTTGTTGGTCCAAAATCGTTACCTAGATCGGTATCACGAGATTGTGTCCATGTTGTGTTCCTTATTAAGAGGTCAACTTCACCGGCTGACAATGCTGTAAATCTTTCAGCAGCTGTCAAAGCAGTGAACTCAACTTTACTGTAATCTCCGAATACTGCTGCTGCTACTGCATAACAGTAGTCTGCATCAATACCGGTTACAGAACCGTCGGCTTGAGTCTCTGAGAACGCTACAGCAGAACCTGAAACACCACACTTGAGGAATCCTCTGTCGGTAACTGTTTCAAGAGTTGTTTTTTCAACAACTACTTCTACTGCCGCATCTTCTGTAGTATCCGTAGCGCAAGCTACAGCTACTAATGCGAGTACAAGCAGAGATACGATTGTTTTTTTATTCAATGTTTCTCCTTTTAATTAAAAGTAGACTACTTCATTGCAAAGTAATCTAATTTAAATATAGTAATAGAAATTTCTCTTAATAACTCCAAATATTCATTTAATGAATAAAAAGTTGCAATTATTTTCTAATTCGCTAAGAAATCGGTAAAGATAAATAAAAATAACCATTAAAATTTGTAGTTGTACACAAGGAGTTCAAATGGCTGCCACTGTAGTTCTCGGAGCCCAATGGGGAGATGAGGGTAAGGGTAAAGTCACAGATTTTTTTGCTTCCTCAGCCGATTATGTTGTTAGATTTCAAGGTGGCAACAATGCTGGACACACTATTGTTGTTGGCGATGAAAAACTTGCATTATCACTAACACCTTCTGGTGTACTCTACCCTGATTGTGTTCCCGTAATTGGATCTGGATGTGTTGTAGATCTTGCCTTTTTAAAAAAAGAACTTGAAATGTTAAATTCCAAGAATGTGAGTACTAAAAAACTAGCAATTTCTCCAAATGCCCATGTGATTATGCCTTATCACAAATTACTTGATGAATTAATTGAAGAAAGTTTAGGCGAAAACAAAATTGGAACAACAAAAAAAGGTATCGGACCTTGTTACGCAGATAAAATTCAAAGAAGTGGAATCAGAATACAGGATTTAATTGACGATGAAGTTTTTGCAGAAAAAGTCAAAACTAACGTTGAGGAAAAGAATCAACTTCTAACCAAAATCTACGGACGGGATCCTATTGACCCCAATGAGATTATTAATGAATTTAAAACTTATAAAGAAATTATAAATAATCACGTAAAAGATACTTCCTTGATGATCTCGAATGCAATTAAAGAAGGTAAGAATATATTATTTGAAGGCGCTCAGGGTACTTTACTTGATATTGACCATGGAACATATCCATTTGTAACGAGTTCAAATACCTCTTCTGCAAATGCAGCTATTGGATCTGGTATTGGTCCGCTGAATCTAAATAAGATCGTCGGTGTTACTAAAGCTTACATTTCTCGAGTTGGGAGCGGTCCTTTTATAACAGAGCAAAAAAATGATATTGGAGATTATTTAATTGAAAAGGGTGCAGAATTTGGGGTAGTTACTGGTAGAAGAAGAAGGTGTGGGTGGCTTGATCTAATTTCCTTAAAATACTCAGTAAGAGTTAACTCTTTAACCGAACTATTCATAACAAAACTAGATGTTTTATCTGGTCTTGAAGAAATAAAGCTAGGTGTTGGATATATGACTGGAGATAAAGTAATTACAGATTATCCATATCAACAAAATGTCTTTTATAATGCTGAACCAGTATATGAGACATACGCGGGCTGGTCTGAAGATATAACTTCTGTAAGGAGCTTCGATGACTTACCAGAGAATGCTAAAAAATATATAACTGCTATTGAGGACTTTATTGAGATTCCAATAACTTTTATATCTGTCGGGCCTGAAAGGAACCAGAATATAGTTATCGCTGATGATTGAAAGATACCAATACCTCGAAATTGAAAAAATTTGGAATGATCAAAATAAATTTGATACATGGAAACTTGTAGAACAGAAATACCTCGAAACCTTAGAAGAAAATAATATATCACCAAGTGGGGTATCTGAGGTCATTGGAAAAATTGAAGTTTTAAAAGATGAAGTATACGAGAGAGAGAAAATCACTAATCACGATTTAGCTTCATTTGTCGATGTACTTCAATCCAAAGTTGGTGACAATTCAAATTGGATNCATTATGGTCTTACAAGCTCAGATGTAGTTGATACAGCAAACAGCTTATTAATTAAACAATCTTTATCTATAACTATCGAATTACTAGATGAACTTTTATTACAGATTGAGGCTAAAGCGAAACAGGAGATGAACACCCCTGTAGTTGGTAGAACTCATGGTGTTTTTGCAGAGACAACCTTTTTAGGAAACATTTTCGGTAACTGGCACCAAGAAATAAAAAGAAACAAAGAACGCTTAGAGGGGTGTGTAAAAACTATTTCTGTAGGAAAACTCAGTGGACCCGTTGGCAACCATACCGTAGTAGATGAAAATATTGAGAAAATAACTCTGAATAAACTTGGACTAGAAGCTGAAATCTTCGCTAGCCAGATTGTATCAAGAGATAGATATGCAGAAATTATCACAAGTCTTGCAATTCTTGCAAGTAGTTTTGAAAGAGTTGCAACAAATATTAGGGGTTACCAGCGATCAGAAGTTTCGGAACTAAGTGAACCTTTTAAAGAGGGCCAGAAAGGTTCATCTGCTATGCCACATAAAAAGAATCCCATAACAAGTGAAAGAATTACAGGATTGGCGAGGGTTGTACGGGGTTACGCTTTAAGCAGTATGGAAAACATAGTTCTTTGGCATGAACGAGATATTTCTAATTCCTCCGTTGAAAGGATTATCCTTCCGGATGCTTTTAATTTACTTTGTTTTATCACAAAAGATTTAGTGGCAATTTTTGAAGGTCTTCATATAAACTACAAAGCTATTGAAAAGAATCTTGGTGATGCAGTAGATAAATTAAGTAGCCAGAAAATTCTTTCAGCTTTAGTAAAAAATGATATTGATAGAGATGAAGCTTATAGATCTGTTCAAGATTTAACATTTGAAAATTTTTCAACTGAAGAGATTGTTATAAAGCTCTCAGAAAAATTCAATATTGATTCAAATTTAATTTCAGATTTTATTGAAAAAGAAACTTCACTCTCAAACGATGAAAAGTCTTTTAATAATAAGTTCAAATAAATTGAGAAAATTTTATACAAAATATTTAGAGATAAAAGAAGAGTTAAAAGAATTAAATTTTAATCAAGAAGGTGTTTTCGATTCCGTAGTAGCCCCACTCTTTTTTGTAGTAACCAATAATTTTACAACTCTTAACCAAGCAATTTTATATACGGGTATTTTGTTACTACTTTTGTTTCTATATCGTCTTCTAAGAAAGCAAAATTTAAAATTTGTATTCTATGGATTAGTTGGAACATTAGTAGCACTTCTCCTGGCAAGAGTTCAAGGAAGTGCTTCTGGTTTTTTTATTCCGGGAATCATTAGGGATATTTCAATTGCTGTTGTAGGTTTTATTTCAATAATAATTAAGAAACCATTTACTATTTATAGTTCTAAGGCAATTAGGAATTGGCCTCAGGAGTGGTACCTTCATGAACTTGTTCGTCCCGCATACACAAGGGTTGCAGTTATTTGGACTTTATACTTATTCTTGAAAGGCGGTCTCCAAATAATCTTTTTCAACTCCCCTGAAATCCTTGTAACAATTAAACTTTTATCCTCAAATCAGACGACATTAATTTTGTTGGTCATTACTTATATTGTTGGACAAAATAAACTTCAGTCTCTGGGTGGTCCAAGTGTTGATGAATATATTAATGACATACCAGCCCCATGGAAAAGTCAACAAAAAGGTTTTTAGAGTAGGATTAACGTATGAATAATTTAACAGCATCAGATTTGCCTTCACTAGCATATTTAATTGGAATTCTTGTTACATCCTACCTGTTATTGAGATCAGTAGTTTTTCCAATAATTAAACGTGGTGCAAGTAAAACAACTACATATATAGACGACCTATTTCTAGATAAAAAATTTTTAAATAGAGTTTCATATGTATTCGTTTTTGTTTTATTTAATTTTTTAGTTGCAACACCCCAATTCAATTTAGAAATATTTAATACTGAAATTTCTAAAAGAGTCTCTAGTGCACTTTTAACATTATTTGTTGGCCTTACACTTCTTGAAATGTTAAACGTGTTAAATAAAGTTTCCGAAAATATTGAGTCATTAAAAAATAGGCCAATAAAGGGCTATGTTCAGATTGTTAAAATTGTTGTTAACTCATTCATATTCATAATTATTTTTGCAATAATGACCGGCCAACCAGTTAGTTATTACATAAGTGGTTTAGGTGCCCTTACAGCGGTTCTCTTGTTGGTTTTCCAGGACACAATCTTATCTTTTATAGCATCCGTACAAATTGGTCAGAACAACATTATTAACAATGGAGACTGGATTGAGGTACCAGAGTATGGCGCTGATGGCGATGTAATAGATATTGCCTTACATACAGTTAAAGTGCAAAACTGGGATAAAACAATCACAACAATCCCTACATCAAAAATCGTAACCACGTCTGTAAAAAACTGGCGAGGAATGTCAGAGTATGGAGGAAGAAGAATTAAAAGATCTATCTCTATAGATATATCAAGCGTTAGGTTTATGGAGCAAAAAGATATTGATAAGCTAATGAAAATCCCGACTGTAAATAAATATCTCTCTGAAAAAATAAAAGATATTGAAGAATTCAACTCTTCAGTGAATGAAGAAAAAGAAAAAAGAAAACTCACTAACCTTGGAACTTTTAGGGCATATCTTGTTAAGTATTTACAAAATCATGATGGTCTCAATACAGAAACCATGACTTTGCTNGTAAGACAACTTTCGCCAACTTCCACAGGAGTTCCTNTGGAGTTATATACTTTTACAAATACAATTGATTGGGTTGAATACGAAGGTATNCAATCTGATATATTTGATCATATATTTGCCGTACTGCCAAAGTTTGGACTTAGAGCTTTTCAAGACGGCACAGTGGAGGCTGCTGCTGCAAGAGGATTACCAATAATTGATTTAGAAATATAAATTGTATCCTAGAAACTTTCATAAATTTTATAGGTAAGCTTTTCTAAATTTTCCTCAAAATATTCTTTGGCCAAAAAAGATTGATAACTCCAAAAAGAATTACTAGGTAATTTAAATAGTTTCCCCATCTTGTATAAAGTGTCAGTTTGTTTGAAGTTTTAATCTCATCAATAAGTACTGCGTCCGTGAAGAGACCTGATGAGCTGTATATGTCTCCATCAATACCACTTATNAAAGCTGATTTTCCTGTTATTGCAGCATGAGCAATATCTCTATTATTCGATATAGCATTAGCTCTAGACATCAATATGAATTGATCTGACATACCGCTCTCTCCATAACTTGCTTGATTTGTCAAAATTACAACAACCTCTGCACCTTGAACAACACTTTTTCTTATATATCTATCAAAAGAACCCTCAAAAGAAATAACTGGAGAAATTTTAATTTCATTTTTGTTTGTCATAAATACTTGTTGTTGTGTTCCTCTTACCATATCCCTTGGGACCAGAGAAAGTGGTGGTATCCAATCTAAGTATTTTCGAAAAGGTATATATTCTCCAAATGGTACNGGATGCTGCTTAAGATATTCTCCAGAGATTTCTCCTCTTTCGTCAATAAAGATTCCATAATTCTCAAACTCTCCCGGACTTGAAGGCCTGTCTCCACCAATCAAAAATGCAGCATCAAGTCTTTGTGCTTCTGTAGNAATCTCTTTTAAGGTTTCAGTATTTTTCTTTGGGTCGTTCCCAAACCCACTCGAGCTCTCTGCCCATAGAATGAGTCTTGCTGTTTCAGTATCTTTGAATCCCTGTTCGCTGTCTAGAGACTTGGTAAGTAGAAGATGGTTATCATAAATTCGTTGTCTTTCGTTTTCGCATTTATTTTTTGCCCCAGGACATGGTGAATTGCCCTGAATAATTGAGACTTGAATTTCTTCAACTACAGAATCAGCAGTTGAAGTTATTGAAAAAACAAGTGGAATAATTATGAAAGTGAGTAATACAGCAAGGCTCTTTAATTCATTACCTGACTTATTTCTATTACTAATGAAAAGATATAAAAACAATATCAGACTCTCTATAAGTAGAGAGTACCCAATAGGTCCAAATGTTTTAAAAATTTGTGGAACCAAGTAAAAGAAAATGTTATCTTGATATCCAGTTAATAAAACTGTTGAGGAGTACCCCCATGGAAAACCTCCAAAAGGAAAGTAAGATCTTAATAAACCAAAACCACTTATCACTCCAATTAATGCGAATAAATTATTATCAGTTCTTGTGCCTATAAAAGAAAAAAGCTTGCTGAATAACCCGTACAATAAGCCCATAAGGATTGTTAAAGGAATCCATGCCTCATACCCAATTGATTGAATTCCAAATAAAATTACCCCATAAGCAATACTTCCAAAAATAAACCCTTTCATGAATACTTTCTCAACTTGAATTATCGAACTGTAGAAATAATAAATTGCAGGAAATATTAGATACCAGTAATCAAATGGAGGAAAGCTTAAAAAATATAGAATCCCTGCGAATAGTGCTTTGATTAACATATGTTCATATCTTAGTAATTAGTATCGATGAAATAAATTAAAATAATGCCCTATAGATCACGACTGCTCCTGAAAATATAGAAAAATAAGTTACCATATCGGCGATAAGTTTATCCGATACTCTGGAAAATAGTAGGCTTGAAAACCTTATCCCAAGTAAAACTGGTAAAACAAGGTAGAGAAATAAAACTAGGTGGTCTTGTAGCAAATTTCCAGTAAAAGCCAACAGAGAAAGGGTGATTAGTATACCTAAGGTAAATACAGCATTTAGAGATGGTCTAAATTCACTTCCCTTGGTTCCTCTGTATAAAATAGCGACAGGTGGGCCTCCAATTGCAGCAATCATCCCAAATATCCCTGAAAAAGTACCTGCAAGCAATGAGTTGNTAGAGTTTCTTTTTACATTCCAACCAAAATATGAACCGAGTCCAGCACTTAATACTATTACCCCCACAGAAATCGATAATAAGTGAGGGTCTAAGGTTGTTAAGAATACCAAACCAATTGGGCCACCTATAACTCTTCCACCAATAAGAAACTTCATAGGTTTCCAGTTAACTTTAGATTTTTCTCTAATAAAGACCCTTAAAGCTAAAGGAAGGCCCAAAAGAGAAAGCAGCTGAGGAACTAAGGCAGGTTCTATTTGAACAATAATTGGTGATGCAATGACTGCGAAACCAAATCCTAGGACCCCTTGGACAGACGCAGAAATAAATAATAGAAGTGCTATAAAAATTAGTTCAAAAATTGAAAGATCGAAAGGAATGTTCAACTAAGTGCTTTTTCTATGAGATTTAGAATCTCTCCTTCTTCAGTGTGTCTTCCAGTTTCAAGTTTTGAGTAAAGTAATTCTTCATTCAAATAAAATTCAAAGACGCCACCTGATCCGGGAATTAGATTTATTGAATTAACTTTTTGTCCGTATTTTTCTAAAATGTCTTCTATCGTACTAACTGCACGAGGTGTGTAGTTTCAAACTACACAAAATTCAAGTTTGATATCCATATTAGAAATACTATCATAAAAAACTTAAAAGGAGATAAATGTTTGATTATTCAGCAATAACAAAATTAGATTTAGAAAATGATATAAAAAATACTCTAAACATAGGTCTTGAACAAATTCAGAAGATTAAAAATGAAGATACACCATCTCTAGATATGTTTGATTTATTTGAGAGAACACTTTCAGATTTGTCTGGAAGAGTAGCTTTCATGGCAGATGTAAGCAAAGAAGAAGATATTAGAAATTATGGTAACGTTGCGGAATCAATTATTGAAAATTTTATTTTGGAGGTTACAACAGATAAAAAACTTTATGAAAAATTCAAATCAATCAAAACAAATACTTTAGATAAGGAGTCTATCAAATACTTTGATGAGGTTATTAGAGACTTTATTGATGCTGGACATGAATTAGATCATGATAAAAAAACACGCTTAATTGAAATAGAAAAAAAATTAATAGATCTTGAAATTAATTTCTCTAAAAATATTGCAGCCGATAATTCTGAGGTAATACTAAATCAATCTCAATTAAAGGGTCTAAGCATTGATGAGCTGAATAATTTCAGAAAAGAAGAAGGAAACTTCATTGTGACAATGGCTTACCCTGATATAAATGCAGTTTTAGAGAATTGTGAGATTCGTGATTCAAGAAAAAAAGTGTGGAAGGCATTTAATAATAGAGCAGTATTATCAAATTCGCCTATTTTAAAAGAAGCGGTTGCTTTGAGAAATGAAAAAGCAAACCTATTTGGTTTCAACACCTGGGGAGAATATAGGCTTCAACACAGAATGGCTAAAAGTCCACAAAATGTTGTAAAAATGTATGACAATTTAGTTCCTAAATTACAAACGGCCGCACAAAATGAAAAAGTTGAGCTAGCAACTGACAATATTGAACCTTCAGATATAGCTCCTTGGGATATTAGGTATTTTATTACAAAAAAAAGAAATGAACAGAGTCAGGTTGATAATAATGAAATAAAAAAGTATTTCTATATCCATAATGTAAAAGAGGCCATGTTCTCAATATGTGAAGATGTTTTTGAAATCTCTATTAATCGGGAAGACTCTCGCACAGCTTGGCATGAGGATGTTGAACTTTGGTCGATCTCAGATCACAATAACAAAAAAACTGCATATTTTTATTTAGATATGTACCCAAGAGATGGAAAATACACCCATGCAGCAGTTTTTGATATTTCACCAGGTAGTGCAGATGAAACAAATCTTCCAGTTTGTTCAATGGTTGCTAACTTNCCAAATCCAAATACTGGTAATGGTCTCATGACTTTTGATGAGGTGGAAACACTTTTTCATGAATTTGGCCATGTCCTTCATAACGGAATTGGGAAGTCAAAGTTTGCTCGGTTTTTAGGGGCAAATGTTGAGTGGGATTTTGTTGAAGCACCAAGTCAAATCATGGAACACTGGGTATGGAAGAGTGAATGCTTGAGAAGATTTTCGAAACATATTGAAACTGGAGAAACACTAGCCCACGATCTTTGTGAGAGGTTGAATTCTTCAAAAAATATAGGAATCAGCTTACTAACTCTTCGTCAAGTATCATTTGGGCTAGCTGATCAACACTTACATGGAATAAATTTTGATGATTC
>JGI26113J46593_1000133_pt1 | contig 14508 bp, 15 predicted proteins | sample AOAMet11_17_M020_2_FD_46593 | JGI IMG/M metagenome (IMG submission 46593)
GCATACATGATGACAATTCGAACCATAATTTGCAGCAGCAACAAGAGAATTGGTTGCAGAGCCACCACAATCAGAAATTGATTCGGCTCCCATTTCAATAAGTTTGCCAATTATAGGTGCCTGTTCTTCAGAGGATGAAAGAGTCATAGAGTCAGCTACAAGGCCTATACTTGATAAGAATTCATGGCTGACTTTATATTGAGTATCTACTAAAGCATTTCCAAGGGCGCTGATATCATATTTCATGTGTTATTCCTTTTTGAATAATTTGTTTTACTGTTTCTAGCGTTCTATTAATTTCTTCATCCTTATGCATTGCTGAAATGAAGCCTGCCTCATACTTAGAAGGGGCAAAGTATATTCCACTTCTAATACATGAATTTAAAAAATTTGAAAATAGTACATCATCAGTTTTTGCAACATCATTAATATTATTAGGGAGTTCTTCTGAAAAAAAGAATCCGAACATTCCACCAATTCTGTTTATAGAAAACGGAATACCTGACTCAATCATCAAGGTTTTCATCCCATCCAAAAGCACAGATGCATTTCTTTCTAACTCTTTAAACGGATTTTCTTTAATCAACAATTGCAACAAAGCAGTTCCTCCAGCCATAGCCAGTGGATTACCAGACAAAGTTCCTGCCTGATAGACAGGACCAGAAGGAGCTAGATAGTTCATAATTTCCTCTTTGCCTCCAAAAGCTCCAACAGGAAGACCGCCACCTATTACTTTCCCCAAAGCGGTTAAGTCTGGAGTAATATTATAAATTTCTTGAGCTCCGCCTAGCGAAACTCTAAAGCCGCTCATGACCTCATCAAATATTAAAATAGAATCATTGTCTGAGGTGGTTTCCCTCAATAGCTTTAAGAAATCTTCATGACCTGGAACAAAGCCCATATTCCCAGCTATTGGTTCGACTATTACGGCCGCTAAGTCATCTTTTATCTCATTAAATATTTCTAAAAACTGTTCTTTATTGTTGTATTCGCAACTAAATGTATATTTTGCTAAATCTGCAGGAACCCCTGGAGAGTCAGGTAAGCCAAAAGTGGCAACCCCAGAACCTGCCTTAATTAAAAGAGAGTCGACATGACCATGGTAGCAGCCATCAAATTTAATAATTTTATTCCTTCCTGTAAAACCTCTAGCCAATCTAATTGTTGTCATGGTTGCTTCAGTGCCTGAATTAACCATTCTTATTTTTTNAATNGAAGGAATNCATTTTTTAATTAGCCTGGCCACATCAGATTCAAGACTTGTCGGGGCGCCATAACTAGTCCCAAGCTCAACTTGGTTTTTAATTGCACCTACAATGTCTGGGTGTGAATGACCCATTATCATCGGACCCCAAGACCCAATATAATCAATATATTCATTATGATCAGCATCATAAAGGTATGCGCCGGATGCTCTTTCAAAAAATATAGGATTGCCATTGATATTTTTGAATGCCCTCACTGGTGAATTTACTCCTCCAGGCATGAGAGTCTTGGCCTCTTTAAACAAGGCTATGGATTTATCAATTTTATTATGTGTCAAAGCAAATTCTTCTTAATTTTTAATTTCGATATGATATCAATTTAATTCTTATTATGTATTTAATTGTTTTGAAAATTCATCCACTTGGTTCCAATCAGTGAACTCGTAAGTATTTTTAACATCTGTAGGACCTTTCGTGATCCACATAATCAATCTAATCATATGTTTATCTATAAATTTATATTTTGGATAATCTATTTTGCCTGCAAAGACTGCTAATTTCTTTGGACTCCAAGGAGATAACTCTAAAAATTTTTGCATATATGGATTTGTTTCAGGCGTATTTTTTTCAGGTTTTCTTGCAACCACATTAACTGAAAAGAAGGCATTTTCTTTTGTTTCAAGACAAGCAACATTTTTTTTAATAAATTCATAAAGTTCTGGTTTATGTTTGCCGTATCTTATGCTGGCACCAATAATGATTTTATCAAATTGATTTAAATCTAGACCTTCTGCTTTTGAAATATGCGTTATTTCAGAAGATTCAGAAACATTTAATTTAGAGAAAATCTTATTACAAATTTCTAGAGTTTGCCCATCAGTAGTAGAGTAGATTATTAGAGTTGATTTCATAAATATATTTTATATTGTTAACCAATAAATTTCATGACGAACAACAAATATAGTATATTTAAAAAATGATTAAATATTTATTTATAGCNGCTTTATTTATTACTAACTATTCATATGCAAACTCTGAGGCTGCCGAATGCTCAAAAATAAAATCTGACTCTAAGCGACTTCTTTGCTATGACTTAATTTNTAAANAATCAANTTCAGTGTTGGTTGAAAAAAAAGTACCTGTANCAAAAAAAATAAAAGCAGTTAAGCCGAAGCCTGACAAAATAGTTGATAAAAATACAACAAAGAAAGAAGATAATTTTGGGCTTTCNTATGAGCAAATTAGAAAAGCTGAAAAAATTGAAGACAAGAAAGCAATTCGCTCATCTATAGTTCGAGTTACCAAACAGGTAAGTAGAAAAATTACATTCAGATTAGAAAATGGACAGGTATGGAAATCTGAAGCAGCCCTTGGAGCAAACAAAGCAGCTCAATTTAAAAAAGGTTCAAATATTGAATTAGTAAAAGTAAGGATGGGCGGTTACTCGATGGTCAATACAAAAACAAATTCAAGAATTAAAGTAAAAAGAATTAAATAGCAATGGAAGANACATATAAAAGATCAATAGAATTAACTGATTCCGCTTCAGCAAGAATCATGAGTGTTTTAGAAGATAGTGATAGTTCTAAATTTCGAGTTTTTGTAACTGGGGGAGGTTGTTCGGGCTTCCAATATGGTTTTAAGTTTGATAAGGATGAGGCATTTGACGATGATGTTATAGACTTTAAAGAGTTTTCTCTCTTAGTTGATTCTATGTCNTATCCCTATCTTTATGGATCAACACTGGATTTCGTTGAAGATCTCTCAGGAGCTAAATTCGTTATTAAAAACCCAAATGCCAAAACAACATGCGGGTGTGGAGAGTCATTTACAGTCTAGATTTTGTAATCGAACCCAAAAGTCCTTTTACATTCTTGCTTGATGTCTGAACTATCAGAGCCTCATTACTGACTCTTTTATATCCCATCCAGGCAAATGCCATGGACTCAATAGCAAAAACATCATGGCCTAAATCACTTGAGAGGANGACATCATTACTAGCCATTTCAGAAATTCTTTTTACCAGATACTTGTTATGNGCACCACCNCCACAAATGACAATGTCACAATTATTATGACCATTTTTATGGATTGAATTTATTATAGATTTTGCNGAAAATTCAACCAGGGTACATAGAATATCTTCAGCTTTCTTTTTNAANAATTTCTTGGATAATATTTTTATATTAAAGAGCTCTTTGCCTGTTGATTTTGGACATTTTCTTTTAAAAAAATTATTTTGAAGCAANCTTCCTAATTCAATGTGATCTACTTTTCCTTTGGCTGCAATTGCACCATTTTTATCAAAAGGAATCTGAAGAAAATCACTACAATATGCATCTAAAATTGCATTACCAGGGCCTACATCAGTTCCCCATATGTCATTTCTATTTTTTACAAATGAGTAATTTGAAATCCCCCCTATATTTAAAATAATTCGTGGGTTTCTAGCTTTATAAAATAATTGATTATGGAATTCNGGAACAAGAGGGGCGCCTTCGCCGCCTAGCGCAATATGCATATTTCTAAAATCACTTACCACTAGAAGNCCCGTTTCTTTTGCAACAATATTNGGATCACCAATTTGCATAGAAAATGGAAATCTCTTATTAATTTCATGCCTAATGGTTTGTCCAGAAATAGCAACACACTCTATAGATGATTTCTTAATTTTACTAAATCCAATCGCCTCATTAATAGATTTTGAAAATAAGAATCCTATCTCTTTATTAACAGTGCCTAAATCTGACAACGAGCTTTCGTTATTTTCAATAAGTTTTTTTACTTTTAATCTTAGAGATTTTGGGAATTTAATTGAATGGAAATACTCAAGATTTATTTTTGTACCAATGCTAAGAAATGAAATATCAATAGCGTCATGACTAGTTCCTGTCATTGCTCCAATATAGATCTTTTTACTCATTACTACTTGGAGAAAGCTTATTGAACTCCTCCATTGATAATTTATTATTCTTTAATAGTGTATCAAAACTTNCCCTTAAATTTTTTGGTACTGGTTCAGCTGATGGTAATTTTACTTTTATNGGATCTATTCTTTTCTNACCTATCTTAAACTCATAATGTAAATGAGGCCCTGTTGCCAGTCCTGAACTCCCAACGAAACCAATAGTATCGCCCTGAGAAACTTTTTTGCCTTTTCTTATACCCTTACTAAATTTTTCTAAATGACAATATCTAGTCGAATACTCATTTGTATGATTTATAACTATCTCATTACCACATCCATTCCTTTGACCAGAAAAAGAAACAATCCCATCGCCTGTAGTTCTCACCGGCGATCCTCTTTTGGCTGCATAATCGACTCCATTATGAGCTCTTATTGTATGAAGAACAGGATGCATTCTGTTTGGATTAAAATGAGAACTAATATATGCAAAATCTAAAGGGGCTCTTAAAAAGGCCTTTTGCATATTATTTCCATTTTCATCAAAGTACTGTTTTTTACTGGCTTCAGTGAAAAACCTATTTGCAAAATAGGTATTACCATTGTTAATAAACTTAGCAATTACGATATCGCCATTTTTTACTTTCTCTCCATCACTATAAGGAGTTTCATAAATTACATGAAATTCGTCACCCTCTCTAATATCAAAAACGAAGTCTACATCCCAGCCAAAGATATAAGCAAAGTCCATAATTACACTTTCGGGAATATTTGCATCTAGAGCTGCCTCATAAAATGAGGATTGAATAATCCCGCTATTGTAAGATTCAATTAACTCAATACTTTTGCTTATATTCTTAAATACTATTTCTGGAGTAAGGCTAATTGAAATAGAATTTATTTGATCTTTCATGATCTCAATTCTGGTTAGCTCCTCNCCAGAATATTCAAAGAGCATTTTTTCCCCTGGTTTAATGTTAGCAATAATATTTTTGGAGTCTAATCTAAAAATTTTATAAGCAGTATTCAAAGGCACTGAAAAGTTTTCAAAAATTATTGAAAGATTTTCTCCATCTTGCACCTCATGCATCTGATATGTTTTCGTTTGCTCGAGAGGTATAGAGAATTTTTCAGTAAACTCAATTTCTTCAACTGGCAAAGATTCATATGTTTCTATATCAATATAAAGCATTAATATTAAGACAATAGAAACAGCAAAAGAAACAAGTACCGCTCTTTTTGGAACCTTTTTAAAACCTATCATTAGTCCTCTTGAATATTTAAGAGTTCAGTGTTGCCACCAAATGCTACCGAGTTCTTTGAGACAACCTTTTCGTTAAGAAATTGCAGAAGGTAATTAGGCCCACCAGCCTTATAGCCACTGCCNGATAGATTTTGTCCACCAAAAGGCTGAGAACCAACAACAGCTCCCACCATATCTCTATTTATGTAAATATTTCCGACATTACACTTGTCACTAAATATGTCGGCCCTTTTTTCTACTCTAGTATGAATGCCCATTGTAAGGCCGAAGCCACTATCATTAATATTTTCAATTAGTGTATCCATTTCATTTGATTTATATCTAACGATATGAAGTATTGGTCCAAATTGCTCGTCTTTTAGATCAGAAATATTATCAATCTCAATTATTGTTGGAGCTACAAAATTTTCATCTACATCATCAGCAGACCTAAAAATAGAATAATTATTATCTTCAAAACCTTTCACGTAAGCATTGAGACTATCAAGAGATGTCTTGCTAATTATTGGGCCGATATCTGTGTCAAGATTTTGAGGGTTTCCAATTTTTAGTTCTTTCATACCACCCTTAATCATTGATAAAAGATCGTCATATATTTCGTCTTGTACACATAGAACTCTCAAGGCAGAGCATCGCTGTCCAGAGCTATCAAATGCTGAACGAATAATATCATCGGTTGCTTGCTCGAGAAGTGCGCTTGAATCAACAATCATTGAATTTATGCCTCCTGTCTCTGCAATCAAAGGAATAATTGATTCATGGTTACTTGCAAGGTTGCTTTGAATTTTTTTTGCTGTTTTTAAAGATCCGGTGAATGCAACCCCTTTGATGTTATTAACCTTTGAAAGCATGTCACCATGAATGCCGTCTCCTAGGATTAAATTTAAAGCATCTTTTGGAACCCCAATCTCATGAAATTTGTTCACAATGATGTAGCCAAGAATTGAAGTATGTTCTGAGGGCTTAACTGTTACTTTATTTCCACATGCAAGGGCTGCACTTATTTGCCCTATAAATATTGCAACAGGAAAGTTCCATGGACTAATACATAAAATATGGCCTTTTGGTGAGTAAGATAGAGCATTGATCTCACCGGTGGGACCCTCAAGAATATGGTCTTCTTTTTGGAGGCCAACAGCTTGTTTTGCATAGTATCTGAGAAAATCTATAGCTTCTCTAATTTCATCAATAGTATTTTGTACTGTTTTTCCGGCTTCATTCATAAGGTAATAAATTAGCTCAGAAGGATTTGCTTCAATGTCGTCTGCAATTTTTTCTAAAATGGATGCTCTTTTTTCAACATGCATCAAAGACCATTCACTAATATTTTGTTCTTCAAGGCTGCCCTTTATGTTATCTAAATCATCATATGAGGCTGTACCAATATTTCTTCCATCTGCAAGAGATGAGATCTCATGAGTATTAGTTTTCTTATAACCCTTTGCTTTATAAATTGATGAAGCCTTTATTTCTTTTGAATCAAACTTTCCAAGCTCCTCTTCAAGCATTTCTAAATTTACCCTTTCACTTAAATCAAATCCTTTAGAGTTCAGTCTGTCATTAAATATATTTCTTGGCATTGGTATCTCTTTTTTTTCATCCTCAATTTTTAAATGGGGCCCTCTGGCAAGCCAAGCAGAATCTGTTTCAGGATCAAGTAACCTATTAATAAATGAGCTGTTTGCTCCATTTTCTAATAGTCTTCTTACAAGATAGGGTAGCAAGTCTTTATATTTACCAATCGGTGCATAAATTGAGGTATTTTTTTCAGTATTTAAGATTTTGTTTGCGGACTTATAAAGCAGCTCTCCCATTCCAAATAGTCTTTGAAATTCATAATCCTTATTTGAGCCAAGATGATGGATTGCAGAAATAGTATGTGCATTATGTGTAGCAAATTTAGGGTAAATCTTTTCTACATTAAAAATTCTTTTTGCACAGGCTAAATAAGCTAAATCTGTAACAGATTTTTTTGTATAGACAGGATAACCATCATAGCCATAGATTTGAGCATGCTTAATCTCATAATCCCAATATGCTCCTTTTACAAGCCGAACATGCATAGATGCTCTATTTTCTAGTAGCTCTTCTAACCAATCTATTGTGGCTATAGCTCTTTTGCCATATGCCTGAACAGCAATACCAAATCCTTTCCAGTTTTTAATATTTGGTGAAAGGGCCATTTCTTTAATAATCTCTAAACTAACGGCCAGCCTGTCTTGCTCCTCAGCATCGATTGTAATTTCTACATCTTTAGACTTTGCATACTCTGTAAGCTCAATAAGTTTTGGAAGTAGATCAGACTTTATGTCTTTTAGCTTTTTCATTTCATATCTAGGAGATAAAGCTGATATTTTTATTGAGACACCATTAATTGTATTTTTTGTCAGATTTATCTTGCCGACTTCATCTATGGCATTTTTATAAGACTGATAATAAGTGTCTGCTTGTTCAGCGTTTCTTGCTGCCTCTCCAAGCATGTCAAATGAATAAATTTCATTTTCTATATTCTTAATTTTTTTTATGTCATCAAAATCTCTGCCCATAACAAATTCTTGACTGAGAATATGCATGGCACCAACTACAGCATTTCTAATTGGAAACTCGCCAGATTTAGAGATTAAAGAACTTAATAGGGCGCTTGGGTTTTTGGTCCACTCATCGGGTGTAGAAACTACCTTGCCTGCAAGAAGAAGACCCCATGTTGATGCATTAACGAAAACACTATCCGCTTTGTTTAAATGCTCTATCCACGCACCCTCAGATAGCTTCTCAGATATTATTAGATCCCTTGTTTTTTTGTCTGGAATTCTTAGTATTGATTCGGCTAAACACATCAGAGCAACACCTTCTTTATTATCTAGCCCATATTCGCTTAGAAATGCATCTAGTTTTGTTCTCTCGCTCTTATTCTCTCTGCAAGCATCAATTATTTTTTGAGCATTTTTTGAAATCGAAGGGTCATTTAAAAAATCAGAATTACTAATAAGATCTGAAACTATTTCTTGTTCAGGATAAAACTTGTTACTTGTTAATGTCATAGCTGTTATTTTAATCTTATAGTGCCAAGTATCAACTTACTGATTCTATTAATGACTTAAAAACATTATGATAGTCATATGAGTGATGCACTTAAATTAATTAAACGAGGAACCGACGAGATCCTCACAGAGTCTGATTTAAAAAAGAAATTAGATTCTGGAAAACAGCTAATCATTAAGGCGGGGTTTGATCCAACAGCTCCAGACCTTCATTTGGGTCATACCGTATTATTAAATAAGCTAAGACATTTTCAAGATCTTGGGCATAAAGTAATTTTTCTAATTGGTGATTTTACTGGTCAAATTGGAGATCCCTCTGGTAAAAATAAAACTAGGCCAACACTTACTTCAGAAGAATTAATTTCAAATGCAAAAACATATGAGAAACAAGTTTTTAAAATTCTTAAAAAAGAATTAACAGAAGTTAAATTTAATTCTGAGTGGTGCAACAAGCTTGGTGCAGATGGTTTGATTGGTCTTGCATCAAAATATAATGTTGCAAGAATGCTGGAGCGTGATGATTTTAATAAACGTTATAGCGCAAATCAAAGCATAGCTATTCATGAATTTTTATACCCCCTTGTTCAAGGATATGACTCTGTAGCCCTAGAGGCTGACGTCGAATGCGGAGGAACAGATCAAAAATTTAATTTGCTAGTAGGGAGAGAGCTACAAAGATCCTATGGTCAAGAACCTCAGGTTGTTTTAACTGTACCCATTCTAGAAGGCCTGGACGGAACAAATAAAATGTCCAAATCATTAAATAACTTTATAGCAATAGATGAAGAGCCTAATGATATGTTCGGTAAAATAATGTCTATTTCAGACGAGTTAATGTGGAGATGGTTTGAGTTACTTAGCTTTACCTCAGAGAAAGAAATAGGAGTTCTTAAGAAGAAAATGGAAGAAGGGACCAACCCAAGAGATATTAAGTTTCTTTTAGCAGAAGAGTTAGTAGATAGATTCCATTCAGAGGGTGATGGTTCGAAATGCAAGGAAGCTTTTCTTCAAAGATTTCAAAAAGGTCAAATGCCTGATGACATTCCTTCCATGTCAGTTGATGTTGGGGCTGAGGGCATTCCATTAGTAAACCTTTTAAAGAATTGTGAGATGACATCAAGTACATCTGAGGCGATGAGACTTGTTAAACAAGGCGGAGTCAAAATCGACTCTGTAAAAATAGAAGATCCTAAAATGCTAATTTCAAAAGGCCAGGAGTCTATTTATCAGGTTGGCAAAAGAAAATTTTTAAAAATTAAAACATAATGAAAAATAAATTAGTCCAAATATTTCTTCTTCTTTTTATAGTTGCGTGTAATCAGGATAGCCCTAATATTAAACAAATTAGTAATATGCAGTATTTTATCGATAATGAAATAAGGGAAGGAATCTATTCTGTTGAACCAGGCTTGCAATACTCAATTATTCAAAGTGGAAATCAAAGTTCTGAATCACCATTGCTGCAGGATACAATTACAGCTCATTTTCACGGCACTCTCACTGATGGCTCAGTTTTTTGGAGTTCTGTTGAAATGGGTGAGCCCTTAACAGTCGAACTATCAGGTCTAATAGTTGGGTGCCAAAAAATAATCTCTATGATGAAGAAAGGTGATGAATGGAGAGTTTATATCGATCCAAGTATGGCCTATGGCGATGAGGGCCGGCCTGGGATACCTTCAAACTCAATTCTTATTTTTGATATTGAGTTATTAGATATCCAAAAAAACTAACCCTTATCTATAACGGATAGAGCGTATCCATAAACCTCAGCAACCTGGTTAATAATTTTATTTTTAGGTGTTCCGGCTCCATGACCAGCTCTTCCTTCAATTCTAATTAATATTGGATTATCACACCCCTGGGACTCTTGAAGCTTTGCTGCAAACTTGAATGAATGAGAGGGTACTACTCTATCATCTCTTTTGGCTGTAGTAATCAGAGTAGTTGGATAGCACTCACCTTCAACAATATTATGCAGAGGCGAATAGGCTAATAAGTTTTCAAACTCATCTTTCTTATCTGGAGAGCCATAGTCACTTTCCCAGGCCCAGCCTATAGTAAATTTATGAAATCTAAGCATATCCAAAACGCCAACTTGTGGAATTGCGACTTTAAATAAATTAGGATTTTGCAACATGGTCGCAGCCACTAGCAAACCTCCATTAGAGCCACCTTGAATAGCGGTTGATGACGGAGAACCAATTTCTTGTGCGTGTAAAAATTTAGCAGAATATGCAAAATCATCAAAAACATTTTGTTTATTAAAAAGCCTACCTGCATCATGCCAGTTATCACCATATTCACCGCCACCTCTTAGATTAACTACAGCAACTATTCCCCCTTGGTTCATCCACGTGAGGTAGCTTTTACTAAAGCCAGGTAGTCTTGAGATATTAAAGCCACCATATCCATATAAAAGTATTGGAGTATTACTGTCTATTTTTAAGGACTTTTTGTAACTAAGATGGATGGGTATTTGTGTTCCATCTTTGGATGGAAAGAATTTAAAGTCAGATGTAAATAAAGTTGAGTCGTGTCCTTTAAGATCTTCTTTCCAAAAAAGTTCTTGTGACATATCAGTTAGATTAATTTTGTATATTTCTCGAGGAGTTACAAAATTTGTAAATGAAAAATAAGATACCTCATCTTCAATTTCACCACCAAAACCACCCATTGTTCCTTTTCTTTCTGTTGCTAGCTTATTTTTATATGCTCCTTTTAAATCAAAGAAGTGAACCTCAGTAAAAGTATCAACGAGATAAGAAACTACAATAGAATTATTTATAAAGTTAACACTACTAATAGAATTAGTACTTTCACCAACGACTTCATTCCAAACAAATGAGCCATTTTTTATTGTAAGTGATACTACTTTTCCGTTCGCAGCATTTTCAGTTGAGTAAAACCAAAAAGTATCATTCTTGCTTTCTAAAAAGCTATAAGCGCCTATTAGCTCATCTATTAAAGGAATAAAAGGCTGATCAGGGCTTAGCTGAACATAGAGTCTATTTCTTTCATCTGTGCCTTCACCAATAGATAGAAACTTAATTTTAGAATCTTTTACAACACTTATTCCCCAACTCCATCTTGGCTTTTCAGGATTCTCATAAACAATCACATCCTCATCTTGAGCAGTACCAATTTTATGAAACATTAACTTTGGAGCAGTATTAATATCTTTTAAGAGCTCTTCCGATGGCTCGTCGTATTTTTGGTAATAAAATCCAGAATCATCATTTTCCCATGAAGCACCAGAAAATTTAGCCCATTCAATCCTATCATCAAGAGTTTTTCCCGATTCAATATCAAGTACTTTCCAGGTTCTCCAATCAGACCCACCATCTGATATTGAGAAAGCTAGAAGAGATGCATCATTACTAACGCTGGTACTTGCAAGAGAGATAGTTCCATCTTCTGAGAACTTATTTGGATCAAGTAAAACCCTGTCTGGACATTCATCACAGTCCTTAATCATCAGCTTGCTCTGTTGCCATGACCCATCATTGAAATAATAAAAAGTTTTTTTGTTAACCTGATAGGGCATGCTTATAGAATCTGTATCCCAAACCTCATCTAGATTCTTAGCAATAGATTTTTATATTTATTTTTGCCTATAAATTTTTGTGTGAAATTATTTTGTCTCTCGACCCAGTCTGTTGAGTCCTCACTTGTAAAATCCTCCATCCATCTATAAGCATCTTCGATTACGTATCCATGAACTTCTTCACTAAAAGGAACTTTATTTGATTCAGGGTATTCAAAATTATCTGTTTGATTTGAGCAGCTAACTAAAATTAATAGAGCTGCCATGTATATATATTTATTGTGCATAAAAATCATAATACTTTACAATTGCCTTATGAATCAATTCAATCGAGCATGGAACTTTTACGCAAAAAATTGGAAGTTTTTTATTGTACTTGCGGCACCCATCATGATGCTTGAAATAGCAATGGCATCGATGATAACTCCAATACAAAACGTTACTCAGCCTGAGGATATTCTAGAATTTTTTAATGAGAATATAGCCTTTCTAGGCTCTGTTAGTCTCTTAGGCGTAGTTTTAAGTATGGCTTTTATGGGAGCGCTTTTTGTTTCGTATGCATCCATAGAATCAGAAAATGAGATTGAGCCTCTAAATGCCTTATTTTTAGGCATAAGAAAATTCTTTCCACTTCTGGGGGCTTATCTTATAGCTTCAGTTGGTGTCTTTTTTGGTATCTTATTATTAATACTCCCAGCTTTTTATGTAGCAGCAAGGCTTTGCATTTTTCCTGCATTTATTATGCTTGAAGACAAAGGAGCTATAGAATCTCTTAAATTATCTTGGGAAAAGACGGATGAGCATGGCACCACTTTGTTTGGGCTTACCATTGCATTCTTTTCTTTAACAATGATTTTTGCATCAGTTGCCCAATCCATTATAAGTCCGGGATTAATGCAATTAGTTGTTCTTGCAATTATTGAATATGTAATAGTAATTCCATGGGGCTATGTATATTTTAGTTTATACAAGTCATTAAAAAGACATTAAGCAGATTAACTAGAATAAATTAATACGAAGCTTTTCGTTTACAAAAAAACACACCACTCTTATAATCCTTCCTCCGAAGATTTGCACTTTGTTAATTCATGCAAACAACTTTGGGTCTGTAGCTCAGCTTGGTTAGAGCGCACCCCTGATAAGGGTGAGGTCGGTGGTTCGAGTCCACCCAGACCCACCATTCTTTGAACATTAACTTTCATTTCCTTTATACTTATTCTTAACTAAATAAGGATAGTATTATGGCTAAAGGTTTAGACAAGCAAAAAAACGACAAGAAGAAAGGCAAAACTCTAAAAGAAAAAAGAGCGGCAAAAAAAGAAAAAAAGAAATAGTTTTTTGTAGAAGACTATTATTATCTAGTCGACCTAGGGCCGTCTTTAAAATCTATTTTAAAGAACAACATTATTCCGGTCACTGAGCTTACTAAAGCTAAAATAGAAAATATTTTTAAAAGAAGGTTGTCGATATTATCTCTTTCTTTCCAATCCATAATATGAAACCCCCACATCAGATCCCATATTTTCCATTTATTAGATCTAATGGCCACAACCTCTGCTGAATAAACATTAATGTAAACATTTAATTCAGTACCTTTAACATTTTTACTTTTTACTCTATAAATTGGCAATGATCTGCCTCTATATTCAGATCCTGATTTTTCATTTACAACTTCTTCGGTAGCAAATGGCAAAAGAGTTGTTTGGCTTGAAACTGAATTTATAGCATCTTCCATAGAAATCTTTGTTAAAGGCTGCCCAAGCATATTCAGATACTTAGTTGAGTCCTTTGTTGTGATGATAACAATCTCTTGACCTAATCTTTTTTTGAATTTAACTTCTTTAGCTTTCTATTTCAAAATTTAACCTACTTAAATCAAAAGATGTTTCAACATGATTAAGGTATTGCTCGCCTCTTACGAGCTCAATCTTATTAAAAGCAAAGTATATGCCTGAGATAGTCCAAAGTAATAACTGAAGAGAGATAAAAAAACTTAGGTACTTATGAATTTTCCTAACTAAAAAGTTCATCTTTTCATAATCTTCATTATTTCATCAATTTTTACATCAAATTCGTCATCACCTTTTAGAGATTCCTTAATGCATTCACGCAAATGAGTTTTTAGAATTTTGCCCTCAACAGTAATAATTGAATTCTTAAGTGCTTTTATTTGATTAAGAATATCAACGCAGTATTGACCTTCCTCAATCATTCCTTGAACGCCTCTCACCTGGCCCTCTATTCTTTTTAAGCTTGTTAATTGCTCTTTATGACATGGATGTTTCATTTTATAAAAACCTCGGAACTATATATGTAAAAATTGTAGCGAATAAAAAAATTGCTACAGATGCATAGTACAGATACCTAGATTTTTTTCTAGTTTCCGAACATGCTCTGCCTAGTTCTGGGTCAGCAGGACAAGGCATATAGTATGTTTTGTAGTTGATATAGCCAGCTAGAAGTATCAATAAAAAAGCTAATAAGGTTATGTAGGTTTTATATTGGGACAGGGTAATTAGAAATGGAAATACTGTTATTAAGCTCGCAAA
>JGI26113J46593_1000140_pt1 | contig 14011 bp, 19 predicted proteins | sample AOAMet11_17_M020_2_FD_46593 | JGI IMG/M metagenome (IMG submission 46593)
GATTATGCAAAAATCCTCAAGGTTGAAGATATTGATTCACCAAAACCAAAACCAGATGAGGTAGTTTTTACAAATAAGGCATCTGCTCTAAACTATAATGATATTTGGGGAATGAGAGGGGTTCCAATTCCAGTCCCTGTTCCACATGTTTCAGGTTCTGATGTTGCAGGAGATGTTATTGCAGTTGGCGAAGATGTTCAAGGTTTCAAAGTTGGTGATAGAGTTGTTTCTCATTCTAATTTAGCATGCAGAGTTTGTAGTGCTTGTACAAGTGGAAGAGAATTTGATTGTATCAAAAGACAAGTTTGGGGCTTTCAAACTGGTCCATTATGGGGTGCATATAGTGAAGAATGTCATCTACCGGAAGTTAATGTTTCAAAAATTCCAGAAGGAGTTTCTTATGATGATGCAGCAGCTGCATCAATGACATTGCTAACTTCATGGCACATGTTAGTCGGCAGAGGTAAAATTACTCCAGGTCAAACTGTACTTATCATGGGCGGTGGTTCTGGTGTTGGAAGTTTTGCAATTCAAATCGCCAAATTATACAACTGTGATGTAATTGCAACTGCTAGTCCTGATAAATTAGAAAAATGTAAAGAATTAGGTGCTGATTATGCAGTAGATCATAGAAAAGATGATTGGCACAAAGAAGTTCGTGGTATAACTAAAGAAATTGCAAAAAAGAAAGGTGAAGCACCAGGAATTGATCTATCATTTGATCATATTGGTCAAACTCATTTCAACAAGCAACTGACATTGCTCAAATATGGTGCAACTTTAGTTTCATGTGGTGCAACAACAGGTTATGACGCACAAATAGATCTGAGACATATATTCTTCAAAGGAATTAATGTCCTAGGTTCAACACAAGGAACAAAAGCTGAACTTGATCAAGGTCTATACTGGATGGGTCAAGGCAAAATTAAAGCTGCAGTTGATTCAGTCTATACATTTGAACAAGCAGCAGAGGCTCACAAAAAAATGTTAGATGGTAAGTTCTTTGGCAAAATATTAATGAAGCCTGAAGGCGCTTAGTCATTTAATGACTCAGCTCTTTCGTAGTCTTATTTTTGTACCCGGAAATAATCCCAGATTTCTTGAAAAGGCAAAGAAGATTCAAGCTGATATTGTTTGTTTTGATTTAGAAGATTCTGTTCCAGATAATGAAAAAACTAGTGCAAGAAAATTAATCAAAACTGCATTAAAATCTCGTTCAGAATACTCTTCTTCTATTTTTGTTAGAACTAATTCTCCATTATCTGGGAAAATTTCATTAGATCTTAAAGAAATTGTACAAAAAGGAATTGATGGAATAGTAATTCCTAAAGTAAATAATATTACAGAATTAAAAAAAATCCAAAAAATTCTTTCGGGTTTAGAAAAATCTAAAAAATTAAAACCAATTCAAATTATTCCATCCATTGAATCAGCTGAAGGTGTGGTTAATTCNTACTTTATAGCATCATTTGGAAAACGTGTTACTGCTATTGTATTTGGAATTTTTGATTTACTAAATGATCTTGGTGTTGAATACACAAAAGATTCTCCAGGTGGAAAATATTCTCGATATAAAATCCCTGTTGATGCAGCAGCAGCAGGTATAGCTGCTATTGATGGTATCTGGCAAGATCTAAATGATTTGAAGGGATTGCAAAAAGATTGTAATTTTGGAAAAAGTTTAGGATATGCAGGTAAAAGTGTAATACATCCAGATCAAATTTCTATGGTTCATAAATCATTTTATCCCAATAAAACTGAAATTTCATGGGCACAAAAAGTTTGTAATGTATATCTAAAATCAACAAAAAAAGGTAAAGGTGCTACAACAGTTGATGGAAAAATGATAGATGAAGTACATTACAAACAAGCAAAAGCACTNCTNGATATTGTAAAATAATAAAATGATTGACCTTCTTGATCCAACAAATGTAATNACTCGAATGTTTAATGGTGAAAATTATGATCAGTTATACAACTACTGTAAAGATTTACTCAAAAAGGATCCATCTGACATGCTTGCCTTACAAAATATTTCATTATCGCTCATATATCTAAAAAATTATGAAGAGACACTTGTATACTGTGATAAAGTTCTTGAAATAAAACCATCTGATACATATGCGTTAAAAAACAAAATTTTTGCTCTTGAAAATTTGAAACAATATAATGATGTTTTAAAACTATGTGAAAAACTTCTATTAATTGATCCTAAAGATACTTGGGCCCTAAACACTATGGGGATATCTCTTAATGAATTAGATCGTCATAAAGATGCAATTCAATATTATGATACTACACTTGTAATTGATCCTAATGATGTAACTGCATTAATGAATAAGGCCATTTCCCTTAGCCATTTTGGAAATTATCAAGATGCAATTAATTATTATGATTTAGCTCAACGAATAGATTCTAACCTAAGAGAAATACCGCTAGCTAAATCAAAATTATTTGAAAAATTGGACATGACTGATGAGGCATTTTTAGCTGCACAAGGAGTACTGAATAAAGATATGGCAAAAATCAAATCTGATGCTAAAGAAAACAAATGTTCTATTTTCCATCAATTCTGTGATGATGAATTTCAAAACTCAGATTCAAAATAATTTCATTTTTAATAATTATCTAAATCAATTTATACAAAGACTTTGTATCTGTTTTTGATGTTTACAGGTATTGTTGAAGGAGTTGGAATAGTAAATAAAATTTCTAAAATTACTAAAAACCGAAGTGCAATTGAAATGACTATTGATTTGGGTAAACAAGGAAAGGGATTAAAAATTGGGCAAAGTGTTGCACTTAATGGTGTATGTCTTACTGCGACTAAATTATCTAAATCTAAATGTATTTTTGAAATGATTGAAGAGACTACAAAAAAAACTGATCTTGGTAATCTAAAAGTTGGTGGAGTAGTAAATATTGAACGAAGTTTAAAGGCAGGTGATAGATTAGAGGGTCATTTTGTTTTAGGTCATGTAGATGGAGTAGGAGTAATAAAAAAAATTCTAAAAAAACCTAAAGAAGTCCAAGTTTATTTTGAAGTTCCTAAAAATTTAGCAAAATATGTTGTAAAGAAAGGATCAATTGCAATTGATGGAATTAGTTTAACTGTTGTTGACATAAAAAAAACATTGGCATCTGTTTCATTAATTCCTCATACTATTGAAATTACAAATTTTCATACTAAGAAAGTAGGAGATAAGGTTAATATTGAAACTGATATTCTTGGTAAGTATATTTTAAAACAAGGCTAACTATCTACTACTATAGTGGTAATTACCAATTTTTTAGTAAACTATATACCTAGATTGAAATAATTTTTGTATATGTCACTTGAAACCGGGCTTGAATCTCTTAAACGTGGTGAGTTTGTATTATTATTTGATTCAGCAGGACGTGAAAATGAAATTGATATGGTTGTAGCCGCAGAATTTATTACTCCTGAACATGTTGCACGAATGCGTCAAAATGCAGGTGGATTACTTTGTATTGCACTAGAACATAATTTTGCGCAATCTCTTGAATTACAATACATGCATGAAATTCTTTCTAGTTCGTCAATTTCAAATAAAGAAATGATAATGGGTTTGGCTCCATATGGTGATTATCCAACATTTTCATTATCTGTAAATCATTATCAAACATATACTGGAATTACTGATAAAGATAGAGCATTAACAATTATGGAAATGGCAAATATCTTTAAAGTTGAAAATAAACAGAAAAAATTTGTATCTTCATTTAAAACTCCTGGACATGTGCCTTTATTGATTGCATCAAAAGGATTATTGGCATCACGTCAAGGACATACTGAAATGTCTGTTTACTTAACTCAAATTGCAGATTTAACTCCTGTAACAGCTATCTGTGAAATGATGGATGCTGAAACATATTCTGCATTATCCGTTGACAAGGCAGAGAAATTTGGAAAACAAAATGGAATTCCATTAATTGATGGAAAAGAACTTTTGGAATATGCTAAGGTGAATTGATTTTGAATATAGCTATTGTAGTTTCAGAATTCAATGAAGAGATAACATCCCGTATGTTGGAGGTTGCTAAGGAAAAGGCTAATTCTATGCAATTAGTAATTTCTCATGTCTGCATGGTTCCTGGAGCATATGATATGCCTATAGTTGTAGATAGATTACTACAAAATCAAAATATTGATGGAGTTGCTACTTTGGGTGCTATAATTAAAGGACAAACCAAACATGATGAAGTGATATCTCATGCAACCGCCCAATCTCTTACTAATTTGTCCTTAAAATATCAAAAACCTGTATCTTTAGGAATATCTGGGCCTGGAATGCAAGAAAGACATGCTTATGCTAGAATAAGACCTGTTGCAGAGCGAGCTGTTGAGGCACTTGTTAAAATTTCTAAAGAATTGGGAAAAATTCAAAATTGATTCAGCTCAGTATCTTAAAAATTACTGAATATGGGCCTTGGACTTTAACATTAGGTAGTGATAGAGAACATGAATTACAAATGCTTCAGGCATCACTTTACAAACAAATACAACAATTATTTTCTGCAAAAAATTGTTTAGTATTTTTAAATAAATCTGATGAATTTTTTGTAGTTTCAAATGGTCTTACTTTGGATGATCATATAGAAATTCAAAAATCACTCAAAGAATTATTTAAAGTCAGTTTAACAATTTCAATCGGTTTTGGAAATACACCCTTTGAAGCTAATTTAAAAGCATATGATGGTAAACAAAATAATATAATTTTAAATCAAGAACATAATATTTTTGGATTTATTGATAGTACCTTAGAATTTAATGTTTCAATTATGCATTTAGATGTTGATGATTTAAAATCAAAAAGAAAAGATAACTCTCCATATGAAATTTCATTAAAAGTTTTTGAGCTTTATTCAAAAATTGCAAAATATTTTATTGAAAAAAATTCACTTACCTTTTTTCTTGGTGGTGATAATTATATGGTAGTTGCAAGTAATGATGCAAAAAATTCGATCCAAAATTTTATTGATATGATTAAAAATAATGATAAGATTACATTGAATTGTGGAATTGGAAATGCACAAACGAGTAGGGATGCCGTAAAATTAGCCACAAAATCTCTTGATACTATACGTGAAATTAGAGATTCAGGAAAACAAAAACCTGATGTCTATGAATTATAATGTTATTAAAAAATATCAGTGCTTTATTGGGTGAAGAATTAGACTTTGTTTCAAATGTAGATATTCAAATTAAAAATGAAAAGTTTCAAAAAATTCATTCTAATATTAAATCTAATTCAAAAAAAGACACTGTTGATTGTGAAGGATTATTATTAATTCCTGGATTCATAAACTCACATACACATATTGCTGATTCAATTGGGAAAGATATTACATTAAACAGTACAGTTAATCAAAAAATTCATCCCATGTTTGGGATTAAATCTAAAATATTAAAAAATACATCTAATGAAAATCTCTCTACATTTATGAGAAATACTTGTAAATCTATGATTCAAAAAGGAATCACAACATTTGTTGATTTTAGGGAAGGAGGATTAGATGGCGCAGTTTTACTCAAAAAAGTATCTGATGATGTTGCAATTCGTTCAATTATTTTAGGAAGACTTGATTTTCATCAGAATTCCTCTGAAATTAAAAAAAATAATCCTCTTCCAAAAGAAAAACTCCTTGAACTTCCTTCTTTAGTCAAAACATGTGATGGAATTGGTATTAGTGGTGCAAATGAGCATAGTACCTCGGTATTAACTTCATATTCTAAAACAAAAAAACTACGAGCAATCCATTCTTCTGAAACCCTAGAAAGTGTACGAAAATCTAAACAAATAACTGGTAAATCTGAAACATTACGAGCATTATCTCTAAATCCTGATTTTTTGATTCATATGACTCATGCCTCAAAAAGTGATTTAGAAGTAACATCTAAAAAAACTAGAGGAATTGTAATTTGTCCTAGAGCAAATTCTTCACTATCTGAGGGTATACCGGATATAGAAAAAATGCAAAATGCTGGATGTCTTTTAGCATTAGGCACTGATAATGTAATGATTAATTCTCCAGACATGTTCCGTGAAATGGATTTTCTTTGGAAAGTAACAATGGGAATTAAAAAAAAGAGAATAAATCCAAAAGAAATTCTTAAAATGGCTACAGTAAATGCAGGAAAAATTTTAAAAAAAGATATTGGAATTATTCAAACAAAAAAAATAGCTGACTGCATATTTCTTGATAAACATGCATTGGATTTAGAACCAATGCATAATCCATATGCATCAATTGTACATAGAGCATCTGAATCAACAATTAAAGCAGTAATGATTGGAGGAAAGATTGTACATGGAAAAATCTAATATGCATATTATTTTGAGTGCCGCAATTTCTATTGATGGCAAAATTTCTACAAGACAAAATGATTCTAAATTATCTTCTAAACAGGATAAAATTAGATTACATAAATTAAGATCAAAAGTAGATGCAATTCTTATAGGAAAAAATACTTTAGTTCAGGATGATCCTTTACTTACAGTACGTTACACTAGAGGAAAAAATCCGATAAGAATAATTTTAGATTCTAAAGGTACAATATCAATTAATTCTAAAATTATTAAAACAAGTAATGAGATTCCAACTATAATAGCTGTTTCAAAAAAAATTAGTAAAATAAATTTATTAAAATTAAAAAAATTACCTATTGAAATAATTATTGCAGGAGAAAATTCGGTTAATCTAAAATTATTAATGAAAAAACTTTCTAGTAAAAAAATTAAAACTATTTTAGTTGAAGGTGGTGGAACTGTAAATTGGGAATTTATTAAAAATAATCTTTTTGATGAATTAATTGTTACTTTATCTCCTTTTCTGATTGGAGGAACTGATTCTATCTCTTTTGTTGAAGGAAAAGGTTTTGCAAAAATCTCAAATTCCCCTCATTTAAAATTAAAATCAACTAAGAGGCTCAAAAATTATCTTATATTAAATTACATCAAAGTGTAAGTTCTTATACTTTATCTAAAATAAAATTACAAGAAATTGGCAATAAAAAAGAAAACTAAAACAAAAAAGAAGGCTGCAACAAAAAAGAAAGTTGCACCTAAAAAGAAGGCTGCAACAAAAAAGAAAGTTGCACCTAAAAAGAAGGCTAAATCAAAAGCAAAGAAACCAGCATTTGGGGGATATGCCATTAATTTTGCAGGTCGTCAAGAGACTGTAGAACAAGTATTTGGAAAGAAACCAATCGCTCCTAGTGAGATGACCAAAAAAATCTGGGTATTTGTTAAATCAAATAGCCTATCTAATCGTTAAATCCATTGTTAACGAACACTCGTTAACTAATTTCTATCTTTTAATTATTTTCATTAATAAGATATAGATATTGGATTTTATTTTTTGTAATTATGTCCACTACATCACTTCGACGTGATCACGAATTGATTGAAAAAGTAATCAAAGCCATGCAATCTACAATTCAATTATTAAATGATAAAAAACAAATCCCTGAATTTATTTTACTTCCAGTAATTGATTTCTCAAAAAATTTTACTGATGTATGTCATCATACTAAAGAAGAAAAATCATTATTTCCAGCATTAGAACAAGCTGGAATGCCTACTAACATGGGACCTATTGCTATGATGTTGATGGATCATCAACGATCACGAGAAATTGGAAAAGAAATGGAAAAATCTGCAAAAGATTATCTCTCATTAGGAAATTCTGAAAAATTAATTGCTGATATGCAACTTTACGTTGATCATATCACAGAACATTTGTGGAAAGAAAATAATAAATTATTCATGATGGCTGAAGCAAGATTACAACATGTTTCTAAAAAAGTTGATGAAGAACTTTCTGTAATCGAAAAATCCCAATTAAATGAATTGGGAAAATCTAGACAACATTATGAAGAATTAGCAGAAAACTTAACACATGATGTTTCTAATCAAGGAAATTAATTTTGACTAGTATATTTGGTGAAGTCATTAAGGTTAGAAAATTTACCAATGGTGATATAGAAATTGATTTTCACCATGAGGAGCAAATCACTGAATATAGATATTCTGCTGATCCTTCTAGATTAGGTAATTTCCCAAAAGATTTAGCTGAAACATTGGCTTCAACTTTAGATACCTCTATTTGTATTGAGATTTTTTTCCAAGATGATGGAATTCCTAGTCATATAGAATTAGAACAATGTGAAGATGATGAAGATGATGAAGATGATGAAGATGATGAAGATGATGAAGATGATGATGGAACAGAACTATTCTAGAGAAAATGAGATGAATCTAAAAATTTACCGTTAAACAAAAATTTTCATGGAATTTGTTTTAGTTATTTTTTAATTACTCAAAATGTTTGTTGCATATCTTTTTTGATTTCATCAATTTTTTTTGAATATGCTTTTCTAGATTTTTCATTCTTTTTTATATTTAATACATCTTGACATGATGGACATTTGAACATTCCATCAAGTGCTTCTTCAAATGTAACTCTTGGACAGTCTTCATTACCGCAGTGATAAAAGTCAGAAGCATTTTCATAATCAAATCTTTGTTGTAATCTTTCTTGAATTTTCTTTTTTTGATTTTCAATAAAATGTTCTACTTCTTCTCTTCGAGTTCTCCATCTATAGACAAACCAACCTTTTCTTTCATCTTTAACTCTGATACCTGTAATCAAAGATTTTCCAAAAAGATCATACAATACTTTTCTTACCATGTTAATTCTAAGACCTGTGGAACTAGCAATCTCTTCATCAGTTGCATCTTCTGCTTTTAGTAATGATCTTGCTACTTTGAGATATTCATCTCCACCAATCATTGATGCAATTCTAACAAAAGGATCTTCGTATTTGTCTACCAACTCTAATCACTCCTAAGTTTCTACTATTAATCCCTTGTCTCATTTACTTCGACATTTTTGCCATTTTTTGTGGGTATAATCTTTCTTTTGGCATCTGGAAAGATTTTTTCAAATTGTTCTCCATTTTGAATTCTATCTAATAGTATGGCTAACGCACTGATCTCTGAGTGAGGCTGGTTTCCTACTCCTACGTTATAATCAGCTAATTCATAAATTTCTCTTGGAACTTTCTCTGCTCCTACTACAACTAGTATTTTTTCTTCTGTACGTAATTGTTCTTGAACATCATTAATTTTTTCACCATACATTGATAGGTGTATTATTTTAAAGCCATCTTTTTTTTTATTTTTCACAATTGATTTCCAATTGTCAATAAATTCAACAATAAAATTTCCACCCCATATGTTATTGATTTTTTCTAATGTATCTTTAATTTCTGGATTCACTTCTGTCATGAATATTTTTTCTGCTCCAAAAGATCTTGATACTAATGCAACATGAGTTGTAACTCTATCGTCTCTTACAACACGTTGTCCTATTCTAACAACTTCAATTACCAAATCTTTCTGTAACCTCTTCTCGTTCATTTTTTTTATATTTATATGGATTTTGATTTATTATGATATTTTCAATTATTTTTTTTAATTCTTGTATGTTTTCACCTGTTTTTGAAGATACTGAAATAACTTTTTCATTTTCAGTTAAGTTTAGCAATTCCATTTTATAATCAATTTGATCTTTTTTCATTAAATCTGATTTATTTAGTGTAAAAATTATTTTTTCTTTTTTAACTCCTAATTCATCTAATGTTCTCATACAACTTGCAAACTTTTTTCTTAACTCTAATTGTGAATCACTAATATCAATTACTAAAATAATAATATCTGTATAAGTTAATTCTTCTAATGTTGATTTGAACGCATCTATCATGTATGCCGGTAATTTACTAATGAATCCAACTGTATCTGCAATTAAAGCTGGTTCTTGATTAATTATAATTCTTCTAGTAGTGGTAGATAGTGTTGTAAACAGTTCTTTACTTTCATCTTTTGTTTCACCTGTAGTTTTGTTAAATAATGTTGTTTTTCCTGCAGATGTATATCCTGCTAATGAAATTGTTGTAAATCCCATTCTTTTTCTACCTTGTCTGTGAAGTTCCCTTTGTTTTCCAGCTTTCATAAGTTTCTTTTTTACTGTCTGCATTCTATGTTTGATATCATTATAGTAGACATCAATTTCAAATTGTCCTATTCCCATAAATCCTGGTTGTTCTCCTATGTTGGCAAGACGAACTTTTTCTTTAGCTCTAACCATCTCATATCTTAACTGTGCTAATTTTACTTGTAATTTTGATTCTGCACTAGATGCTCTACTTTCAAAAATTTCAAGAATTAATCCTTCTCTGTCTAAAACTTCTCTTTGTAATTCAGTTGCTAAATTATAATTTTGACTGGGTTTTAGAATCTCATCATATACTATAACATCTGGTCTAATTTTATTTGAAATTTCTTGTAGTTGTTCTAGTGCCCCACCACTAATTCCGTATTTTGGTTTTTGTAGATAATTTTGTTGAATTATATGAACTACTTCGTATCCTGCAGCTTCGCATAATCCTTTTGCCTCATTTACAGCATCCTCTTTGTCATATGTAATCAGAATTGCTTTGTCCATTTTGATAGTTTATTCCGTTTTTTTCAATGTTTTCTCTATATTCATATTTAACACAATTTCTGCAATATCACTAGCATATTCGGAAATTCTTCTTATATTTTCGGCTAATCTTCTCACTCTGTATATCTCTTCATCATCTTTTAGTGATTTTGATGCATCTCTAACTTTCTTTTCATATTTACTAATTCCTTCTATTTTTTTGATAGTTTTTTCAGCCTGATAGTAGTCTTCTTTGAAGAGGGCTAAACATGATTCATCTAATACAGTCAATGAAAAATTATTCATTTCTTGAAGTTTTGTAAAAATTTCTTTCTTAATTGATTTTTTAAATTCTAAAAGATCCTTTGCAATAAAGGCTGCATGATCTCCTGTTCTCTCAATATTTTTTACAACTAATCTATATCCTAAACAATTTCTGGCGTTACTAAATCCCATTTCTTTTAAAACATGTTCATTTTGTATTGCAATTTTTAATTGACGAATAATATAAAATCCAAATCTATCCACTTCATCATCTGTGTTGATTACCTCTTGTGCTAAATCTAAATTATTTTCTTTAACTGCTAAAAGTGCATCATTTAACATTGATTTTGCTAAGTGTATCATTCGTTTGAATGCCCCATCAACTGATAATTCTAACAAATTTACTAAAACTTGAACTGTAATACCATTACTTGAATCTGAAATAATTTCAGAACCCATTAACATTCTCTTAACTGCTTCTTTTGTAGTGTTTCTTTGAATTGGGTTTAATCTTCCAGTTTTTGATTTTAAGTTAATTGTTTTAAATCCTAAAAAATAAAGTGAAATTAATTTTCTAACTATTGCATCTGGTTTTTCATCTTCAGCAATTTCAATTGTAGCATCTTCTTTTTTTTGTATACGAGATTCAAATTTTGGTGGATACAATTCTAAAGTAGATGATCCTTTTCGAATCATTCTTACTTGATCACCTTGCTTAAGCCCTAATTCATTAATCCACTGTTTTGGTAGTGAAACTATGTATGATGATTTACCTGTAAACTGTATTTTTCTTGTTTCCCCTTGTTCTTCCATAATCTAATGATAAAAAAACTATCTATATAGTTATTTATTCTTGCTATAGTTTAACATTCAACTAATATTCACAATATTTTTTATGATATTATGGAACATTTTGTAAAACTTCAACATTCCTTGGATGCATTGTTTGGTAGTGGGTCCTCAAAATATTTACCAAAAAATATTGATATAATTTTATCACGAAAAACTGGTAGAATTAGAACAGTTTCTCATAATGGAAAATTATTTTGTACTTTGAGAATTGATGGTAGCTTGGCAATTAGTATTCATTTTGCTCAAATTTTATTGCAAAGTAAAACATTTCGAGACAATTGCATTGAAATTAACAAAGATGCAGCTCCTTTTGTTCAGGAAGGTAGATCTGTATTTTGTAAACATGTTGTTTGGTGTGGAAAAAATGTACGTGTTGCAGCTGATACTCCAATATTATTTGAAAATCGGGTAATTGCCGTTGGTCGGGCTATTTTATCATCTGAGATGATTTCTGATTTTAAGAGAGGTGTAGCCATTAAAGTTAGAGATAGTTTAAAAAGTCGTAAGGAGGAGTTAGTGGTATGATGCGAGGAGGCAATCGCGAAATGCGAAGAATGATGGATAAGATGGGCCTTGATATGAATGAACTACAAAATGTTCAAGAAGTTATCATTAAAACTGATAAAAAGGAAATTATTATTTCAAAACCTTCTGTTACTGAAATGAAAGCTAAAGATAGTTCTATTTTTACAGTTACTGCCGATAGTTATGAAGAAGCAGAATTGGCAGTTCAAATTTTTTCAGATGAAGATATTCAATTAGTTAGTCAACAAGCTGGCGTTGATGAGGAAAAGGCAAAGAGTGCTTTAGAAGAAGCCAAAGGCGATCTAGCCAGAGCAATTTTACTATTAACAACTGGTTAAAATCTACATTTTATGCCTAAAATACCTCTAAAAATGAATGATTTAATAAATGGAATTTATGGATTTTAGGTATAATGACAAAAGTTGCAGAATCTAAAGTTACTGAAGTAATCAAAACTTTGAATGTTTTAGAGGGTGATCTTGACTCCTTAACTGGTAAAGTTGTAGATATGAAAAAACAACTAAACGTTAAGACTTTGAGTGAGATTGATACATTATTAGAAAAAACTCGTGAAATGGCTACTAAAGAGGCTGAAGTAATAATTAATGCAGCAAAAGAAAAAGCAAATTCTGAATCTGNAAAAATTGCTCAAGAAGGTGATTCTAAATTNGCTGAAATTGAATCAAACACAGATGCCAATTTTGATGATATGGTAAAACATGTTGTCTCTACAATTTTGAAAGCATAATTTTTAAAATTAATTTTATCTTAAACTGTATTAATTATTCTAAATTCTAGGGTTAAATCCGTATGCTCACAGAGTTAGTACTTACCACAAGTACAGCAATAAGAGATGAAACCGATAAAAGAATCAATTTAATTTTTTTCCTTTAGTATATTTTACATCCAGGCAGAATAACCACCATCAAGGGTTACTGCATAGAATCCTTCTTTATTTAATTCATCAGCTGCAATATTACCTCTATACCCCGTACCACAGTAGGTACAAATTTTTTTGTCTTTCATGTCATCAATTTGTTTTTTCTTTGCATTTCGAATACATAATCCTAAAGGCATATGAATTGAATCTTCAATAATACCTCCTTCTAATTCATCTAATTCACGAACATCAATAATCACAAAATCATTTTTTTGAGACATCAATTCTTTTGTAGTAATTTTATCTACCATGAAATAACTAATTCATACAGTAATTTATCTTTGAAGTTAGAACTATTTTGATTATTAAAATCAAAATTAAATCTCAAATTTTTATATCTTATCCGGAAAATAACGAAATTTTTACTTAATCAAGTATATACTATGTATTATAATTACAAAAAACATCATTTTAGACTCATCTATACATATTTATTATACCTTTTTTGTTTTTTTTTGCAATTTCTGATTTTATTATGAAATTATTTGAAATTATTATATGTTTTTCTTTAATTTTTTATAATTTATGCCGATCCATCCTTATATACTTAAAATTTCTATATAAAACTACTAAAATGACGTGTAAAGGAATTTGTGTTAGATATAAGGCTCAAAAACCAGTAGGCACAGGAAGATATGCCTCTGGACAAAGAAGATGTCAAATTTGTGAAATATTCATCAAATGGGAAGGACTTTGGTGTCCTTGCTGCGGATATAGATTAAGAACTAAACCACGTAATTTGAAATACAAAGCAAAATTACGTGCAAGAGTCGAAGCTGATTCAATTGAAGCTGAAGCAAAAACTATTTCTGATATGGAAAAAGAACTTGCAGCTGAAGCAGTAAAAGCAAAAACCAAAGCAAAAACCAAAGCAAAAACCAAAGCAAAAGCTAAAACAACAAAAGCTAAAACAACAAAAGC
>JGI26113J46593_1000145_pt1 | contig 13736 bp, 14 predicted proteins | sample AOAMet11_17_M020_2_FD_46593 | JGI IMG/M metagenome (IMG submission 46593)
GTGAGACTTCCACCCTCTTCAAGATTTCTAGCAGCACCAAAAAACCTTTTTGGCCTTTCAAGAGCATTGGAGTCAACTCCACCACTCAATATCTTTCCTGATGCAGGCTGAACTGAGTTATATGCTCTTCCAAGACGAGTAATAGAATCTAATAAGATAACTACATCTTTCTTATGTTCTACAAGTCTTTTTGCTTTTTCAATAACCATATTTGCTACTTGAACGTGTCGAGTAGGTGGCTCGTCAAAAGTACTAGCTACAACCTCTCCTTTTACAGTTCTTGACATCTCTGTTACCTCTTCAGGTCTTTCATCAATTAAAAGAACTATAAGCTCTACTTCTGGATTATTGCTTTTAATAGAATGAGCTATGCTTTGAAGCATTAAGGTTTTACCAGCCTTGGGTGGAGAAACGATAAGTCCACGCTGACCTTTTCCTATTGGAGCAATCAAATCAATTATTCGAGATGAAAGATCTTCATTAGACCCTGTTCCTTGTTCAAGGATTAGTCTTTCATTNGGAAAGAGAGGAGTTAAATTTTCAAAAAGAATCTTNTTTTTAGTCTTTCTTGGCTCTTCACCATTAATAGTATCAACTTGNATTAATGCAAAATAGCGCTCTTTATCTTTAGGGGTCCTTATCTTCCCAGCAACTGAGTCTCCCTTCCTGAGGCTAAACTTTCTTATTTGGCTTGGTGAAACATAGATATCATCTTCGCCAGCGCAATAAGAGCCTTCTGGGGATCGCAAAAACCCAAAACCATCATTTAAAATCTCAAGAACTCCGCCACCATAGATATCAACACCTTCAGAAGCCTTATGCTTAAATATTCTAAATATTATCTCTTGCTTTTTCAGCCTTCCAACATCCTCAAGCCCAAGCTCAGTAGCTATATCTACAAGTTCATTTATTGGTTTTATTTTAATTTCAGTAAGGTTCATTTAGTTATTTCCGTTCTAGTTGTTGTTTTTATGATTGAAAAGGTGGGTTTTTGTTTTGAGTGGCTTTCAGCCTAAGAAGTCGAAATGATAATCCTATTTCTTGCAATATGCAAAGAAGTCTTTGCAAAGTTAAACTACTGTACTTATAAAGTCCTCTAATTGTTGTTTGGTTAGAGCACCTACTTCAACTCCTGCAGGCTCTCCGTTTTTAAATATAATTAATGAAGGGATTGATCTTATTCCATATTTAGCAGCAATCTCTCTATTTGAATCAACATCCATTTTGCAAACCTTTAATGTTTCTGATTTTTCTGCTGCAACTGTTTCAACAGTTGGTGCAAGCTGTTTGCAAGGTCCACACCACTCAGCCCAAAAATCAACCAATACAGGTTTTTCTGAATTTAAGACGTCGCTATTAAAGCTTTCTTCATCACGAATTTCTATCACATTGCTCATTTGTTAGTTATCTCCTTGGAAATTTCTTTAGCTGCGTACGTTAGAATTGCATCAGCTCCCGCTCTTTTAAAACTTATTAATGATTCTAACATAACATCGCTTTCAAGCCATCCTTTATCAATCGCCAGTTTAAGCATGCTGTATTCACCACTAACCTGGTATGCAAAGGTAGGTACTTTGAAGGTTTCTTTTACTTTTGAAATTATATCTAGATAAGGCATACCTGGCTTAACCATGACTATGTCTGCACCTTCATTAATATCCATAGCAACTTCATGTAGAGCTTCATTTATATTTTTTGGTGACATTTGATAACTGGATTTTGAAGACTTGCCTAGACTTGAAGCTGAATTAACAGCATCTCTAAATGGACCATAAAACTTTGAATTATATTTTGCTGCATATGATAGTAGGATTGTATTTTTATAATCCATTTCGTCCAATGCCTCTCTTATAGAGCCTATTCTTCCATCCATCATATCTGATGGTGCAATTATGTCTGTCCCAGCCTGAGCTAATGTTAGTGATTGCTTCCTTAAAACAGCTAAAGTCTCATCATTATCAACATAATCATTTTTTAAAATACCGTCATGCCCATGATCGGTATATGGNTCTAGAGCAACATCAGATATTAAGATTATTTCAGGGAATCGTTTCTTTATGTTACTGATAGTTTCACACATCAAATTAGATGCATTGATAGCCTCATCTCCAGTGCTGTTTTTCTTGGAATCATTAATAACTGGAAATAGGGCAATCGTATTTATATCATGCTCTAGTAGCTCTTCTATTTCTGAAAAAATTGAATCTTGTCCATATCTATTAATATTGGGCATGCTTTCAATAGCCTCTTTTCCACTCAAGCCTTCTTTTATAAATAATGGCTGAATTAGATCATTTGTAGACAANCTAACTTCAGCAAGCAAGTCTCTNAGGTTTGAATTGAGACGCATTCTTCTTAGTCTACTATTTGGAAATTTTCTTTTAAAATACATATTTAATCTGTTACCGCTCCAAGACTAGCTGATTTAACACTTTTTGCAAATTTTGCTAAGACTCCTTTTTTGGGAGGCGTTTTTGGGTTTACCCATCTACTTAGTCTATTTGAAATTTCATCCTCAGAAATATTAAGAATTAACTTATCAGAATCTGCATCAATTAATATAGAGTCGCCATCTTNAATTATTGCAATTAAGCCGCCATCTGCAGCCTCTGGAGTAATGTGCCCAACAACAAATCCATGAGTGCCTCCTGAAAAACGACCGTCTGTTATAAAAGCTACCTNATCGCCAAGACCTTGACCCATTATGGCAGATGTTGGTTTTAGCATTTCTCTCATGCCTGGACCTCCTTTTGGCCCTTCATATCTAATTACAACAACATCTCCAGCTTTTATAGATTTAGATAGGATTGCTTTAACCCCTTCTTCTTCTGAATCAAATACACGAGCACTTCCTTCAAAGGAAGTTCCTTCNTTNCCNGTAATTTTTGCAACTGCACCATCTTTCGCTAAGTTGCCATACAGAATTCTAAGATGGCTATTTGATTTAATTGGATTATCAAATGATTTNATTATNTCTTGATCAGGCTCGTAAGGTTTTATTCCAGAAAGATTTTCAGCAAGCGTCTGACCGGTAACGGTAAGACAATTGCCGTGTAGTAATCCNTTCTCAAGCAAAGTTTTCATTAGTGGCTGAATACCGCCATTAGCATTGAGTTCAGACATATAATGAGAACCGAAGGGCTTAAGATCTGCCATAACGGGTGTTTTTTTTCCTATTCTTGTAAAGTCATCTAGCTCTAAATCAACCCCTATTGAATGCGCCATGGCCAGTAAATGCAGAACTGCATTAGTTGACCCTCCTAGAGCAATTACCATTGTTATAGCATTCTCAAAAGCATTCTTAGTCATAATATCTGAAGGCTTAATATCTTTTTCTAATAAATTCATTATCGCTTCGCCAGCCTTAAAACAATCATCTTCTTTGTCGTGTGAAATTGCATCTTGACTGCTGCTTCCAGGAAGACTCATGCCTAGAGCTTCAATCGCAGAAGCCATAGTATTTGCCGTATACATTCCCCCGCAAGATCCAGGCCCTTTTACGGAAATTTTTTCTACATGAATTAATTCAGATTCTTTAAGATCGCCTTTTGAGTACTCTCCAGTTTTCTCACAAACAGTAACATAGTCGGTATTTTCTTTACTAGGTTTGATAGAACCGCCATATATAAATATTGATGGTCTATTTAATCTTGCCATTCCAATAATGCATCCAGGCATATTTTTATCACAACCACCGACAGCAATAACTCCATCATAACCAAGACATCCCACAACAGTTTCTATTGAATCTGCAATTACCTCTCGAGAAACAAGAGAATATTTCATACCCTGTGTACCCATAGAAATTCCATCGGAAACAGTAATAGTATTAAAAAGAACACCCTTTCCTCCTGAACTATCAACTGATTTCTCAACGATCTCTGAAAGTGCATTTATGTGCATATTGCATGGGGTTACTTTTGCTCCTGTGGAAGCAATCCCAACAAATGGTTTTGTGAAATCCTCAGATGTGAAACCTACTCCTCTAAGCATTGATCTAGAAGCAGCCTGATTAGGACCGTCAACGAGCTCTTTTGAATATTTTCTATTTGCCATATTTAATATATTTAATTATTCAGATGCATACTTTAAAGCAGCTGATAGTAATTTTTTAGTATAGTCTTGCTCTGGGCTTTCAAAGACCTTGTGAGAAGGCCCTGACTCTACGATTTCACCATTTTTCATAACAAAAATAAAGTCTGACATCGATCTAATAACCTTTAAATCATGACTTATAAAGATAAGTAAGCCCATATTCATTTTGTATCTCTTTCAATAAATCGATTACCTGAATTTGAATAGACCTATCTAATGCTGATGTTGGCTCATCAAGAATCATAAAAGCAGGATTCATTATTAAAGATCTAGCAATTGCAATTCTCTGCCTTTGGCCTCCAGAAAACTCATGCGGNTATTTATTCTTAGCTACTATTTCGATACCGACATCTGACAGAACCTTATCTATCCTTTCGTCTCTTTCTTTTTTTGTAAGCTTAAAGTGAACACCTAAACCTTCACCAACTATCTCCCCCACTGTCATTCGTGGTGATAATGACCCATAAGGATCTTGAAAAACAATTTGGACATTTTTTTTCAATTCTTTATTTTCTTTTTGGGAGTTTGAGTTGATATCTCTTCCCTCAAATTTAATATTCCCCTTATAAGAAACTAAGTTTGCTATAGCCTTACCCAAAGTTGACTTTCCAGATCCAGATTCNCCAACCAGGCCAATTGTAGTATTTTTGTAAATACTAAAGGANGTATTTTTAACAGCATGAAAAGTATTCTTTTTAAAAAAATTAGTTGAAGGTATTGAGTAGTAAACATTTAAGTCATTGATCTCAATTATTGGNTCATCACTTACAGGGTTATCTAATTTGGGCTGAGGTTCNGCATCTAAAAGTTTTTTTGTATATTCGTGAGAGGGGTTGTTAAATACCTCAACAGTATTTCCTTGTTCAACTATCTTGCCATTCTTCATAACACAAACATTGTCAGAAAATTCTTGAACAAGGCCTAGATCATGAGTAATGAAAAGTATTGACATGCCTAGTTCATTTTTAAGCTTAGACATGAGATCTAATATCTGGGCTTGGATAGTTACATCAAGAGCGGTTGTTGGCTCGTCAGCAATCAATAGCTCAGGTTTATTAACAAGGGCCATAGCAATCATAACTCTTTGTCGCTGCCCTCCAGAAAGCTCATGAGGGTATGCATAGAACCGTCTTTCAACATCATCAATCTCAACAAGTGCCATTATTTTTTTGCTTCATCTATTGCATCTTTTTTTGAGCTTTTTGAGTGAAGTAGTATTGATTCAGTTATCTGATTACCTACTCTGTGATAAGGGTTTAGTGAGGTCATCGGCTCTTGAAATATCATAGATATAATATTTCCTCTCAAGGAAAGTAACTTTTCATACTTGGCATTTATTATCTCATCGCCATTAAACTTAATAGAAGACTCTTTGGAATATGATGCTTGTGGTTTTTGAAGGAGCTGAAGAATTGACATAGCAGTTACCGACTTACCAGAACCTGACTCACCAACCAAGGCCAAGGTTTGATTTTTTTCTATATCAAAACTTATATTATCCACTGCATTAAACAATCCATCCCTTGTTGAAAAATTGATGCTTAAGTCACTTACTTCTAAAATTTTACTCATAGTATTTTCTTATATTCTTTTAAAAAATCTTCAACGGCTATCTGCGCTGCTTTCAATTTAGTCATTGATGCAAACCCATGAAACATTGTTGGATAATGTAATTGTTTCACATTATGTTTACCTTTATGTAATAAATATGCATATTTTTCCCCATCATCGCATAGAGGATCAAAGCCACCTGTAACGATAATTGTTGGCGGTAAAGTTTTTTCAAAATTAAATTTTAAAAGATTAAAGGCCGAATCGTTATTGTTTACTTCGGAAGTTCTAAACTTATCCCAAAACCAAATCATAGTTTTTTTAGTTAGAAGATACCCTGAAGATAATAAATTATAAGACTCAGACGAACAGGACGGATCACACATTGGATATATTAGTAGCTGGCTACTAGGCAAATCTTTATTTTGTTCAGCTAGGTAATGGCACAAAGAAGCAGCTAGATGGGCGCCTGCGCTGTCTCCACAAACTGAAATATCACCTGGTCCATATCCCTGACCGATGAGCCAAGAAAAAGCATCTAGAGCATCATCAAGAGAATCAGGATATTTGTTCTCAGGCGATAGTCTATAGTCTAGAGAATAAAACTTTACTCCTATTTTATCTGACATATATGAAACCATATCATCATGTGTATTGACTGAGTTAAGGACATAACCTCCTCCATGAAAATAGAGAATAACTTTTTTTAAATTCTCTTGAAGCGGCTTGTATTCTCTGAGAATTAAATCATGCTTTGGTAAAATATGATCTACTTTTCTGACCTGCATAGACGGCGTTAAAGAAACTTTATTTTGAATTCTTGCTTCTTCAAGAGTAATTCTAGCTTTTGCAATTTCACCATCTAATAATTCAGATAAATCTTTCTTTGGAAGCAAAGACAATAATGCAGCAGATTGAGCATCAAATTGATGCCCTCTTATTACTGTTCTTTTTCTATAAAAAATTATTTTTAAAAGCCAAATAGGCGTATAAAAGAAAATTTTTAGTGCGAAAGTCTGGAACATAAATTTTTAACTACCGTGTTATTTAATAAAATCTTTATTTTAAGTACTTAGGGGTTTATTCTTAAGTCTTCATGATCAAAAGTTTAATAATTATACTACTATCCAATGTGATTGCAGGTGAATTGTATTCAGCGAATCTTTTTGAAAACTCAAATAGGGTCCCAGAAGCCAATGAAGTATTTGCTTTAACAACCAATGTTGAAAAACAAGCAGCATATATAACGTGGCAAATAAGAGATGGTTATTATATGTACTTGGATAGTATAGAGCTCAAATTTAAAGATAAAGTGCTCCCATTTAAGACGCTTGAGTCAAGTAAAGAGCTATATAAGGATGAGTTTTTTGGCGAGACTGAGATTCTTAGAGATGAATTTATTATAAGCATTGAAATAAATTCTTCATTGAACTTATCGGAGGTTTTAATATACTATCAGGGATGCTCTGAAGCGGGTTTTTGCTATCCCATGCAAAAAAATCAACTCTTATAAAAATATCTTTAAAATCCTAAAAAATCTGTAAATTTCTGTTAAAATCTATTATATGAATATATTGCTTATTAATGGCCCCAACCTCAATCTTCTCGGAACTAGAGAAAAGGAAGTATATGGCAGCAAATCACTTGAAGATATTCAACAAGATTTATCAGTCTTAGCAAATCAAAATCAATGCAATTTAATATCTTTTCAAAGTAATGCGGAGCATGAAATAATAGAATCAATACATAGCACTATTGAAGAAAAAATAGACTTTGTAATAATAAATCCTGCTGCATATACTCATACGAGCATAGCTATAAGGGATGCATTTCTTGGTGTCAACATACCATTCTATGAGGTTCACCTTTCAGACATATATACAAGAGAGGAATTTAGACATGTCTCATATCTATCTGATATAGCTGAAGAAGTGATAACTGGTATTGGTGCTAAGGGTTATGAAGAGGCGATGCTTAAGGGCATATTAAAATACAGGGGTAAATAAATGGATATTAGGAAAATAAAAAAACTTATAGAAATGCTTCAAGAGTCTGATTTAAAAGAAATAGAAGTAAGTCAAGGAGATGAGTCAGTAAGAATTTCAAGAGATAACGGCTCTAATCAAGAATTTGTTTCAAAACCAATCATGGTCAAAAATGAGCCAGCTATCTCACCAACAACTCATCAATTGGATGAGGCTAAGCAAACTGCCATAGGGGATGTTGTTACCTCTCCAATAGTAGGAACTTTTTATAGAAGCCCAAGTCCCGAAAAAGATCCATTTGTAAAAGTAGGAGACAATATAAAAGTAGGTGATGTGCTCTGTATAGTTGAAGCCATGAAAATGATGAATGAAATTAAATCAGAATTTGATGGCAAGATTGCAAGTATTGATGTGGAAGATGGAAGTCCGGTTGAATTTGGACAAAAAATTATAACTGTCAATTAAAATGAGTTATAAAGTTCTTATTGCCAATCGTGGTGAGATTGCTCTTCGAGCTATCAGAGCTTGTAAAGAGCTTGGTATCAAGACAGTATCTGTTTACTCAGAAGCTGATAAAGATCTAAAACATTTAAGATTCTCTGATGAAACTGTTTGTATTGGGCCTGCATCTCCAACTCAAAGCTACCTAAATATACCTGCCATTCTCTCAGCTGCAGAACTTACAAGTGCTAATGCTATATATCCTGGATATGGGTTCCTTGCAGAAGATCATAATTTTGCAGAAATGTGTGAAAAAAGTGGATTTAAATTTATTGGGCCAACCTCAGAAACAATCCAAAAAATGGGCGACAAAATAACAGCAAAAACACTGGCTGAAAAATCCGGAATTCAAATCGTTCCAGGTTATAAAGATGAGATTCCATCTGATAATGATGAGTTTAAAAAAATTGCTAGAGATATAGGCTACCCAATTATGATTAAGGCAACTGCTGGTGGCGGTGGAAGAGGAATGAGAGTTGTTGAAAGAGAGGAAGATCTTATTGGACATGCAGAAATAACAATGCAGGAAGCTAAAAATGGATTCGGCAATGAAACCATTTATCTNGAAAAATTTATTGGGAACCCTAGACATATTGAAGTTCAAATAGTTGGTGATGGTAAAGGAAAGGCGATACATTTAGGTACCAGGGATTGCAGTATGCAGAGGAGACATCAAAAAATAATTGAGGAAGCTCCAGCACTTAATATAAATCAAGAAGCTCTTAATAAAACACTAATAGCTTGTGTCAATTTATGTGAAGAAATAAATTACGAAGGGGTNGGCACTATTGAATTTTTATACGAAGATAATCAATTCTATTTTATAGAAATGAATACAAGAATTCAGGTTGAACATCCGGTAACAGAAATGATAACTGGCTTTGATTTAGTAAAAGCACAACTAAGAATTGCTCTTGAAATGCCAATTGAGCTAAATCAAGATGATATTAATTTTCATGGCCACTCACTAGAATGCAGAATTAATGCAGAAGANCCTGATAATTTTCAACCATCCCNAGGAACAATTACAAAAATGCATACACCTGGCGGTTTTGGCATAAGATATGACTCACATATTTATGGAGGATATAGAGTNCCCCCTAACTATGATTCACTTCTAGCAAAAATCATTACTCAGGCAAATTCTAGAAGCTCGGCTATTAAGAGAATGCTGAGTGCTTTAGATGAGTTTTTTATAGAGGGCATTAAAACAAATCACCCTCTTCATCAAAGGATTCTGCATGATGATACCTTTAAAGAAAATAAACATACTATTAATTACTTAGAAAATGAGTTCCTAAAAAAATGAATCCTGAATATAACCCAAGTCAAATAGAGAAAACCATTCAAGATGAATGGTTAAAAGAAGACAAATTTAAAGCTAATCCTGATGGTAGAGAAAAATTTTATTGCCTATCAATGTTTCCATATCCATCAGGTAAATTACATATGGGCCATGTAAGAAACTATACGATCGGTGATGTCATATCTAGATATAAAAGAATGAATAACTTTAATGTTTTTCAGCCTATGGGCTGGGATGCATTTGGACTTCCTGCTGAAAACGCAGCTATTGCTAATAAAGTTAGTCCAAAAGATTGGACGAATCAAAATATTGAACATATGAAACAGCAACTTATATCTTTGGGCCTTGGGTATGATTGGTCAAAAGAGCTTAGAACATGTGAACCGGAATACTATAAGTGGGAGCAGTTAATATTTAAAAAGTTTTATGATAAAGGTTTGGTTTATAGGAAAAAATCATTAGTGAACTGGGATCCAGTTGATGAGACAGTTTTAGCAAATGAGCAAGTTATAGATGGAAAAGGATGGAGGTCTGGGGCGCAAGTTGAAATAAAAGAAATTGATCAATGGTTTATAAAAATTACAGACTACGCTGAGGAACTTTTAACATCTTTGGATGAGGTGGATTGGCCTGAAAATGTTAAAACAATGCAAAGGAATTGGATTGGGAAATCTCAGGGAGCAGAAATTAAATACATGATTGAGGATTCCGATGATTCTTTAAAGGTATTTTCAACACGACCTGATACAATTTTTGGTGTTTCTTTTTTAGCAATATCACCAAATCACTCTATATCNATAGGGTTGTCAAAAAATAATGAATCGATAAAAGACTTTCTAAACAAATGCAAAGAAGTGAAAGCTGCTGAAGCTGATATGGCTAAAGCTGAAAAACTTGGAATTAATAGTGGAATGCATGTAATTCATCCAATTACAAAGAAGAAAATACCCGTATGGATTGGAAATTTTGTACTTCTTGATTATGGAACTGGAGTAGTGATGGGTGTTCCTGCTCATGATCAAAGAGATTTCGAATTTGCATCTAAATATAATCTAGAGATTCCTCAAGTTATTAGTTNTGATAATAATAATGAACTTCCAGTTGTACAAAAAGGCAAATTAATAAACTCTGATAAATATGATGGCATGGACTCTGATGANGCNTCTCTTGAAATTATTAAAGATTTAGCAGACGCAAACCTTGGTGAGCAGTTAATCCAGTTCAGATTAAGAGACTGGGGTGTGAGCAGNCAAAGATATTGGGGTTGCCCTATTCCGGTTGTTTATGAAAATGGNGAACCAAGNGTTATTGATGAAAANGATATGCCTATAGTGCTTCCAGAGNTAAAAAAGAACTCGGCACCTATTCCCTTAAGTCAAAATGAAGATTTTTATAATATTTCTGATGGACTAAAAAGAGAGACAGATACTTTTGATACATTTATGGACTCATCATGGTATTACGCAAGATTTACTTCATCTGACAATNCAGATGAAATGTTTGATAAAAATTCAAAATATTGGCTGCCTGTTGATTTATATATAGGAGGTATTGAGCATGCGATACTGCACTTACTATATTCAAGATTTTTTCATAAGGCGCTTAGAGATATGGATTTAGTTGAAGGCAATGAGCCTTTTAAAAAGCTTCTTACACAAGGCATGGTTCTTAAAGATGGGGCTAAAATGTCCAAATCAAAAGGAAATACTGTAGATCCTCAATCTTATATAGAAAAGTATGGCGCTGACACTGTAAGGCTTTACATGATGTTTACAGCTCCCCCTGAGCAAAGTCTAGAATGGTCAGAGTCATCTGTAGAAGGTGCCTCAAGATTTATGAAAAAAATATGGAACTTAGTCAGCAATAGAAAATTTATTGACTTAGAGGAGCCCAAGGACCCTTCAAAACAAGAAGTAGAGCTCCGAAGAAAATCGCATAATACTCTTAAAAAGGTTACAAATGACTTTGAAACAAGATATTCATTTAATACAGCCATTGCTTCGATAATGGAGCTAGTTAACTTTATACCTGATTCTTTTAAAGAAGATAATGCGTCGATCTCAAATCAATATTGTCTTAATGAAGCAATAATAATTATTCTTAAAACTCTCAATCCTATTGCGCCTCATATCTCACAACATTTATGGAATAATTTTTACTTTGACTTTGCANAAGAAGAAATTGAATCTTCTTGGCCTGTTCTTAGAGAGGAGTTATTAGAAGTTTCTGAATTTAATTTAATAGTTCAAGTAAATGGAAAGGTGAGAGGTAAGGTAATGATAGATAAAAACCTTGAGCAAAAAGATATAGAAGCTNTAGCACTGGCTATCGACAATGTGGCATCAACAATAAACAACTCGGCTATTAAAAAAACTATTTATATTAAAGAAAAAATAATAAATTTTGTTATTTAAAATTAATCTTTGATATATATTCTTCAGATAGATACTATGAGGTTATGAAACTAAGACCTTTCTTTTTATACACTTGCTTGTTGATATCTTTAACTGGCTGCCAATTTAATCAACTAAATATAGATCTAGATAAAAAAGATCTATTTAATTTTCNGTTTGATAGTAGTGTCCCTAATTCTTTTGAGCAAAAGNTAGCAATCCTCTTCAATACAGAAAAAGAAGCTGAGAATCGTCAAAATCAGATTCTAATACAAGACTATATTTTAAATAAATATGATATCTATGGAGGCTCTTCTCTNAGAGCTCTTGAAGGAGAAATTAATTTAGAAATACATATAAAAATGATTGGAAATAAACAAATAAGTAAAAAGCTTGTTAGNTACAAGAGATATAAATCGAATGAACTTAATCCATTTGCACAAGATCAAATGATTAAATCTCTTGAGTCTGAAATGCAGAAGGAATTAATTGATCAAATAATTTTTGAGGTGCATGCTTTTGAAATGTGAGGCAATGACAACTCAAAAATATTTAGATCAGTCNCAAAATATCTTCTTTATTTTTGGATCTGAGGTTGTCTTAAAAAATAACTCTAAAGATCTTTTGCTCAAACATTTATCAAATAAAGGGTTCAAAGAAAAAACAATTATTAATAAAGATGGGTTTGATAAAATAGATCAGACTATTATTGAAAATGCTTCTGGATCTTTATTTGGCTCAAAAATAATAGTTGAGATTAATCATGATCAAGGAAAAATCCCTGACCAAATAATTAAAATATCTCAAATTGAAAATATTAACCATATGGATAATATTGCAATAATTATTAATTCAAGCAATGAAAAGCTTAATTTCACAACTAAGTGGGTAAAACAGATGGATGAGATAGCCCTCATCATTGATTGTGGAAAACTTAAATCTTTTGAAGAAAAGATTTGGCTTAAGCATCAACTATCTTTTATTTCTGAAAAAGATAGGCCCTCTTTAGTGCAAAATATATCTGAAATGAACTCTGGAAACTTAGTTGCCCAACAGAATGAAGTAAAGCTTCTAAGACTGACTTACAAAGATGGTGATGGCCAAGAAAGAAAATCTTCTGTGGAGTCTGCAGAATTTATGCCATTTGAGCTTGAAGATAAAATTATTTCAAATAATACCAAGCAAGCTTTAAAAATTATCCATTCAATAAAATCAGCGGAAGATCATTATGCACCTCTTCTAGTTTGGATAGTTGGTAAAATTATTAACAGTGCAGCCAATGCTAGACAAAGTAAAAATCCTGTCGATAGTCTAATTAAATCAGGAGTTTGGAAAATAAAACTTCTGAATATATGCATTTTATTAAAAATCATAAACTACAAAACTTAATACAGCTCCAAAAAAATGTATTTGAGCTTGATCTTGCAAATAAAGGTCTTAGTGATAAAGATTTTTGGTACGAGCTTGATAATATAGTTATTAAACTGACTTCTAACTAAGGAACTTCTTATTAAAAATTTCTTCACTCTTTTTGAAAAGAGGATGGTATAAATCTAAGTGAGATTCTAAGTTGCTAATTTCAGAAATAGGGGCCAGTCCTTTCGTTGCGCTTGTGAGCCACGCGCAAGAAGCATTAGATAAATCTTCTAGCCTGAAATTATCTTCGATGACCTCTATACTATAATTTTTTAATTCATTAATTAGTAATGCTCTCGTTATGCCGGGAAGTATATTTCCATTTAGAGCTGGGGTGCAGATTGAATCATTTTTTACAAAAAAAAGATTAGATGCGCCACCCTCGGTCAACAAATTATCTTTGTGCATAATAACTTCATCACAATTATCTAGTTTTGCTGCATTCATGTTCATAACATTACCAAGCAATGATGTTGATTTAATATCACA
>JGI26113J46593_1000146_pt1 | contig 13672 bp, 14 predicted proteins | sample AOAMet11_17_M020_2_FD_46593 | JGI IMG/M metagenome (IMG submission 46593)
TCTAATGCCTCAGACTTCTATTTTCAAGTAGTGTTTGTAGCTACTTCAATGTCGATAGTGTCTGGAGCAGTTGCAGAGAGAATGAAATTGTTTTCTTTCTTTGCTTTTGCCTTGATATTTACGACCATCATCTATCCTTTAGAAGGTTCTTGGACATGGGGTGGTGCAAGTGTTTTTGGCCTCTACTCTTTAAGCGACGTTGGGTTTTATGATTTTGCTGGTTCCGGTATTGTTCATATGGCAGGAGCTGCAGCAGCACTTGCAGGTGTTCTATTGCTTGGCCCAAGAAAGGGAAAATACGATGAAGCTGGAAACTCGAAACCAATTTTAGGTGCAAACCTACCTTTGGCTACTCTGGGTACATTTATTTTGTGGATGGGTTGGTTTGGCTTTAACGGTGGCTCGGTATTAGCAATGGCAAGTAAGGAGAGTGCTGATGCAGTTGCAATGGTATTTGTTAATACAAATGCAGCGGCAGCTGGTGGTGTAATAGCAGCACTTCTATTTGCTAAGATTTGGTTCGGTAAGGCAGATTTAACAATGGCACTAAACGGTGCCCTTGCAGGCCTTGTAGCAATTACAGCTGGTCCAGATACACCAAGTGCTCTAGTGGCAACTCTAATTGGAGCTGTTGGCGGGGTTATTGTAGTGCTTTCTATTGTATGGTTTGATCGCAAACTGAGGATTGATGACCCAGTCGGTGCAATCTCAGTTCACGGAGTTGTTGGATTATGGGGCCTCTTGGCTGTACCACTTACTAACAGTGATGTAACATTTTCTGCTCAGCTAATTGGCGCTTTAACCATTTTTGTCTGGGTATTTATTGCCTCTGGACTGGTTTGGTATGCACTTAAATCTATTATCGGAATACGTGTTAGTGCGGAAGAAGAAGATGATGGTGTGGATCTTACTGAATGTGGCTTAGAAGCCTATCCAGAGTTTGTTAATGAATGATAAAAAAATTGATAAAGGAGATTCAGTATTCCTTTATTTGGTAAATCTACTTCTATATNCATATCTTTGAAGTAGAAGATTAATAGCTTCGCTGGCGGTTACTCTNCTTTCCGCCAGCCAAGGCTTTTCAGTTAAGTTTAAATGAACAATCAAAACAAACGAATATTAAATTGAAACTGAATGAGGTATATTAGTGGTCAATAAAAAAATAATTAAACGAATAAAATTAAAATGAAACAGTCAGCTCTTAAAATTATTTTAGTCGATGAGAATATGGGGCGCTCTGCTATTCTTCGTCGTGCNCTTCAAGATAAAGGTCATGAAGTAATCTGTCGTTTAGAAGGAAGCTCCAATCTTGCAAATAGCAATGAAATTACCCATGCTGACGTTGTTATTGTGAATGCTGATATTCCAGATGAGGCTGTTTTTGCTAACCTGAGAGATGTCAATAAGACTAAGCCTAAACCTATTGTTATGTTTACTGAGAGTTCTGAAGAACACATGGGCGTTACTGCTACTAAGTCAGGTGTTAATGCTTATATTGTTGACGGTCTTGAAGAGAAGAGAGTTCAGCCAATTATTGATGTTGCAATTGCGCGTTTTAGGGAGTTTCAGGCACTCAAAGACGAGCTGGATGCTACTCGAAGCCAGTTAGCCGAGAGAAAGGCAGTAGAAAAAGCAAAAGGCTTATTAATGAAGCATAAAAAAATCACCGAAGATGAGGCTTACCAAATACTTCGTAAGATGGCGATGAATAAAAATAAAAGAATTACTGACGTCGCAGAGGGAATTATAAGTGCTATTGAGTTATTAGAATAAATATAGTATTTATGTAATTTATTTATTTCTAGAAGCTTTTTCTTCATGCCCTGATATTCCAAAACGACGAGCTAATTCAGATTCAATTTCTTCAACGCTAATNTTTTTGTGACGAAGTAAAACTAAGGTATGAAACCATAGATCTGCAATTTCATGAATGATTTCTGCATTTCCTTCATTTTTAGCAGCCATAATTACTTCTTCAGACTCTTCACTAATTTTTTCTAATATTTTATTGGTGCCCTCATTGTATAAAGAGGCAACGTAGGACTTATCTGAAGATGCAGTTTTTCGTTGCTCTAGTATCTTCTCTAAGTTCAATAGAATTTTATCCATAGATTTCTTTAGGGTCTTTTATTACCTCTGCAATACTTACCCATTCATTATTCTCTAATTTATTAAAAAAACAATTAGCACGACCAGTATGACAAGCAATGCCACCTTTTTGATTCACTTTAAGCATAATGGTGTCCTGGTCGCAGTCGGTATAAATCTCAATGATTTGTTGAGTATGTCCTGACTCTTCCCCTTTGAACCATAACTTTTGCCTAGATCTAGAGAAGTAAACGGCCTTTTGAGTTTTAATACTAAGAGATAAGGCTTCTTTGTTCATCCAAGCCATCATTAAGATCTCACTTGTTACAAAGTCCTGAGTTATTACAGGCACTAACCCTTTTTCGTTAAATTGGATTTTGTCTACAGCGTTCATTTGATGTGCATCATTTTTAATGAAACAATTTTACCGATGCAATACAGCGAGATGAAGTTATTTATATTCTAGAGGCCTGCTTTAAGGCTTGCTTCAATAAATTGATCTATATTTCCATCCAAAACGTCTTGAGTATTGCTACTCTCAACACCCGTTCTTAGGTCTTTAATGCGTGACTGATCAAGGACATATGAGCGGATTTGATGACCCCATCCGATATCTGATTTTAAATCTTCAAGTTCTTGTTTTTCGCTGTTTCTTTTCTGTGTCTCAAGTTCATAAAGTTTTGATTTTAATTGCTTCATTGCTTGATCTTTATTAGCGTGCTGTGATCGACCATCTTGACATTGAACAACAGTTGACGTTGGTAAATGAGTAATTCTGACTGCTGATTCTGTTTTATTTACATGTTGCCCACCTGCCCCAGAGGCTCGATATGTATCTATACGAAGATCTGCCGGATTAATATCAATTTCAATATCATCATCAACCTCAGGAGATACAAATACTGAAGAAAATGAGGTGTGTCTTTTCCCATTAGCATTATAAGGTGATTTACGTACTAATCGGTGGATCCCTATTTCACTTCTGAGCCAACCAAATGCATAGTCGCCATTAAAGTGAATAGTTGCAGATTTAATACCAGCAACTTCACCCGCAGAAACCTCCATAAGCTTAACTTTAAAATTGTGCTTATCACCCCAACGTAAATACATACGTAATAACATTTCAGCCCAGTCTTGAGCCTCTGTTCCTCCAGAGCCAGATTGAATATCCAAGTAAGCAGAATTTTGATCCATTTCTCCACTAAACATTCGCTGAAATTCAAATGAAGCTATTGAGGTATCTATGTCATCCAAATCAGAAATAATCCCTTTGACTGCGTTTTCGTCATTCTCTGCCTCTGCCATCTCGAGAAGCTCTTTAGCATCATCTAAAACAGATGTGGAGTGTTCAAATGCACTGCAAAGTGTTTCGAGTTGAACTTTTTCTTTTCCTAAAGCTTTTGCTTTATCGGGGTTAGACCAGATCTCTGAATTTTCTAGTTCTAATCTTACTTCTTCTAAGCGATCTCTTTTCTCATCAACATCTAAATGATCAGATAAAGCGCTCAATCGTCTTTTGAGGTCAGATATGTTTTGATAATTAGCTGAGAGTTCCATGTCTGTATTTTAATCGACAACCAATAAAAAAGCCCCAAAATAGGGGCTTTTATTTAATTTCAACTTTAATGATTATTTTCTTAACCCTAAACGTGAAATTAAATTTGCATAAGAGGTAATATCATTATTCTTAACATAAGAAAGTAATTTTTTACGCTGAGATACCAAGCGAAGAAGTCCTCTTCTAGAGTGGTGATCTTTTTTATGTGTTTTAAAGTGCTCAGTTAAATGCTTGATTCGTGCAGTTAATAGGGCAACCTGAACATCTGCAGAGCCAGTATCACTGGTATCTTTTTGATATTCTTTAATAATAGCTTGTGTATCAATTGACATAATAAAACGTTAGATGTGACAAAAATTTAGTTGCAAATTATACTCTATTTTTTTTAATTGTTGTATTTCTAAATAGAATATTTTAATTATATTTATAAAAATTTTCTTCACCCTCGGGCCTTGTCTTAAAGCGACGATGAATCCATAAATATTGTTCTGGGGCTCTGTTTATTTGTTTTTCTAAAATTTGGTTAGTAATAAACGCATCGTTAATAGGATCATCACTTGGATAATTTTCAAGCGGTTTTTCAAATGACATTTCGTATCCATTCTTAGTTCTGATAAAACTGTATGGAATAACTCGAGTATTATTATTTTTGGCAAGTCTTGCAGTGGCTGTTGCTGTTGCAGTTTCAATACCAAATAAAGGTGCAAAAACACTATTATTAATTCCTAGATCTTGGTCTGGCGCATACCAAATTGGTAGGCTGTTATTTATAGCTTTTACAATTGATCGGGTATCAGTACTTTTAATCATTACAGCACCATTTTTCATGTAACCTTTAACCATCACTTGGTCAAATAACGGATTATTTTGAGGGCGGTAAATATTAGCTATTGTATTGTTAATAAGTAATGCACGACTGCCTAACATCAGTGGCATAAAATGCGAGCAAAGCAAAATAATGCCACCTTCTTTTTTTAAGGCATCTCTAAAATGATGTTCATTGCTGATAGTGAATAATTTTTTAATTTTTCTATCGCTTCCATAATAAGCGTTTGCTGTTTCAAAAAGACTAATACCAATTGCTTCAAAATGCTGCTTAACTAATGAAGTAACCTGAGGTTGTTTTTTTTCTGGAAAACAGTTAGAGATATTAGAATAGGCTGTTGCCCGTAATTTTGACATAAAAGGATAAATAACCTTGCCAATTATTTTGCCAAGGATTACTTGGAATTGAAAGGGAATAAAAACCCCAATTCGCATTAGTAAAATTAATATCCAGGTTGGTAAAAATTTAGGGTGAATAAATTCGATTTTTAACATTAAAATAAAAAGAAATGAAAGTAAAAATAACCTTATAAATTATGCCATTTATTGACAGAGATTTTATCAATGATTTACCTAATAGAGTAGATATTGTTGGTCTAATTAATAAGCGTGTGTCATTAAAGAAGGCAGGGAAGGACTACAAGGCTTGCTGCCCCTTTCATGAAGAGAAAACACCATCTTTTACTGTAGTACCTACTAAGCAAATTTATCATTGCTTTGGTTGTGGTGAGAGTGGTGGAATAATTGATTTTATAATGAAGTTCGATCATTTAGCTTTTGTTGAGGCAATCGAAACTGTAGCTGGCGAATCAGGCATTTCTGTCATTTATGACCAAACTGCTAAGCCAGTTGATTCGCGCTTTAAACGCTACAATAATTTAATGACAGAACTCTGTAGTTTTTATCAGAACCAGTTAAAACAATCCTCTGCAAAAAAGAAAGTAGTTGATTATGCTAAAAAACGAGGCATAAGCGGCACTATAGCCAAACGATTCGAGCTTGGTTTTGCAGCACCGGGTTGGAGTAATCTTTTTGACAACTACAAAAGTAGTGAGGAGTCTATTCAGGATCTTGTGGTAATGGGAATGCTGGTATCAAAAAAAGATAAGGGAAATGATTACTATGATCGTTTTCGTGATCGCCTAATGTTTCCAATTCATAATACAAAAGGAAATGTTATTGGTTTTGGTGGAAGAGTTTTGTCAAGTAAGGATAATCCGAAATATTTAAATTCACCAGAAACGCCTTTATTCTCAAAATCAAAAGAGCTTTATGGCTTATACCACTGTCGCAAGTATAGCCGAAGGATTGATTATATTTTGGTAGTTGAAGGCTATATGGATGTCATAGCTCTTCATCAGCAGGGTATAACGAGCGTTGTTGCGACTCTTGGTACTGCGACTACGCCTGCTCATTTACAAGTTTTATCGCGCTCTGCAGAAACTATTGTTTTTTGCTTTGATGGTGACAAGGCAGGTCGTGATGCAGCATGGAAAGCGTTAAAGACGTCATTACCAGCTATTACTGCTGGTTTGCTTATTAAATTTTTGATTTTGCCTGAGGGTGAGGATCCAGATACTTTAATTAAGCGTGAGTCAGCAAAATCCTTTACAAATAGAGTTGAAGAGTCTCAAACTCTTTCAAGCTTTTTATTTGATCATATTAAGTCAGAGGTTCCTTTTGAGACAATTGAAGGAAAAACTCTATTTTTAGAAAAATCTGCTGTATTAATTAATTTAGTTACCTATCCTATATATCGACAGCAATTAATCGAGGGCGTTGCTAAAACAATTGGTCAAAATATCGCTCATGTAGAAAAAGCCATAGAGCAGAATACTTTAAATGAGCCTCCGGTATTTAATGGAAATCCATATGAAATTGATCAACCAAAAAACCAACCTTATCACACTGATATAAAAGCAACTTCATCATCTAGCATGAAGAGTCTGATGTCAAGGATGATTTCATGCGTAATAAATTACCCTTCTTTAGTTAACGATCCTGAGACTTCTAGCGTAATTGAAGAGCGAGCAAGAAGGCTACCAAAGTCAAATGTTTTAGTTGAGTTAATTCGTTTTTCTCAGGTTGAAGCAGATCTTACTAAGGAGGCTTTATTGATGCCCTATAAGGCTAAACCTAGGATTTATTCACGTCTTGAAGAGTTGAGTGTATTGGAGCCATTTTTAAGTGAGTATGAAGCTAAAGAGGAGTTTAGTTATGCTTTGACAGCCGCTGAGAAATATTACGAAAGAAAATCAACAAAAGCTTCTATTTCTTCAGCAAAAACTTATGAAGAGCAAAAGACCGTAATGGAAAAAATTATGAAAGGTAAGGTTAATTCAGACTCCAAGAAAAACAATTAGCTTTCTAACTTTGACTGAATCTCTGGATCATTAATTAGTATCCTTTCCATTGCTTTTTGAAATGCCATAGCGGCAGAGTTTGAGCCTTCACATCGATTTCTCAAAGTTGGGTCCCAAGAAACAAAGCATTTTTTAGGGTAATCAAGCCTAACAGCCATAATATATTTAGGATTTATTACTGGTGAAAAACCTACAAAATAGGTACGCTTAGCTCCATCTTTACTGTATTTTCCATCTATAACCATTTCTGCTGTACCGGTTTTTCCTGCAACCTCATAGCCATCGATAACTGCACGATATCCAGAGCCCTTCATGGAAGTAACTGAGTCAAGTATTTCGGCAATTCTTTGGGTAGATTCTGGAGTAAATACTTGCTGCATTTGATCATCATATGTATTTTTTATAAGTTTGAGCGAAGGCAAAGCACCTTCATTTGCAAATATGAGGTAGGCTCTAGCTAACTGCGCTAGATTTGTAGTCATAGGTCCATGACCGAAGGATAATGAACGTTTATCACTTAAACCCCATTTGCTATAGTGCCTTAATTGTCCAGGGTTTTCAATACTTGGCATCAGACCTAATGATTTTCCAAATCCTAATTTATTCCAGGAGTTATAAAAATCCTCATTCTCAAGTCTTTCAGAAACTACAATCGTGCCAAGATTATGTGATTTTTCTAGAATAAGTTGGATTGTCATTTCAAAATATTTATTATCTGGCANTATCTTTCCAACTCGTTCAGTAACATCAATTAATTCATCATCGGTTGCACTAATCACACCTTTATCTAAAGCTAAAAGCATTGTAAATGGTTTCATTGTTGAGCCTGGCTCGGTTTTATCGGATAAGACACGATTTCGGTAATCATCAGCGCTATAGTTTTGGTGGTTGTTTGGATCTGTTGAAGGGTAGTTAGCGAGAGCAAGTATTTCACCATTTGGNGATAGNACAATAGCAGATGCGGCATCTGCTTCATGAAATTTCGCTTGCTCTTTTATAGCGTTAAATACATGAAATTGAATGTCTGCATCAATCGTTAAATTAATGTCTGAACCATTTTCAAATTCTTTAATTATTTCAGTTTCATAGTAGATGCTGGAGCTTTCCTTGTTGTCAGTAATTTTTTTAACACCATCAATTCCAGCTAAATATTGATCATACTCAGCCTCAATACCAAAAACGCCAGCATTCTCTATGTTAGTTTTTCCAAGTAATGGTGCTATTGAATCTTTTTTTGGATAGTATCGAAAAGCGTCAGATTCAATGACTACTCCAGCAATCATTTTGTTATCACATGATTTTTTTTCAATTTTTTCTTTTATTTTTAGTTCAATACCAATCAATAATTTAGCTTTATCAATTAAGTTATTTGAAGGTGATATCAATTTAGTTTCGCAAACTTCTAACCACTGTTTTTTTTGTTTTAATTTTGCAATATTTTTGAGAATTGGGTCAGTCACTTTTAAGTCTTTCCTAGCTATGTAATATTTTCGATTGTTTGCCCTCTTGTTTTCAATAGCATCTCTAAATTCTTCAATCGGAATCATCAAAGCTTNTGCNAAAGCTTCTATATATTCATCTTGAATAATCATTGGGTCAAGATTAATTTTTTTATGAATTAGATTAATAGCAAGGATATTTCCTTTTCTATCTAGGATATTACCTCTTATACTATTTTCTTTAATTGTGTGTTCAGCTTTATTTGATGCCTTAATTTTTAGAGATACATCATTTGCCTTGATGTCTGAAATGCTAAAAGCTCTATAGATAAAAATAAATACTATTGCAATAAAACATATTTTGACTAAAGCTTGCCTATTCCAGTAATTTTGAACTCTTTTGATCTTCATATAGAAACGTCTCTAGTTTTAGTTGGTGGAAACATTAATAGTTTTTCTTGTGATATTTGAAAGATCGAAACNCCACTTTGTAGTTCTGAGTATTCCATTAATAGCTGCCTGTTTATTGCGTTAGTGTGCTCATGTTGCTCTTTAACTATTTTTTCTTGCTTGTAAAGTAAGTACATTTGGTAGTGCCAATGAATACTCATTATTGAAAGTGAAATTATTAAGATTAATAATAGAGTGTTGATAATGAATGATTTTTTCAAGATTGCTAGCATTTTTCTACCAATCTCAAAATGGCACTTCTAGNTCTTCTATTACTTAATATCTCTTGTCTAGAGGGTTTAATTTTCCCCAAATCTTTTAGGATGCATTGAGAATTATCATCAGTTCTTATAGGTAAGCCCTTTAATATCTCTTTAGGGCGCGAATGTTTACGGATAAATTGCTTAACAATTCGATCTTCAATTGAATGGAACGTAATTATAGCCAGCCTTCCATTCGTTGATAAGGCTCCAATGCTTTGATCAAGTGCCTCTGATAGTTTTTTTAACTCGTCATTAATTACGATTCTAATTGCTTGAAATGATCGAGTAGCTGGATGTTTTTTTTTGCCAGGCCTTACAACAGTAGAGATAAGGTTTGCTAGCTCAAGAGTAGAGTTTAGGTCGTTATTTTTTTGATACTCTTTAATAGTTGATGCAATAATTCTACTTCTTTTTTCTTCGCCATACTGATAAAGAGCATTTGCAATTTCAGTCTCGTTGCTATCTCTTAACCAGCTGGCTGCAGTAACGGTTTGTGTTTGATCCATCCTCATATCAAGTGCGCCATCTTTATTAAAACTAAACCCTCTGTCAGCATTATCAATTTGAGGTGAAGAAATGCCCAAATCCATTAATATTCCATCCACTTTTCCTAATAAATTTAATTGACTAAGATTGTCTTGAAGCTTTGAAAAATTACAATGAATTGTTGTTAAGCGTGGATCTGGTAGATTTATTCGTGCATAGTTGATTGCGTCCATATCTTGATCAAGACCAATAACCTTTCCAGAATTTCCAAGATTTTTGAGTATTCCCTTGGTATGTCCACATCTACCTAGGGTGGCATCAATATAGATACCATCAGGCTTTATATTAAGGCCCTCTATAGATTCATTGAAAAGCACTGATTCATGATGGTTTGTTTCTATCATTGAACCAATTCTCTTAATTGATACATCGTCTTAAAGTGAAAGTTTTAAAATTTCTTCAGGGATTTCAACTTGAGTACTTAATTTTTCGAGTTTTTCAATTTGCGTTTTCCATGATTGCTCATCCCAAATTTCAAAACTATGACCTTGGCCACTTAAAATGGCTTTGGATTTTAAGTCTGCATAATTTCTGTGAGAGCTTGGGATTAAGATTCTACCAATCTTATCCAAATCACATTCGCTAGCATGGCCGATAAGTTTTCTAGAAAGTCTTTTGGAGTGCACATTTAAAGAGGGTAGTTTTGAAACTTTTCTTTCAAGGTTTTGCCAATCAGTTAATGGGTAAAGAACTAAACAATCATCATCAGGATGGACGCTAAGAACCATTTGACCCGAACAAGCATTGTCAATTTGCTCTTGATGACAGGTGGGAATTTTTATTCGACCTTTTGCATCAATTGATAAGAGATGAATTCCACGAAACATAAATCCATTTTATACCATTATTTACCATATATCACCACAATTGATCATGCATCCATTAGGCTTTATAACTTGTTTGTTTTATTTTTAAACGTCTCTTTGATAAGAAAATGATTAAAAATATAATATACAATATATAATAATTTTTTTTAATTTATTTGAAAGTTATATGAAAAATAAAAAAGTAGCAATTATTGGTGCAGGTCCTAGTGGCTTAGCCCAGTTAAGGGCTTTTAAGTCAGTAGAAGAAACTGGAGTAGATGTTCCAGAGATTGTGTGCTTTGAAAAGCAAGATAATTGGGGTGGATTGTGGAACTATAGCTGGCGAACAGGTCTCGATGAGTATGGTGAAATTGCTCATAGTAGTATGTATCGTTATTTATGGTCTAATGGTCCAAAAGAGTGCTTAGAGTTTGCTGACTATTACTTTGAGGAGCATTTTAACCATCCAATCGCCTCTTTCCCGCCAAGAGAAGTGTTATTTGACTATATTCAAGGAAGAGTAGAAAAGCCAATGTTAGAGATAAAATTAGGTTTAATACTGCCGTAAGAAATGTTGAATATGATGACAAGAGTAAGTTATTTACTGTTACTGCGAGTAACCTTACTGATGATGAGATTTACTCTGAAGAATTCGACTATGTTGTTGTTGCATCTGGGCATTTTTCAACTCCTAATGTCCCTAATTATGAGGGCTTTAGTCACTTTAATGGCAGAATCTTACATGCTCATGATTTTAGAGATGCGCTTGAGTTTGAAGGTCAAGATATTCTAGTTATAGGTAGTAGCTACTCGGCTGAAGATATTGGTTCGCAGTGCTATAAATATGGTGCAAAGTCTATTACTAGTAGTTACCGAACTGCACCGATGGGTTTTGGTTGGCCAGATAATTGGGAGGAGAAGCCTGCATTACTTAAAGTTGATGGGAATACTGCTCATTTTGCAGATGGAAGCTCAAAAGATGTGGACTCAATTATTCTTTGTACTGGGTATATCCACCATTTTCCATTCTTGCCTGACTCACTTCGCTTAAAAACTAATAATATTTTGTATCCTTTAGGCTTATACAAAGGAGTAGTTTGGGAGAAAAATCCAAAACTTATGTACCTAGGTATGCAAGATCAATGGTACACCTTCAATATGTTTGATGCCCAGGCTTGGTATGCAAGAGATATTATTCTTGAAAAAATAGTTTTACCTTCATTTGATAAAATGAAAACTCACACTAGCGAGTGGCATAAGCGAGAGACTGCACAAGATGATGTTGCATATGCAATTGATTTCCAAGGCGCATATACTCAAATGTTAATAGATGAAACTGATTATCCCAACTTTGATATAGAGGGAGTCAATAGAACATTTAAGGATTGGAAGCATAACAAAAAAGACGGAATTATGACTTTTAGAGATAAATCTCATGCATCTCTGATGACAGGAACCCAGTCTCCACCTCACCATACGCCATGGCTTGAAGCATTAGATGATTCACTGGAGTCATACTTAGATATATGATTAAATTTAATTTCATTATATAAAATTTTTTTAAAGGTAGATAAATAAAAATAAAATTCAGACTCTATTAAAATATAATACTTATCCTTAATTAAAGCTTATTCTATTTAATAGTTATTTAATGAATAGTATGAAATATCATACAATTAATAAAGAAAGTCTTCAGCAACCTCAAGAATTTGATGAACTCTAATAGAAATCGCACTGTTCGTCTAAAGAAAATGATGGCTATTGCTGGACTTTTTTGGTTTCTGTATTTAATATTTCATCTTTTTAGTGTTTTAACTTTTCATTCGGGTGAAGCTGCTTTTAGTGGTTTTTATGTCTGGCTCAATAGCTCACTTTTGTATCCTATATTGCTTGCCTTATTAGCACTCACAATTGTATTTCATGTTGTAATTGCAATTACAAGGCAATTATCTAATAATGAGAGTTTCGGTGAAGGTTATAAAAAACCCTATCCTAAAGCTGTTCCAAGGGTGGTTGCTTGGTCAGGGGCTTCTATAATTTTGATTTTTATAGTGATTCATAGCTTTCAAATGCTCACCATAGATTCAGTCGATCTTTATTCTGAACTTCAGTTAATTTTTCAAAATCCATTAATGTGGGCTGTTTATGGTTTGGGGATGGTTGCAATATCGACACATCTTCATCATGGTTTGACTAATGTATTACAAACTTTAGGAATTACTAGTAAGCAATGTAAAGGTTTAGCGCTTATTATTGTTCTAGCAATTATGGTAGGCTTTGTTTCCATTCCATTTGGTATTTTATATGCATAAGTTTAACCCTAACGTGCCTACAGGTCCTTTGGAAAATAGATGGGAAAAACATTTATTTGAATTGGCCTTAATTGCACCACAGAATCGAAAAAAATATAATATTATTGTTATAGGAACGGGTTTAGCTGGTGCCTCATTATGCGCTACGCTAGGTGAGGCTGGCTATAATATCAAATCTTTTTGCTATAACGATAGTCCTCGCAGAGCACATTCTATTGCTGCACAGGGCGGAATTAACGCAAGTAAGAATTATCAAAATGATGGCGATAGCACTTGGAGGCTTTTTTACGACACAATTAAGGGCGGTGATTTTCGTGCAAGAGAGTCAAATATATACCGTTTAGCTCAATTAAGTTGCAATATTATTGACCAAGCAGTCTCACAAGGTGTTCCTTTTGCAAGAGAGTATAGTGGTTATTTAGCAAACAGATCTTTTGGTGGAACTCAAGTCTCTCGTACTTTTTATGCTCGAGGACAAACTGGCCAACAGCTATTGTTAGGCGCCTATAGTTCAATGAGTAAAGAAATAGCTTCTGGAAAAGTAAAACATCAGTCTAGAACTGAAATGTTGGAGATTATCATTATTGATGGTAAGGCCCGTGGAGTCGTGGTTCGAAATTTAGTTAATGGCGAAATTTCATCGCATGTTGCTGACTGCGTAGTAATGTGCACTGGTGGTTATAGTAATGCTTACTATCTTTCTACTAATGCTTTGGGTTGCAATACTTCTGCGACATGGCGAGCTTTTAAAAATGGTGCCTATTTTGCTAACCCAAGTTTTACTCAAATTCATCCAACATGTGTTCCGCCAACTGGAGACAGTCAGTCTAAATTAACTTTAATGAGTGAATCGTTGCGCAATGATGGTCGAATATGGTCGCCAAAAAATGTAGAAGATTGTGACAAAGAACCAAATGATATTAAAGAGCAAGATAGAGACTATTTTCTTGAACGAATGTATCCAGCTTTTGCTAATTTAGTGCCAAGAGATATCGCTTCGAGAGCTTTGAAGAGCATTTGTG
>JGI26113J46593_1000150_pt1 | contig 13541 bp, 9 predicted proteins | sample AOAMet11_17_M020_2_FD_46593 | JGI IMG/M metagenome (IMG submission 46593)
CTGTTTGCCAGTATTGGCCAAACTTTTTCCTGCCAAATGTTATGGTCTTGTGTAAAATCATCATATTCAACTGCTGGATCTACATCAGGAGGACACCCAGCNAAATAGTACTGACCTTCTGACCTCATGTGAACTCCAGACGGGTCAATGGTAAGTGGTAAGTCTCGGTCAAGNGGCTTTTCAGCATCAAAAATGAATGTATANCTTTTACGCGGTTCAACTGGTAATTGAATGCCTAACATTCGTGCAGTTAAGCTAGCCCGAGGTCCGGTAGCATTGACAACTTGCCCCGCATTGATTTTTTCACCAGATTTTAATGTTATAGTTTCGACATAGTTACCCGTAGAGTTTTTTTCTATTGAGACAACTTCGTTGTTTACATATTCAACACCGTTTTCTTTTGCAGATCTTTTCCACCAATCGAAAATTGTATTACCATCGAAGTAACCTTCATCAATCAAATTGTGATTTGCTGCGATTATGTCATCTAGCATATAAAACGGATAATCATTTTCTATTTGATCAACTGACATATGTTTTGTGCCAGCACCGCATTTTTCTTGTATAATTTGAGCTTCTTTTAATGTTTGTGCAAATATTGGATTATCAGCCAAATACATATATCCATATTGATGAAACGGTATTTGAGGCACACGCTCATCACCTCCCATATATTCCTGAAAGTTTTTTACAAAATTTGCCCCGAATTGAGAAATTTTTATGTTAATTTCAGCACTGAATTGTTGGCGCATGCAGCTGTTGGTGTGTGATGTGGACGTAAATTCATAGCTTGGATCTTTTTCTATGACTAATATTGATCCATCAAAGTCAGCATTCTTTGCCAAAAACCAAGCAACTGATGATCCAAGCATCGCTCCACCAATGATTATTACATCGTAGGTACTTTTTTTTGGTTCTGCTAATAATTGATTTGTGTNCATATGATTAATTGCCGTTGCTAAAGTTTATTGAGCCATCTGTTTATCTACTTGCACTTCCTCATTGATCATTGCTTGTAATTGGCGTCTAAAACGAAGTTGACCTGCGTCTATTGGCAAATCAATATGTGGCGATGTTTTATTGGTCATACCTTTTTGCACTTCGTTGAGAACATTTTGATCCTCTTCAAATGCGTGTTGAACATCATCAGTCATTAACTGGGATAATTCAGGATCATCAGGACGTATATTTCGTAATTGAAACCAATAATAACGGGTTTTACTTTCCGTAACTGGTGTCATGAAATTATAGCTATCCATTATAAATACATCTTCATGAAGTTTTCCCTCTGAGCCACCTGTTCCTGCGGGTGTGAAAATGGCTTTAATAAGTGCATTTGATGGATATCTAACTTCATAATGCTGTAATCGGTCGCAATTTCCTTTAAATCCTACTACTTTTTTGTAAAAAGGGGCTGGTTCCACATCCAACATCCAACGGTGAACAATCACACCATCATCAGTTTTCTTTACGCGTAGTGGAGCACTTTTAGTGGCTGCTTGTCCAAAGCTACCAGCATGTACCCATGCAACATGGGTTGGATCCAATAGATTATCGCACATGAGTAGATAATTACATTCAAGTTCCATGGCATCACCACGGTTTATTCCCCATGATGGATCATTATAATTTTTTATCTCAAATATGTCGTGATGATCAGCTAAGGCACTATTGCCCATCCATATCCAAATTAAACCGTATTTTTCATGTAGTGGGTATGAATGAACTTTTGCATTTGAAGGAATATTACCTTGCCCAGGTGCCCATACGCACTTTCCAGAACAATCAAATGTAAGGCCATGATAGCCACATTCTACTGTGTCACCTTTAATTCGACCTTTTGAAAGTGGTAATTTGCGATGTGGGCAAGCATCTTCTAATGCAACAAAATCTCCAGATTGAGATTTAAAAATGCATATTTTTTGATTTAAAACTGTAATTTGTTGTAAATTATGGGTCACTTCATCTGCCCATGCTGCAACATACCATGCATTTTTTAAAAACATAAAAGCCCCCAATCTTTGAGAATAACCATAATCACTGATCAAGTTCTCAGTCTATACTAAATTTTGACCTTATTTTGTTATGAATGTTAATTATGGCTTTAAATTTCATTATGGACACAAGATTACGCTATCCATATGTATTGTGCAGAATAAATTGGGGAATCTTTTTTAAAAATGTGCATTGATAAACAAGAACCAATTTGGCGCCCTAGCACTCAAAGAGTCAAAAAAGCGAATNTAACAAGTTTTTGTGAATATTTACAAAAATCTGAATTGGGNAATTTTGAAGACTATGACGCATTNTGGGATTGGTCTGTTACAAATATTGAAAATTTTTGGTCTGCTTTTTGGGATTATGGCAATATACAAGGNTCAAAGGGGGATGTTGTTTTAACTCCTTGTAAAGAGATAATAAATGCGAAGTTTTTTCCAAATGGAAAAATAAATTATGCAGAAAATGTTTTAAATGCTTCAAATAATGGCCCTGCAATTATTTTTCATGATGAAGGTGGAGCACGTACTGAGTGGTCTTGGAAAGAATTGTATAACTCAGTATCTTTACTTCAACAATCATTACGTGAAAGTGGAGTCCAAAAAGGTGATAGAGTTGCAGGTATAGTACCAAACTCACCTTATACCATAGTTGCGTTATTGGCCGTCTCATCCATTGGGGCAGTTTGGAGCTCGTGCTCTCCAGATTTTGGTCTCAGTGCTGCACTTGACAGGATTAGTCAGATAGAGCCAAAAGTTTTATTCTGTGCCGATGGATATCAATACAATGGGAAAGAAATATCTAACATAAAGATTGCGGCAGATTTAACTTCTAGAGTTCCTAGTATTCAGAAAACTATTATTTTTCCATTAAATCATGTTGAAGCAGATATATCACCAATTGGTGAAAAGGGTATTTTGTGGAGCGATTATCTTGCACCTTTTGCTGTTCAAAAAATTCATTATGAAAGAGTAAACTTCAACGACCCATTGTTTATCATGTTTTCATCTGGAACTACGGGATTGCCNAAGTGTATAGTCCATTCTGTTGGTGGAACTTTACTTCAACACNTAAAAGAACACCAACTTCAGTCAGATATAAAAATGAATGATAGGTTATTATATTTTACAACCTGTGGTTGGATGATGTGGAACTGGATGGTCTCTGGATTAGCTTCAGGTGCAACTTTGGTTTTATTTGATGGATCGCCCTTTTTTCCAGATGGNAATAGATTAGCCAATATTATTTCTGAAGAAAAAGTAACGCACTTTGGGACATCAGCTAAATATTTAGATGCATGCTCAAAAGCAGATGTTAAGCCAATGAAAACTCATGATTTGACTAAATTAAGAACAATCCTGTCGACNGGTTCGCCTTTATCTGAAGTTGGCTTTGATTATGTATATAAGAATTGGAAAAAAGATGTTTGTTTATCTTCGATAGCCGGAGGGACAGATATTTTAGGATGTTTTGTTGGTGGTAGTCCAACAAGTCCAGTTTTTAAAGGTGAATGTCAAAAACGCCATTTGGCCATGAATGTTAAAGTTTATAATGATGATGGCAAAGAAATACAAAATACNCGAGGTGAATTAGTNTGTGAAAGTCCACATCCGTCTATGCCCATTGGATTTTGGAATGATAAAGATAATGTGAGGTATAAATCAGCTTATTTTGAGAAGTTTGAAAATGTTTGGCACCAAGGTGATTTTGTTGAGTTGACAGCCAACAAAGGATTGAGATTTTTTGGACGCTCTGATGCTGTTTTGAATCCCGGCGGAGTAAGAATTGGGACAGCAGAGATTTACCGAGTTGTTGAGGCAATGGAGGAAGTAATCGAAGGTGTCGTCATTGGACAAAATATTGATGATGATCAACGTGTCGTATTATTCTTAAGAATAAAAGAAAATGTATTATTTAATGAAGCTCTTGTTAAGAAAATAAAACTAGAAATTAGAGCAAAAGCAACACCGCGACATGTACCAGCAGTAATTTTAAAAGTTGAAGATATTCCAAGAACAAAGTCTGGAAAAATTGCAGAAATTGCTGTTCGGGACACTGTGCANGGTCATAATATAAAAAATATGGCTTCACTGGCAAACCCAGAAGCAATAGAATATTTTAAGAATATCAAAGAATTGAATGTTATTTCATGAAAAACGGAAATGAATCTGTTGTTATAGTGAGTGCTACCCGCACTGCAGTTGGTTCATTTTGTGGTGGGCTTGCGTCAATTCNAGCCCATGATCTTGGTGCAGTGTTAATAAAAAAAGTTGCTGAGAGTGCNAATATTGATTTGAGTGAAATTGATGAAGTAATTTTGGGTCAAATTCTTACTGCTGGACAAGGCCAAAATCCTGCACGACAAGCAGCAATGAAGGCCGGTGTGCCTGAAGAAAAAACTGCTTTTTTAGTCAATCAATTATGTGGATCTGGGCTTAGAGCTGTTGCTCTTGGTGCTCAGCAATTAATCTTGGGTGATGCAAATATTATTATTGCTGGAGGGCAAGAAAGTATGTCNCAATCACATCACAGCGCATTTTTAAGGTTGGGCAAAAAAATGGGTAGTATGNATATAGAAGATACGATGNTTAAAGATGGTTTAAACGATGNCTTATTTGGATATCATATGGGTGTCACGGCTGAAAATATATCTAAAAAATTTAAAATATCCCGAANAAAACAAGACGCATTTGCATTAAATTCNCAACTTAAAGCTTCAAAATCTCAACTTAATGGAAAGTTTATAGATGAAATAACTCCNATAAATATTCAATCTAAAAAAGAAAATAAAATATTTAAAAATGATGAATATATTCGAACTAATATAAATTTGCAGGCAATAGAAAAGTTACAGCCTGCATTCGATGATTTGGGGACTGTTACTGCGGCAAATTCTTCTGGNTTAAATGATGGAGCTGCAGTTGTACTATTGATGAGAGAGAAAGATGCAATCAGGCGAGGGCTGACACCGCTTGCACGAATTGCGTCGTGGGCAACAGCAGGTGTTGATCCAAAAGTAATGGGGACTGGACCNATCCCNGCATCAAAAAAAGCTCTTAGCAAAGCGGGTTGGAATGTGAATGATCTTGATTTGATTGAGGTAAATGAGGCTTTTGCTGCGCAAGCCATTTCAGTCAATCAGGAAATGGGATGGAACCCTGAAAATGTTAATGTTAATGGTGGAGCAATTGCAATTGGTCATCCAGTTGGCGCATCTGGTTGTCGCGTTCTTGTAACTCTTTTACANGAAATGAAACGTCGAAACTCTTCTAAAGGATTGGCAACTTTGTGTATTGGTGGCGGAATGGGAATAGCCTTAACTGTAGAGTGCTTTTCCTAGAATATTTCTGTATTTTGAGCGCTCATCTAAAATACAAACTATCAAAAAGTGTAAATAATGCTGACACTATTAGAACGCAGAGCATTACTGTTTTAAAATTTTTACTAGAATATTTTTCAAACAATACCGATCCAGTCCAAGCCCCTAATAATATTGCGGGACTAGCCATTAAAGCATAGAAAATAGTTTGATTAGTAATAAGCCCAAATATAAAAAAACTGGCAACTGAAAGACCTATAATTGCTGCAGAAAGCATTACAATATTGGCACGAGTGATTGAGCTACTATCGCCTCTTGCAAGTAATGCAGTAGCAAAAAAAGGGCCTGCCATACCTGTTAAGCCCTGCGAAAAACCTGATAGTGCGCCAATAATAAGATTTGCTTTGGTTGATATTAAACTTTTTATTTGTGACTGTTGAGACAACAAATATACAGAAAATAAAACAAATAATGAAATAACAATTTTTACTATATTTGGATCTATCAATATCAATAAAAAAGTACCTAAAGGAACAAATATTACAAATGTTAACAATATTGGTAGAACAGTTTTTTTCTCAAAGCTCTTTATTGCTTTTGGTAAGAGACCAATCGATACTGGTATTTCGATTAGAATTTCGATTGCTACCGCCTGGACTGGTCCAAAAAGAATAGCCAAAGCTGGAACCGTTAATAAAGCTGATCCAAATCCAGTATAACCACGAATGATGCCAGAAAAATAAACAACAATTAACATAACCGCAAAGCTGAATGTAAAGAGCTGATCGAACATTATAATTTAATTTTCCGTATGTAATTAAATTCTAAAAAATAAATATATCATCATCAAGCATTTAATTTGATCATATTGAAGTTGAATATCTACAAATCTAATTTTAATTTTATAAGTGGTTTGTAATTATGTGATGAATATTGCAGATTTTAAATTGATTTAATTTATGGTGATTCCAATGAATGAAACGTCTGCACGCCTTGGTGTTGATATTGGTGGTACTTTTACAGATGTTGTATTGGAGATTTCAGGAGTTTCCTATTCTGCAAAAGTTTTGACGACTTATATCGCTCCAGAAAATGCAATTATTGAGGGAATGGCACAGGTTTGCAGTAAAGCAAGAGTATCTCCTTCTGTCATAAAGCAAATCGTTCATGGAACAACATTGGCTACGAATGCATTGATTGAAAGGCGGGGTGCAAAAACAGCTTTGATCACAACTGAAGGTTTTAGAGATGTAATAGAAATGCGAACTGAATCTAGATTTGAGCAATATGATTTAAATCTAAGTTTGCCTGAGCCATTACTACCTCGCCAAATGCGATATACAGTACCTGGAAGAATAGATGCAAATGGTAATGAATTGGTTCCGTTGGATCGTGCAGATATTGAAAAAGTTGTCCGCAAAATCGCAGTTGCAGGATATGAAAGTGTTGCGATTGGTTTGATCCATTCATACGCTAATGACACACACGAGAAACTAGTACGTGATGTTGTTTGTGAGCTAATGCCACAGACTATGATTTCATTATCCTCTGAGGTTAGTCCTCAGATGCGTGAATATGAACGATTTAATACTGTTGTCGCCAATGCTTATATCAAGCCTTTAATGAAGTCTTATTTGGATCGATTAAAAGGAAAAATGAATGAAGCTGGTGCAGATTGCAATATTTTCTTAATGCATTCAGGTGGTGGTATTATTTCAATCGAAAGTGCAGCAAATTTTCCTGTGAGGTTAGTTGAATCTGGTCCAGCTGGTGGTGCAGTATTTGCAGCAAATATCGCAGAAAAATATAATTTAGATAAGGTTTTATCTTTTGATATGGGCGGAACCACCGCAAAAATTTGTCTTATTAAAGATTTTACACCAAAAACTTCTAGGGTATTTGAGGTTGCAAGAACATATCGCTTCAAAAAAGGTTCAGGCATGCCAATTTCAATACCAGTAATTGATATGGTGGAAATAGGTGCTGGTGGGGGGTCCCTTGCACAAGTGGATGCTATGAGGCAAATACGAGTTGGGCCAGAAAGTGCGGGATCAGAGCCAGGGCCGGCTTGTTATAATAAGGGCGGTGATAAGCCTGCTGTAACTGATGCAGATCTTGTTTTAGGAAAATTAGATCCTGAAAATTTTGCTGGAGGATCAATTAAACTCAAAAAATCCTCCTCAGAAACTGTATTGCAAAATGTTTTGGGTAATTCTCTTGATATGGATGCAATAACTTCGGCTTTTGGATTGGTTGAGGTCGTAGATGAAAATATGGCAAATGCTGCTCGTGTTCATGCTGTTGAAAATGGTGAAGATCTTTCACAATACACTATGATTGCATTTGGTGGTGCTGCACCCCTGCATGCTGGCCGTTTGTGTGAAAAGCTTGGGGTAGATAGATTGCTAGTTCCTCAAGGAGCGGGTGTAGGATCTGCAATAGGGTTTTTACGAGCACCTTTTAGCTTTGAAGCTAATCGATCTGTTTACATGTCACTTTCTAATTTTAATGATAAAAAAATTAAAAATATTTTTACAGAACTTCAATTAGAAGCNACAAAATTTGTAAGGGATTGTGATCCTATAAGTGAAATACTTTCAGAATTTAAAGTCTATATGCGTTATTCTGGTCAAGGGTGGGAAATCCCAATTGTATTAACAAAGGATCAAGCAATGATACCCGATGTTGATACATTCAAATCACGTTTTATTGAAGATTACGTTAAGTTGTTTGGCCGTGCTGTTGACGGAATGGATATAGAAATCACAGTTTGGTCAGTAAATGCAACAACACCGCATGAAGAAGTCAAATCAATAATGGAAAATTCACACACTAAAAATACGCCATCTGATGGTCAGCGTAAATTATATGATCATCAAACAGAAGATTTTAAAGTTGTTGATGTAGTATTAAGAAATAATATGATTGCAGGATCGAGTGTTGATGGGCCAATTATCATTACTGAAGATGAAACAACAATAATCGTTCCAGCAAACCGAACAGCAATTTGCCAATCAGATGGCTCTATAGATATGCGATTAAAGGTTCTTAAATGAAACATTCTAATGTAGCTTATCAAGTAATGTGGAACCGGCTTATTTCGGTTGTAGAAGAGCAAGCTCAAGCACTTGTTCGCACAGCATTTTCAACTTCTGTTCGCGAAGCAGGGGATTTATCCGCGGGTGTTTATGATGTGAAAGGTCAGATGCTTGCGCAAGCAGTTACAGGGACACCCGGACATGTAAATGCTATGGCAGATGCAGTTGCTCATTTTATAAGGCGAATTGGAACAGATAACATATTTGAAGGTGATATTTATATTACTAATGACCCATGGGAAGGCACAGGCCATCTGCATGATATAACAATGGTAACACCATCATTTTATAAAAAAGAACTTGTTGGTTTTTTTGCCTGTACCGCTCATATTGTTGATATTGGGGGAAGGGGATTTGGAGCTGATGCAGCCAGTATCTATGAAGAGGGTTTATACCTGCCAATAATGAAATTTGCTGATCGTGGACAAGTTGATCAAACTTTATTGAAAATTGTGCGAGGAAACGTACGCGAACCTGACCAATTAGTTGGCGATATATTCGCTCTTTCAACATGCAATGAGATAGGCCATCGTCGTCTAACTGATATGATGAAAGAGTTTGGCATTTCTGATTTAATCAAAATTGCCGAATTTATTTTTGAAAATTCTAGAAGGGCTACAATTGAACGTATTGCATCATTACCAAAGAAATCTGCAAGTGGAGAATTAACGATTGATGGCTTTGAGCATCCAATTAATTTAAAAGTGAAAATAAGTATTCAAAAAGATAAAATTATTTCGGATTTTACTGGATCTTCTGGGCTTGATAAGAAAGGCATTAACTGTCCTCTTGTTTATACCAAGGCTTATGCATGTTATGCACTGAAAGTAGCAATAGCACCAGAAATACCAAACAACGCAGCTTCTTTAGCTCCTTTTGAAATAATTGCACCTGTTGATACAATAGTGAATGCTGTTCATCCTGCCCCAGTTGCTTTGAGGCACATTATTGGACATTTTGTTCCTGATGCAGTTTTCAATGCGTTTGATAAAATTGTGCCATCTATAGTTCCAGCAGAGGGTGCTGGATGCTTGTGTAATTTTCAAGTTTCTCTTCGACCAGCAAGTGATAGTTCGCTAAGTAAAAATGCAAAGCGTTCTGAAGTTTTAACATTTAATTCGGGTGGTTCTGGAGCAAGACCTGAGCTTGACGGATTAAGTGCAACAGCATTTCCATCAGGTGTCATGACAATGCCAATAGAAGCTACAGAGCATGCAGGACCAGTTATAATATGGAGAAAAGAATTACGTCCAGACTCAGGTGGAAATGGCAAACAACGTGGAGGACTGGGACAGTATATGGAAGTAGGTGCTCAAGCCGGTCATGAGTTCGATTTTCAGGCAATGTTTGATAGAGTAAATCATCCTGCAAATGGCCGTGCTGGGGGAGGTGCTGGTGCGCCAACTACAATTCAGCAAGATGATGGCACTCCAATGAATGGAAAAGGAAAGCAATTTGTACCTAATGGTAGAAAAGTCATAATGGCATTTCCAGGAGGAGCTGGTTATGGAGAGGCTAAAGACAGGTCGCTTGATCAAGTCAAAAGAGATCTTCTACGAGGGTATATATCTATAGAAACTGCTGCTGAGTATTATGGACTTAACAAAGAAGATGTTGATGAAGTTCAAAAAGCCATTGAAAACGGCGAAGATTTTTAATCATATAATAAAATAATTTAACAAGTAGGGCATTCATGGAATTAGCAAAAAATAAATTTACTCATGCAATTGCTGCTGGTGAGAAGCAAATAGGCCTTTGGGTGACACTTGCTAATCCGTTTGTCGCTGAAGTAACTGCACATTCAGGATATGATTGGACAGTCATTGATATGGAACATTCACCCAACGATTATTTTAGTGTGCTGGGTCAGTTGCAAGCATTTAGTTCGAGTGGGACTACCGCACTTGTTCGACCAGAATGGAATGATCCAGTTATTGTGAAAAGATTACTTGATTTAGGGACTCCAGGTTTTGTATTCCCAATGATCGAGAGTGTTGAAGAAGCTCAAAAAGCTGTTTCGGCAACTAGATACCCACCAAAAGGAATTAGAGGAGTGTCTGGCTCATCTAGGGCAACAAAATTTGGTAGAATTTCTGATTATATGTCAAAAATTGAAGATGAAACTACAATAATTCTTCAAATAGAGTCTGCTGCGGCGATTAGTAAAGCGGTAGAAATCGGATCAGTTGAAGGTGTGAGTGGGATATTTTTTGGACCATCTGATATTGCCGCTGATATTGGGCTTTTAGGACAGCCAATGCATGAAGATGTTTGGAAATTAATAAAACCAGTAGCTCAAAAACTAATTTCAAAAGGTATACCTGTAGGAACNTTAGTTCTAGATACAGATTTTGCTGCTGAGCTTTTAAATGAAGGTTTTACTTTTGTAGCCAGTGCTGTTGATAGTGATCTACTTGCTAAAGCAACCGATAATGCCTTAAGTAATGTTAGAGAAAAGCTAAAATAAATATTTACCTTTATGGAGTAGAATTAAAGTGACTTTTGAGCACCCTAATAATGGTTACCAAGAAACCATTACAAACTTTTCTATTTTGTGGTGTTTAGTATTCGGGTCACTTTATTTTGCTTATAAAGGAATCTGGCGCCATTTTGTTTTAAGCTTGGCAATTGGTATATTCACATTTGGTGTCTCATGGTTCATTTATCCATTTTTTGCGAAAAATATTATTGCTACACAGTATAGAAANAATGGCTGGCTAGAAATCTAATCAAANTTCAAAGCTTTGTTAAGATAAGCCGAGTTGATGAAGTATATTGGGTATTTGTTTTTTCAATTTNAAAAANCCTTTTGAAGCATATTGCCATGTATGNATATCGTAACTTTTATAGTGTTCATTGATATAGATATCATGCTCTGCAAGATTTTTTTTGATTTTCCTTAGTTTGCTTTTAACCGCGCCTACTGGAACTTTTGGTATAATGATATTCTTTGTACCTATNCTATCAGATGTTTCCAAAATTGTGTCTGTCCAATTTGTATTATTTCTTTCTTCTGCGTTTGGTTTGCCTAATCTCTGACACGTATTTTGAATGGCAGTGTCAGAAAATNATCTTACTGATTTACTAGGTTTAATCCATTGTGGGTATTTCTTATCAAGGTATAGTGGTAATATTTCTACTTCTAGATTGTTGCCAGTAAGAGACGTTTCTGGACTACAATCTTCCTCAGTAAGAAGTAGAATTGCATCTTTTTCAATAGATTGATGTAATTGGGGAAGCGAAACTAGAGGGTGATCAATATTCTCAATTAATGGCTCTATATTCTCTACTAACTGTCCTGATGGATTGAATTGCCCATTCGTAAATTTTTCTATGTTTGATGCCCTTGCTGCATATGCTTTGCCTTTTGTGTGTAGGCCACTTACCCATCTCCAACTAAGAGTGTTTGATGCAGCATCAGCATCTATTAAGTGTAGCATGAAAAAATCTGCGCCTAACTCCATTGGTAATTTGAGGGTGAAAACCCATATTGACGCGAACCACATTCTAACGTGATTATGTAAATATCCTGTTGATTTTAATTGTTCACACCAAAAATCAAAACATTCTATTCCTGTTTCCCCGTTTACGGCAGACATGTAACTTTCTTTTACAAACCTATTATTTTCTAATTTAGCATATTCTTTAATTAACTTGTCATTGTGNTGAGACCAGACTGTTGGATGCTGTTCNAGCCAACCTTTGAAATAACCTCTCCAAAATACTTCCTGAATGAATTTCATGGCTGAATGTTGATTATGGTACTTAAGGATTTCAATTATGACCTCTTCTTCAGTAATTAGCCGGTGTTTGATCCATGGAGAGAGTGCTGAAACAGAATTTTTTTCAATAGAAGAAAAATCAAAGTTTCTCTTATTTGAATAAATTTCACCAGCTAATGGGGCAAATTCTTTTAGACGTTTCAACCCTGCATCACGAGTTGGAATGAATGCTTCATTAAATTTATCGATATGATCTTCTGGGGATTTATTTGATAAATTCATTTAAAACGCGCCTTGTTAATAAACTAGGTAATTAATTACTATGATTATGTAGTTTTAAAATTAAAAAAATGAAGAAATTTGTTCAAATAAGATTTAATACTTTATTCTATTAAATGATTTTATGTAGTGTGTCACAACTGGGTAATGATTAAACGGATTATGTAGTCTTTTGGAGCTTATCAATGGAAAATATTTCAAATAATGATGCCATTATATATGTGCAAAATGATGTAGATTCTGATATTGTTGTTTGCGATGAGGGCTTGAGTTTCTGGGGAGGAGTTGATCCTGATACTGGTGTTATAATTGACATTCATCATCCCAATTGTGGGGAAAAACTTTCTGGTAAAATTGTATTAATGCCAACATCGCGAGGCTCTTGTAGTGGAAGTGGTGTATTGTTGCAGCTTGCACAAAATGGAAACGCTCCAGCTGCATTAATATTCAGAGAAACTGAAGATATATTAACTCTTGGGGCAATGATAGCTGAAAGACTTTTTGATAAGAATATTGCCGTCCTACGTTTAGTGCCAAAAATATATAATTTATTATCTGAAGAGAAATCTGCAAAAATTGATAATTTAAAATTACATTTTTCAAATACTTTAATCGATTTATTTCAACCTGCTTTAGATGAAATACATTTAAGCAATTCAGATAAAAAAATGTTAGCAGGAGACAATGGTAAAGCGGTAAAGATTGCTATGGAAGTGTTATGCTTAATGGCGGCTGCTCAAAATGCAGATAAATTGATTGATGTGTCTAGGGGGCATATTGATGGTTGTATTTTAGCGCATGATGCTAATCTCCACTTTGCAGAAAAAATGCTTGATATGGGTGCAAGTGTAATTATTCCCACTACAATTAATGCAATCTCAGTGGATAGAGAGAACTGGAAATCACAAGGTGTAGCTCCTGATCTCGGTGGGAAAGCTAGCAGACTTGCTGATGCATATGTCAAAATGGGTGCTTATCCTACATTCACATGTGCACCATATCTTTTAAATTCAATACCAGTAAAAGGCGAAGCAATTGGATGGTCTGAATCAAACGCAGTTATTTATGCAAACTCTGTAATTGGAGCACGCACTCAAAAACATCCAGATTATTTGGATTTATTCA
>JGI26113J46593_1000144_pt1:0-2500 | contig 13517 bp, 14 predicted proteins | sample AOAMet11_17_M020_2_FD_46593 | JGI IMG/M metagenome (IMG submission 46593)
ATTTACTAAAATAACAGGATTAGTACAAGAAGAATTAAAAAAATTCTTCCGTCCAGAATTCTTGAATCGAATAGACGACATTATTGTTTTTAATCATTTATCGAAACATGATATCTGGGAAATTTGTGGATTAATGTTAAATAGTTTAACTAAACGGTTAAAAGAACAAGGTGCATATTTAGAGATAGATAATGCTGTACGTTTCTTCCTTACAGAAGAGGGTTATGACCCAGTTTATGGTGCTCGTCCTTTACGTCGTGCAATTACAAAATTCTTAGAAGATAAATTAGCTGAAGCTTGTTTAAGTAATATTATTCATCAGGGCACAGAAATATACATTACACAAAAGATAAAACCAAATATCTATGGAAATAGACCTATCTATTCACCAATATTTGATGATATTTATACACCAGAAATTTTAGTTGAGTTTAATTATGATAATGTAGATTTTAGTAAAGTTCAAAATGGTAAAAAAGAAGAAGAAGTAACTGAAAATGAAGAGAATAAGCCTAACGTGAAGGCAGGGCATAATCGTGAAAAATATTATGCTGCCTCTCAAATTGGTGTTAAGTAGTAAATATTAAATAAAAATAAATTAATATTAAATAAAATTTTTTTTATTTAATATTAATACGAAACTTTAACTATTTTTAAGTTATATTTATGAAATTTTTTTCAAGTGACTTTATTATTTATTAAATTCAAGTTAAATGTTAATAAGTTTCTTAATTTTAAATTTCAAGTTACTCTATATCTAATATTTTTTCTATTTATTCGATTTGACTAATTTGAGTAATCGGTGAGCTAGGTGTTGCGTAATATTTTTTGTCCATTCGACCAGCTAAATAACCTAATCGTCCTGCTTGAACTCCCAATTTCATTGCTAAAGCCATTTGTTCTGGCATTTTTGCTTGAGCAACAGCTGTATTTAACAAAATACCATCAGCACCTAATTCCATCGCTAATGTAGCTTCGCTTGGAGCCCCAATCCCAGCATCTACAATAACAGGAATATTTGCATTTTCAATAATAATTTTAATATTAGATAAATTATTTAATCCTTGACCTGAACCAATTGGTGAACCGAGAGGCATAACGGTCGCACACCCTAAATCTTCAAGATGTAATGCCAACATAGGATCAGCATTAATGTATGGTAAAACAGTAAATCCTTTTTTTACTAAAAATTCTGCTGCTTTTAAAGTTCCTATTGGGTCAGGTAATAGATATTTTGGATCAGAAATAACTTCTAATTTAACAAAAAAATTATCTTCTTGACCTAACTGACAAGCTAATTCATGACCTAAAAATGCCATACGGATAGCATCTTCAGCTGTTTGTGAACCAGCTGTATTTGGTAATAACCAAAGGTTTTCCCAATTTAAAGATTTGAGAAAACTAATATTATCTTGGTTAATAGTCGTAGGTAAACGTCGAATAGCAACGGTAACAATTTCGCATTCACTTGTTTTAATACTTTTTATTGCATCTTGACTAGTTCTATACTTGCCAGTCCCTAACATTAAACGTGAAGAAAATGATTTCTCCCCAATTTTTAAAGGATCAAACATATTATTCATAACTCTTTATAATTTTATTTTAAACTCCCCAGGTAGGATTTGAACCTACGACCAATCGGTTAACAGCCGATTGCTCTACCACTGAGCTACTGAGGAAATACCTATTACATAGATATTATCATATGCTTATTTTGAATTCAAGTTAATAACGTAAAAAAAAATTAAAATTTTTTTACGTTATTTGTTTTATTTAAAATTAAGAATCTTAAAACATTTGAATCAAATTTTAAACTACTTGAAAAATTTTCAATATGTTTTGGAATACTTGAAAAATTAATTTGAATAAAATTTCCACGTTTTTGATCTGCGATTTCATAAGATAAATCCCGTTTACCTCTTGAGATTACTGAAATTTCAGATGCATTCAATTTTCTTAACGTTTTAGCGTAATTAAAAGCCCAAGTTTTTAATTCATTATCATTAAATTCTTCTGTTAAAAGAATCATCATTTCGTATTTTATTATTTTTGACATAAAAGCGTTAGTGTAAAATTAAAAATATATTACTTTAGATTTAGAGGTAATGTCAAATTATATTCACCATTGGATGAACGTTTATTATGATTAAGAGTCAAACTTTTTTAATTATTAAGCATAATAAATGGTCATTCCATAAAATTTATTTTTTCTATTTATTTTTTTAGTTTTTTAGAAAATCTTTTTATGTTTAAATCTGCTAATTTAAAAAAAGAAAGATACTTAAATCCTTAATTTTTAAGTAAAATAATAGAGTATAAAACTAAAGATAGAAATAATTTTTATTGGAGAAAGTTTAATGGATTGGAATATTACTCAAAATTTTTCATCAAATATTGTTTTTGCGATTTTACTCTTTGCGACAATTATCTATTGGGTTAGTCTCTCTCTTTTTAGAGGAACAAAAAATTTAACACAATTTGGAAAATTAGGTGCAATTAT
>JGI26113J46593_1000144_pt1:7500-13517 | contig 13517 bp, 14 predicted proteins | sample AOAMet11_17_M020_2_FD_46593 | JGI IMG/M metagenome (IMG submission 46593)
CCCTGTCCCTTGAATTCCAACGAGTAATAAACCTCGTGGAGTTGGTAACCCGTAATTTGATGCTTGAAGACCGAATGAAGTTTTTCGTTTTTTTAACCAATTTTTTAAATTATCAACCCCTCCAATTTGAGAAATTGTTTCATCAACTGACCAATATTCTAAAATTTCTGTTTGACTTATAATTTGTTTCTTTTCATTTAATAAAAGTTTTATACTATTTTCATCAATGGTTTTATATGTAGCAATAATTTTGGATAAAACTCGTCTAATACGTTCAAGAGATAAACCTTGGCATGCTCGTGTTAAACTTTCTAAAATTTGCTGGTCAATCTCAATGTTTAGTGATTCAATTAATCGTTTTAATTCATAATTAATTTCACTTTCAACTGGTAATTGAAATTGTAAAATTGTAATTAAATCAGATAATTCTTTTGGAATATTTAATTCTGAACCAATGATAATAATTGTTTTTGGTTGAAGTTTTAAAATTCTACTTATATTCTTTAATTTTCTTGAAATTGAAACATCTGTTAAAAATCGATTAAAGTCTTTTAATAAAAATAAAGCAGGAGTTTGGGCTGTTAAACGTTCTACAAGTTCAAGTGCTTGAACTGGATTTCGCTTCGCAAATCCTTCATTATTTGGATTATTTGTATACCCATCAATAAAATCCCAACTATAAATACTTCTATTTAAACTTGTTTTGATATATTTTCGAATAATATATTCTACACGATCCTCTTCAATTGTATTAATATAAATTATAGGATACCTAGCTTTCAATAAAAGCGTTAATTCATCAGTAAATTTCATAAAATTGTTCTATCAAAATTATATTTAATAAAGTACTCTTATATTAATTTTACATAAAAAATTATTTATTATTAGAGTAAACAAAACTCATTCACTCTAATAATTTATTTACTTAACGTGGAATTGCTAATTTTTTCCGACCTTTTTTTCTTCGATTTCGTATTATTTTTCTTCCTTGAGCAGTTGCCATACGGGCACGGAAACCTGATACTTTTAAAACTGACGAACGAGTTTTATTTGATAGAGTACGTTTTGTCATAAATAAATATATATTTTTTTAATTTAATTAACCTTTATAATATAAAGGAATGTAAAAAATCACGAATTAATAAATGTCGTATTGTTATATTTCGATTTTGAAATAAATTATAAGCTTCTTCTTTGAATTCAAATAATGGATTACGTTGTCCGTAACTTCTCCATCCAACTGCATCACGTAACAATGAAATTTTTTGTAAATGTTCTTTCCATGCAATGTCTGTATAGTAAAGAATAATTGTACGTTCGAAGGATCTTATTAAACCAATTTGACATATTTCAAATTCTAAGACTTTTGATTCATATGATAACCAAAATTCTTGGAATAAATAAGTTTTTAATTCAAATGAATCTATGTTATCTAAATCATCATTTAAACTCACTAGCCTTGTTTTGAAAAGTTCTTCAATTAAAGAACTATTTTTTGTAAACCTTGAATCTTTTAATAGATTTATAATATCTTTAATAACTTGTTCACCATAAGCTAAAATTGTTTCTCTTAAAGATTGACTTTCTAAAAGTTTTCTTCGTTCATAATATACAATATTACGCTGTTTATTTAATATATCATCATAATCGAATAAATATTTTCGTCCATCATAATCTCTTTCTTCTACTCGTTTTTGAGCAGCATCTAGGCTTTTTGTTAATAAGTTTGATTCTAATGGTAGATCATCTAATAATTGATTTTGCATGAAATTTTGAAGTTTTGAACTTCCAAAATTTCGAAATAATGGATCTTCTAAGCTTAAAAAAAATCTAGAAGTTCCTGGGTCACCTTGGCGTCCACATCTACCACGTAGTTGATTGTCTATTCGACGAGAATTATTTCGCTCAGTCCCAATAATATAAAGCCCACCTAAGTTTTTAACAATTTTGTTATTAATATTTTGATTTTTTCGCTCAAATTTTATTAATTCATTTAATAAAAATTTAATTGAACATTGATAAGGGATTTTTGGAATTCGAATTTGATCAACTTCATTTAAAAACTTTAAAATTTCAGTTGATGATAAACTTAAAAATTTAGAATCATCAAGTAACGTGTCTAAGACACTTAAAAATTTTTGTGAAGTGAAACTTAAATCATTAAATCTCAGAAGGTTTAATTTTACTAGAGGGAAAATTCTACTTACCGGCGATGGGTTCTTTTGTATTAAAACATTGAAGGTTTTATAAGACACCAAAATATTATAAAGTTGCTTCCGAACTTTAAATGTAATGTTTCCACCCAAAATAATATCTGTTCCTCGACCGGCCATATTTGTCGCAATTGTAATACTTCCAAGTTCACCAGCTTGTGCAACAATTTCTGACTCTCGTTTTACATTTTCTGGTTTTGCATTTAATAATCGATAAGATAGTTGATACTCTTTTAATAAATCAGCTAACATCTCTGAACTTTCAACAGTTGTTGTACCAATTAAAATTGGTTGTTTCGTTTTTGCAATAGATTTACATTCCCTTGCAATCGCTGTCCATTTTGTTAAGCTATCTTTATAAACAAAGTCTGGCAAATCTTTACGAAGATTTGGACGAGCTGTAGGTATTTCTTCTACTGGTAAATTGTAAATCTTTTCAAATTCTACTTCAGATGTTTTTGCAGTCCCAGTCATCCCTGATAATTTAGGATACAATAGGAAAAAATTTTGATAAGTTATAGATGCGGCTGTTTCGGTATTTTGTCTAATAGGAACACCTTCTTTTGCTTCAACCGCTTGATGTAAACCTTCATTCCATCGTCTATCTGGCATAATTCGACCAGTAAACTCATCAACAATAATGATTTGATTGTTTTGAACAATATAATGTACATTTCGGAAGAATAAAGCCGTTGCTTTAATGGCACTTAAAATATAAGGAATCCAAGGGTCATTTGGGTTATATAAATCTTCAACTTGTAAGATTTTTTCAATTTGAGCTGTTCCTTGTTCAGTTAAAATAATATTTCTATTTTTTTCATCTACTTTGAAATGAACATTAACTTCCAAATATTCCGCAACTTCTGCTGCAACAATATATTTATCAATACAAGTTTCCACTGCTTGTGAAATTATTAATGGAACTTGTGCTTCATCAATAAAAATTGAATCAACTTCATCTACAATACAATAATTGAAAGGTGGTAAAACAACTTGATTCAAATTCGATGCCATATTATCACGGAGATAATCAAAAGCTAATTCATTATTTGTTACATAAGTAATATCAGCTTTATAATTTTGTTGTCGCTCTAAAAAGGCCATATCTTCTTGGATTAAACCAGTATCTAATCCTAAGAACCTATAAATTTGTCCCATCGATATTTGATCACGACTTGCTAAATAATCATTTACCGTAACAATATGAACGCCCTTATTTGTTAAAGCATTTAAATAAGCGGGTAAGGTGGCAACTAATGTTTTTCCTTCACCAGTTCGCATTTCACTAATTTTTCCACTATTTAAAACTAATCCTCCAATTAATTGAACATCAAAATGGCGAAGACCTAAAGTTCGTAAACTTGCTTCTCGTGTAATTGCAAAAGATTGAGCAATTAATGAGTCTAAATCTTGTTCTTGTTGATACTGTTTTTTTAATTGAAATGTTTTATTTCTCAGCTCAGTATCAGTTAATGTTTTTAAATTGTTTTCTAGAGCATTAATTTGATTAATTAATACTTGATATTGATTTGTAACCGTATCTTTAATAAATGGATTTTTTAGCATTTTGAAAAATTTATAACGTTCTACTAAGTAACAATATTTACTCGTTTATGTTGGCTATCTTTATAATCAAATTTTACAGTTCCCTCAACTAATGCAAATAAAGTGAAATCTTTTCCATAACCAACATTAGAACCAGGCTTAAATTTCATACCTCTTTGACGTACTAAGATACTTCCAGCTTTTACTTTTTCACCACCAAACCTTTTTACACCTAAGCGTTTTGCGTTTGAATCACGACCATTTTTTGTACTACCTGCACCTTTTTTATGGGCCATCTTTATATTCCTTAAGTATTATAAATTTATATTTAATATTTCATTTTTATATGTTCTATATGCCAACTGTTTATTTTCCTCGTCTAGTTTTTCTCCTCGCTAGTTTTTCTAGTCCTCTCCTTTTTACGTAAAAGAGATTTCTTCAATAAGAACTCTAGTTAAATTTTGACGATGTCCTTGTTTCTTACGAGTTTTTTTCTTCGGACGCATTTTGTATACGATAGTTTTACGGCTACGTAGATGTTCTAAAATTTTTCCTTTAACTGTTACACCTTTCAAATAAGGTCTTCCGAATAAAATTTTATCATCACCCTCAATACCATCATCCTTAACTACTAAAACTCTATTTAATGTAATTTCTTTTCCCATTTCTGTTGGAATACGGTTTAGATCGTAATATTTTCCTTCTTCAATCCAAAATTGTCTTCCACTAATTTCTACAATTGCGTATTTCATAATTTAGAAGATTTTCTGTTTTTATAAAATAATATTACAAAATAAAAATTACTTTAGTCAACTTAAATTAGAACTAGATAAATTTATAAATTTTTAAGTAGCCACAATTCATTATAAAAAAAATCAAAAGCTTTAGATCTATGAGAGTCGGTATTTGTAATAAGTGATAGTGTCCGAGTTATCTTAATATTTTCGATTGTTATAATTTCAACTGTTTTTAATTCAATTTCTTTTTCGATTGCTGATGACGAAACAAACGCAGCTCCTAACCCAAGACTAACAGCAGTCTTGATAGCTTCAATAGAATTTAATTCCATAATTACATTAAATTGTTTAGTTTGAATATTATTTTGAATCAAAATATTGTCAATAAATTTATGAATTGTAGAGTTTGAATTTAATGTTATAAAATTTAGATGATAAAGATCTTCTTGGCTAATTTTCTTTTTTTTCTTTCTTGCAAATGGGTGTGATTTCGGAATTATTAAAATTAATTCATCTTCAACAAAATCTTCAATTTCTAAATTTTTTTTTAAACCAGCTGGAATATCGCCCCCAACAATAGCAATATCAATAATTCGATCAGCAACTTTCTTTGCGATGATTCTAGTTGAATCAATATCAATATTTAACGTAATTTGTGGGTAACTTTGAGCAAACAGAGTTAAAACACGTGGCATTAAATAAGCACCAATAGTTTGGCTAGCACCAACTTTTAAATTTCCCCGTTCACCATCTTTTAAATCATTTAAAGCACGACAACTTTCTTCACATAATGCAAGTATTCGTTCAGAATATTGAAGAAAGACGTTCCCTGCTTCAGTTAAGGATATTTTATTACCAGTTCGATTTAATAATAAAATACCTAAACGATTTTCTAAAGTTTTAATTTGTTTACTTAAAGACGGTTGGGAAACAAATAAAATTTCAGCAGCTTGAGTAAAACTTTTTTCGGAAGCAATCGCTTTAAACATACGTAGTTGTTGTAGAGTGAATGGAAGAACCATATAACAGATATTCAAAAAATTAATTAAAGAATTTTAAAAATGCGGATGGAGAGACTCGAACTCTCAAAACAAAAGTTACTAGGACCTAAATCTAGCGCGTCTACCAATTTCGCCACATCCGCTAATATTATATTATGAACTAAAATCTAGAAATTAAGATTTATTTTCATCAATATTCAAAAAATTTTAAATTTTCTTAATATATGTTTAATTTTATACTAAGAAAATTTTAAATTTATTCATCGACGTAAAGACGATATACAAAACTTGTAGTTTTACCTCGTAAAATTGATTTTGCTAATGATAAAGATTTTTGTGCAGATTTTGCTGCTTTTCTTTTCCAATTAGCTTTACGACTATTCTTTTTTGCTTTTGATGTCCGTTTTTTAGGTACAGCCATAATTATATATAAATTAATCGAAATATTATTGNTACTGCTATNTTATNAAAGAATTTAATAATCACAGTATNANTAAGTGATGTTNNTNNTANACCTNANA
>JGI26113J46593_1000157_pt1 | contig 13172 bp, 20 predicted proteins | sample AOAMet11_17_M020_2_FD_46593 | JGI IMG/M metagenome (IMG submission 46593)
GGTTCATGCATAGTAGGATCATTTAATGATTCAGATGGAAACAATCCTGAAAATAATAAAACATCTAAAATTAGAATTACAGAACCAAAAAATAGTAAATTACCACCTAAACTCATTACAACATATCATGAATTAGTTGGGTTGATTAACTTTTTTGATAAAAATTTGAACAAAATCAGCAAACATCAGTCTAGATAAAAATAAAAAGAATGAAAAAATAATTACATTGTGGATACGTTAGATTATTTGATTAAGCAAGATGATCAAATATCCCAATCAATGCCAGAATGTGAAAATATTAACAGAGATGGGGAAGAAGAAGGCAATTAAACTAAATTATAAAAATCAATTTTAGGGGTAAAAATTACAAATTCTTTCACCATGTTAAATAGAAATATTTCAGAATCAACTTTTGTTCCAAACATCAAAGGATATTTTTGCATATAATCTAAAAGGATTTTTTTTTCAACAGATAATTCATCATCTCCTCGTATTTCTTTAAAAATATCAATTAATTTTTCTTTTTTATTATTAAGAGGATGAGGTCGCCCATAGGCATCTTTAGTCAATAGGCTATGATCAATTTTAGGAACATCCAACCCAAGAAATTCAAAAGATCGTTTATCAATGTCTTGTTTAATTAATTCTTGATTTATTTTAGTAGAAAATAAAATTAAATCTTTTTTATGATTTACAGATAAATTTGATAATTCAATTAAATCTAATAATTTTTTTCTATCAATTAATGCAACATTCTTAATTTTAGCCAATTTTTTTGCTGAAGAAATAAATTTGTTATTAGTAACAACTATAGCTAATTGTGCATGATATTTTTTTAAGGAATCTAAGGCTCTTTGAACAGATGTAAAATTTAATTCAGATTCAGAACGTTTAGCTTGAACTGCAATTCTATATTCGCCTTGTTGCAACATCATATCACAACCATGATCTTTTGAACGATTAGTTACAGTTGTAGAATAACCTAATTTTTCAAATAATTTTACAATAAATGTTTCAAATTCACGTCCAGTTGTATTATCAATTAAAGATAAATCACATGAAATTTCAACCATATTCTGAATTTATCTATCGGGTATTAATTTCATTTTGACTTATTAATAGCAAATAAAAAACATAGTCAAGTTGACAGAAATTCAATTAGCTGGTTCAGGGGGATGGGTTAATGCAGATTTAACAGATGAACAGGTAACTAAATCAAAACTTGTTCCAAATATGGATAAACATTTTTTGGCATCACTTGAAAAACTAGATACTGCAAAAATGAAAAAGCATTTTTGTAAACAATGTAATTCAGAATTTGAAGGTCCAACCAAAATACAAGTTGAAGAGAGTCCAAACGAGGCAGTTGCAGATGGATTAACTTTGATTGAAAGAGGTCAATACACATGTCATCAATGCAATTCAATTATTGGAGAATATCGTGTTTTTCAAAAAAGTGAGTAACCAACATTACTAAAAAAAGACCCTCAAGTTTCAAAATCAAATCGTATTCAATAAATACCGCAATTTTTTAGCAATATTATGTCAAATATGAAATGCGTATCATGTGGAATTGGTTTTTTCTCACCAACAGGTTCAGAAAAATGTTCTAAATGTGCAGGAAAAGAATCTCAAGGTTCTGAAGGACATGACTCTTGTGGCTGCGGAAGTCACAATTGTTAACTCTTTTTTTCTTTAATCAAAAATATAACTAACAAAAAAAATCAAAAGTATGACAAAAACATCACTGGAAATGAAAGAATTAGTTGAAGAATTTATCAAAATTACTAATGTAAAATATGTAGATCAAACTGAAAAAATTAAAGAAAAAAGTGATTTAGTTGATTGGCAATTTCACGTAGGGACAAATGTAGTAATAAGTAAAAATGCTAACAGAGAAGACAGAATACACGTTAATGTCAACATGAGATTTCCTCCAGAGGATTCAAAATTATTAGTTAGTAAAAACCCATCATTTACAAAAACAGTAATGGAAATAAGTGAAATTTGTACAATTTGCAATATTGGGCATCAATGGATAAAACAAGGGGATGCAATTGTGGGTTTAGCAATATTTTCACATATTGATGAACAAAAATTGGACAGAATTTCATTTCACAATGTTTGGGACAATGTAGCTAGAGTTTCAGGACATTCACAAAAAATATTACGATCAAATTTCAGTAATCTCTCTTCAAAAAGTAACTTATCAGAAGAAACAACGGAAAAATCAATGTATAGGTAGAACAGAAAAATTAAATTTTTAAAATATACCAAAATATACATACACTAGTTAAATCAGAAATAAATGAAATGATTTCTTTTGAACACAGAGTAATAAGTGAATATAAAATAAAAATAGCAAAAGTGGACATATTAGCTAAATCCATCATGAGTCACAAAGAACCAAAAGGAACAGAAGCAAAGGAAGCATCAGAATTTTTGGATGTATTAGTTAATGAAATAGATGGATTCTACAAAGATCATAGTGAAATGTTATCAAAGAATGGAAAAAGACCTCATGCACGTTCACGTTTACCTGAAACTAAACAATGGGTCGACAATATTGAAAGATTTTATGAGTTGAACCCACGACGAAGGCCTAGAAAATAATCAAAAAATTAAGGAGATAACAACTCCCAATCATTTTTTCCGCATTTACATTGTTTTCCATATGCAGTAATGTAGTCCATAAATTCTAAATCAGTACAAGGTCCTTGATCAGGAATTGAAATTTTAGATGTACATTTACGACACTTAGCAATAAAACCATCCATCAAGATCACATAATCAATTTAGTTGAATTTAAAAATATCAAAAGTTTTGAGATTCTACAAATTCAACAATTGAAAGAATTTCACCCATTTCAACAAGATGTCCATAACTTGTATTTTTTGTATTTTTCATAGGTTTGTTGTTTACACTAATGAATAACATATTTCCATCAGAGAGAGGAATTGTAATTCGTTTGATTTTAGCATATGACGTAATAGAGTACAATCCATTACCCATATGATCAGCAGAAGAAACAGCCTCATCCCATTCCCCTCTAGATCTGGACATGGTTGCTTTTGTTTTTTCAATAGGGACAATATTAGAAACACCGTCCCGTTGACTGTTCCAAAGTAAATTTCCACTTGAATCAGATACCGCTGCAAATCTAACAGAANTGTTGAAATCCATTAGCATATTCAAAAGTTGTTCNTATTTTTCCATTATTGGATTTTCGTCATTTTAGTTAATATAATATTCGAAATACAAAACCTAGTGCCAAATAATTCTGGAAAATTTATTCTTCAAAAGTATTTACAAAATCAACTATAGACATAATTTTCCCCATTTGAACATAACGTCCATAACTTTTTGTTTTTGTTTTTTTAAGAGGAATGTTGTCTACATATATCATTAACATATGAAATGCGTCAAGAGGAATTGTAACTTGTTTGATTTTTTCAAATGATGCAATATGATACATGGCTCTGCCAAGATCATCAGAGTCTTCAATTTTGCAACGAGTTATCCAGTCACCAGATTCACGTACAAGAGATTTTTTAATTTCAGGTAACGGTATTTCTACTTTAGATTCATCACGAACAGTGTTCCATAAAATATTTCCAGAGGTATCACTGATTGCGGTTAGTAAAATGGTTGGTTCATAATCCATTAACATATGCAATAATTTTTCATATCGTGACATTATCTAAATCACATATTTCTAGAATAAAAACAATTATGGTTTCAGAAAATTATTGGCACTAGATTTTTGAATAATTTCAATAATGATTTTTCAAAAAAATTGGCACTAGAGATTTTTAATAAAATCATTTTATACCAGAATTCATTAAATTGAGTTATGGAAAATCCATATACAGATTTTGTACATGAAGTGTGGGAAGAATTTCCACAACTGGCTGAATGGCATAACTTAGATAATGACGTTTTACCAATATGGAAACTAGAACAATTCATTGATGCAGGTTACCATAATTTTGATGCAGATAGAAAACCACTATATCATCTCAGTAAAATGATTGAAAATTATGCCCAGGAACATAAAGAACCGTTACTTGCAACATTTGAAAAGATTGCAAAATTCTCATATGTTAAAGACAGATATCAAGAAATGGTAAAAGGCATGCCCAAAGTATGGATAATTGCAGACTTTGATGATGAAGTAATTCCAACAGATGTTGTAATTCCAAATTCAGAATTTCTCAGTTGCAGTAATACAAATTTAGCAAATGTATGGACAGTCATTACAAGGGGACCATATGGACCATTTGGGTTAATTGCTGAGGAGTACGAAGATGGAAAATTTAGAGGGTTTTTTACACTTAATTCCAATGTATGTAGGCATGCACTAAATGTAATGGGTAAAACATTAGGAAGTAAATTCGACATTCAATAAAAATCAAATTAAAAGTATCTAATGTATAAAAAATCCCTATTCATTTTTCGTAGAGATTTAAGATTAGAAGATAATTTAGGATTAATCCAATCATTACAAAATTCTACAGAAGTAATTCCATGTTTTATCTATGATGAAAATATAATTAAAAATGTAAAAGATTCAAAATTTAGATGGAATTTTCTTAATGAGTCGTTAACAGATTTAGATAATGAATTAAAGAAAAAAGGAGCAAAATTACAGATACTGGAAGGAAAGCCAGAAAAAATAATAGAGAAAATAATTAAAGAAAATAAAATTGAATCAATATTTGTGAATACAGATTTTACTAATTATTCACAATATCGAGATGAAAAGATATATCAAAAATGTAAAAAAAATAAAATATCATTTCATAGTACATTAGATTTTTTACTTCATAACCCCAACGAAATAAAAACAAATGAAGGCACACCATATACAATTTATTCATTTTTTTATAAAAAAGCAAAACAAATACCAATCAGAAAGATCTTTAAAAATAATAATAAAAATTATTCAAAAGGGAACATTTCAGAAGATAAAATAAAAATGAGTGAAATGAAAAATAAAGAAATCAAAGGAGGACGTAAAGAGGCATTAAAAATATTAAAAAATTTAGATAAATTTAGAAATTATGATAAAATAAGAGACTTTCCAGCATTAAATCAAACAACACAGATATCAGCACATAACAAATTTGGAACAATTTCAATCAGAGAAGTTCATAATCAAATCAAGGAGGTTTTAGGGGAAAATCATACAATTATGAGAGAGATATACTGGAGAGAATTTTTTAGTCACATATTATTCCATTTCCCACACGCTCAAAAAACATCATTTAAACAAAAATTTCAAAAAATCCCATGGTCAAAATCCAAAGAATCGTTTGAAAAATGGAGTAAAGGAAAAACAGGATTTCCGATAGTAGATGCAGGAATGAGACAATTAAACGAAACAGGGTTTATGCATAATCGAGTTAGAATGATTGTTGCATCATTTCTAACAAAAGATCTACATATTGATTGGAGGTTAGGAGAAAAATATTTTGGAGAAAAATTAATTGATTATGATCCTGCAGTCAATTCAGGGAATTGGCAATGGGCAGCATCAACAGGATGTGATTCAGTCCCATATTTTCGAATTTTTAATCCATGGAGACAACAAGAAAGGTTTGATTTGAATTGTGAATATATCAAAAAATGGATTCCAGAACTAGAAAAAATAGAACCAAAAATTATTCATAATTTATGGAATAAATTTCCAGATAATTTGAATTATGTAAAACCCATGGTGACACACAAGATAGAAGCAGAGAAAACAAAAATGATTTTTAAATCACAGTAATAAAAACAAGATTAGTTGGCACTATTCTAAAAAAATTTTACTATATTATATACTAAAAAAAAATTGTAATAACATGACACAACATTTTGTAAGTTTTATGGATGACGTATGGAACAAATTTCCAACTTTCAAAGATATTAAAAATACAGATCTAACTAATCATAATTTACTATGGACATTAGAAGAATACAGAAAAGCAAATTATGTAAATTTCAAAACAGGTAAAAAAGAGCTTTATAGATTAAGCATCCTAATAGAAGATTTTGCAGTTAAACATAATACTCCATTATTGGCAACTTTTGAAACTGAAGCTAGATACAAATACGTTGAAAATAGGTATATGGAAATCCTAGACAAAATTTCACACGCATGGATAATTGGTAATTTCAACAATCCAGAACTAGCCCCACACCCACCATCATCAGCAGAAGTAATCAGTTGTGATGGAACAAACATTTCACCAATGTGGATTGTTCTTACAAAAGGAGAAAAAGGTCCATTTGGTCTGGTTGCAGAAGACATCGGAGACCACGAATACAGAGGATTCTTTACATCAAATGAAAATATTCTAAAAAAAGTAATTGAAGACATCAATGAGCAGTTAAAAATNNAAATTACAATATAAAANACAATAAAAANATCAAATATTCATCAAATTTATTGAAGAAATATTAAAAATCATCAATTAATAGTTGTTTTATACTATATTTGTTAAAATTTAATCTAAGGATTAAAGCATGGAGCAAATGACGATAACATCAACACTTGATAAAATCCAAGAATTAATCGACAGTAATTCAGGAGATACAGGAAGACTAAACCACATCATAGATTTCATAAACAATGAAAAACCACTATACAAAACAGATAAGACATATCTAGAAAAAAAATTAAATTCAAAGATAATAATTCCTGCAAAAAAAAATATTCCCAAGGAAGAGAATNCAGGGAATAAAATTAAAAAGTTGATAGAAACAGGAAAAGGAGATCCAGGAAGATTAGAGCACATTACAATAATGTTAAAAAATGAAAAAACATTATATGATTCTGACAAACAATATCTAAAAAATAATTTTGGAATAGTAGTCATTGAAAAAAAGAAATTGGAAAAACAAAGCACAAAATCAGAAAAAACTATCAATTTAGAAGAAAAAACAAAAGGAGTCATGCCTAAAAACTGGAAACCAAAAAATGAGAACATAGAATTAGAGAAAATATCAAAAAAATTAAAAAAAGAAAAGGAGAAAGAAAACATACAAAATGAAAATTCTAAAGAAATAGATATAGAAAAAACAAAATTAAATGAATTAATCATTCAACGAAAAAATAATGAAGAAAAATTGACTCAGGAAAGAAAATTACTTGAAGAAAAAATAAAGGATGAAAGAAGCATAATTCAAAAGCAAGCAGAAATAACAGAAAAAGTTAACTTACAAAAAATGGAATTAATTCAAGTTCAAAATGAGCGGAATTCAATATTAAAAAATATTGAGTTACAGAAAGGAGACATCACAAAAGAATTAGCCATACAAAAGAATCAATTAATTCAAGCACAAAAAGAACAATCAAAAGTTGAACTGCAAGTAAATGAAGAGAAAAGGAATTTATCAAAAATGGTACAAGAACAAAAATCTAGATTAGTTGAACAATCAAAAATAGCTCTAGAAATTAAAACTAAGCAAATAGAATTAGAAAAAACAAGAAAAGATTATGCGCAGATAATCTCACAAGTAAATGAGGAGAAAAAAGAAATCAAACAGTCAGAAAATCTAAAAAAAGAGATCAAGATAATAGAAAATGAACTTGAAAAATCCATTAAAGATAGATTGAAAATCTCAAAAACAATCATCAAAGAGAAGAAAATTATTAAAATTAAGACCAAACAAGAAAAAGATAAAGCAAGACAGCAAGAAATAGGTAGGAAACAGATCATTAAAGAGAGAAAAATTGTTGAATTACTTGAAAAAAAGAGTAAAAAAATGGACCAACAAATAAAGGAAAAAAATCAAAAAATCAAACAGAAACAAAATAAAATCAAAAAAGAAATAGAGAAAAAGAATGAAATTTTAAAAATAGCATCAAAACCGAAAAAAAAGCCATTGAAAAAAGCTAGTAAAAAATATAAAAAAACAAAATAATTAAACGGTTGGGATAATTTCCAGTTTTTTGGACTGAACAAGTTTCAAAATCTTAGTAATTGGTAGATTTTGTCCAATTGATGCATTCCAATTTTCTGAATCATTCTTTACAGCTTGGCCACCAACAATAACTGGAATGGCATATTGATCATTAATTTTTTGAATCATTCGTTTAGCAGATAAAATATTTTCGTCAAGAGTTACAGAAACAAAAATACAATCAGGATTATTATGTTCAATAGACTCCATAATAGAGGAAGTAGGAGTAAATGGAGATAAATTGTAAACAGTGTTTCCTTTTGAAAGAAGTTGAGATTCAAGTACTTTAGTTCCCAATGTATGTTGCTCACCATAAGGTACACAAATTAAGATTTTCTTCTTAGTCATTTTTGTAGAATTATTTTCTAAAATTAAATTCATCAAATCTTGCACAGCGTTATAACAAGTTGTTTGAGTACCCAAATCAATTTTTTTAGAATTACCCAATGATTCTATTTCACCGATTAATGGAATTAATACTTCATTGAGAAATGAATCAAATCCATAGATTTTTTCATAAGAATCAAGTAAAGAATTTGCTTCAACATAATCACCATTTTTGAATGAAGAAAGTAAATCTTTTTGAAGTTTTTGAGTTATTTCAGTTTGAACGACTGGTTGGAAGTATTTTTGATTCATAAAATACTCTGAAATTCTTGATGAATTTCTATAATCTTCTGGAATGTCAGTTATGGACACATCAGATTCTATACCCAGATATTTGATTATGCTCTGCTTTGAAGTCTTTTTTTTAGCGTCCCAGGTACTTTTTACCAAATACAGATATTTTTGTCCACGAATGGATTTTACTCTCAAGTATGCCATGAACAACATACTACTTTGGTATTTAATCCGATTACGCACCTTGATGAGTACCAAGGTAATTTGGAAAAAATCAAATAATTTTGAAACTGGTTCAACTATGAAATGAGCTATAATGTGGCACTATGATGAAAAACAATAATCTCTTAATACTCGAATCATTCAGAAAAATGTAATACAATGAGTTACACGCAGATTGGTCAAGAACATTTAGAATCTCTCGATAATACACACATCTTACTATTTCATGAAGAACAAAAAAAAGCAGAAGAGATTGAATTTAATTTTATTAAAACTGGTTTGGACAAAAACCACACTTGTTTCTATACGACCAATGATCCTGAAAAATTAAAAGAAAAGATGAAGGTATTTGGCATTGATGTAAAAAACAATGTTGAAAATGGCAATCTAAACATTGTTCCAATTCCAAAAGAATTTGAAGAATATGAAAAAATGATAATGAAAAAAGTAGAAGGATTACCACAAGATGGGAAAGTCAGAGTAGTTTCAACACATTATTTTGATTTTAATTCTGAAAAGAAAACAGAGTCAATGGAAGAAATCGAACAATGTGTAGATGATAATTTCCACAAAATTCCTGGAAATTTTATTTGTTCATTTCACGTACCAAGTGTAGATAAAGAATTAGCACCACAATTTATGAAAAACCTACTTGATTCACATCACGAAATATTATTTCTTACAAAAGACGATAAAATAGAAAAATTCAATTTTGTTTAAGTTAGTCTTTGAGTTATTTCATGGATTAAATCATTGACATTCGAATAATCATTATAAAATTTTATTCCTAATTCAGTGGTGTCTATTTCATTTTCTGTTTTAATAAGACCTTTTTCAGTCATCTCATCAAGATATTTCAAAAGTTTATCATATGAGGTATTGCTTTTATGTTGGAGTCGAGTTTTAGAGACTTCTTCATTATCTTGTTTTTCAACAATTATTGCAGAAATAACATCAAAATAAATCTGTAATTTACTACGTTTATTTTTCAAAATGACTTCATTTTACAAAAAAATGAGCATCATAAAAACGTGTAAGAAAGTAATCAACAAAAAAACAGCAGTGAAATACCAACCTATTTTTAAAACAAANATAGTAACAANATTAGGTTTGCACGCCCGAGAATAGCATGTTAAGTGACTTTGGTTGCTAATCATAAAATTCTCCAGTGGTAACTTCGGTTGCCACTGACATATTTTGACATTATTATGAATTTTTATCTAAAGGAAGTTATTTTTTGAATCCAAATCATCTTTTACTTTCTTTTGAATGACAATAATACATTGATGACAAATTATATCTTTATCAGACATATTAGATATAATATCATTATTTTGAAAATCAGAATCATATGTAATACCAATTACCAATTTATTTGACCACACTTCAAAATCTTGTTTTTCTTTTCCACAAACAAAACAATTCATGGGATTAATAGATTTGATCATAACTTAAGGGTGCGATGAAATGAGAATTGTTCAATCAGCACAATACATCCTTACAATGAGGCATTAGAAAAGACATTATCATAAATCCTCCAAATACAGTGATTCCCAATGTAAGAAACAATCCAAGTAACAATGTTTTCTTATCATCTAATTTCATTACCATGATCCAATTTTAAAAAGAAAGTATATCAAGAATATTAATAAAATTTGCTAGTGGTAAAATTGGATTTAAGGATTAGGAAACGAATTATCATTTAAACAATTTACAAGTTTATCACTATAATGACCATATTGTTCCATACAAGAAACAATCAAACTTTCCAGTTCATATTCTTGAGAATATTGATTATGATATTCAAAACCAACAGTCCCAATTACAATACTTACTAAAGCAAGTATGGGAATGATCAAAATGAATCGCATATTTTTTTACAAAATCCAAGACTTAAGAATATTAAGAAAAGTTTCAAAAATTCATTAATTTGGTGTAGAGTAGACAGAGAATAGGTACAAAATTATCTAAAACCTACATTTTGTGGGGAGCAGAAATTCCAAGCAAATCCAGGGCTCGCTCCAAAGTCAAATTAAAAGAATGAACCAAGCAAATACGGGATGATTTCAAAGCATCGTTATCAGAATCTAAAACTTTGACATGTTCATAAAAGGAATTAAAAGATACAGCTAAATCATGACAATATCTAGCAATGACTTTAGGGGCAAAATTATTTGCAGCGTCACGAACTTGTAAATTGAAAAGCCCAATAGTTTTAACTAAATCAAGTTCAGATTTTTCTCGAAGTAATGAAAAATCAACATCAGGGGCAGGTGTAATTCCAGATTTTTCTAAGATTCTTGATGCTCTGGCATATGCATATTGAATGTATGGTGCAGTATCACCTTCCAAACTAAGAGATTTTGCTAAATCAAAGGTAATTATTTTATCCAAATCTTGTTTGATCATTTCATAACGTAAAGTTCCAATTGAAACAGATTGGGCAATTTTTTCAATTTCAGAATCACTCATTTCAGAATGTCGCTTTTTAGTTTCTTCAGTAATTTTTTGTTTTAATAATTCACAAACAGAATCAGCACTAACATACAATCCTTTTCTACCAGACATCTGAGCTTGTTTTCCATCAGTTTCCAATCCAAGAGTTTTTGCAGTATCAGAACTCAATGTTACTGACTCATATCCAAGATGAATATAGCTATTTGGAGTGGAATTGAATTTTTCCATTAAAATAGTAATAATTTTTTGTAATCTTTCTTGGCGAGAATCAATTACTGTAACCACTTTCTGAGCTGTAAAATTTTGAGAAATAGTATCCTCCTCACTCAAACTAGTTTGCCAAAGAGTTTTAGAATTGGGTTGTGTAGCATCATATTTTTGATAGTGAAAGGGGTCATCTAACAAGCCTAATTTCCATGCGGCATAAGGAATATCCTTGGCAATGTAAGTAGCAGTACCNTTACTTCTAACAATTACTTTATCCTCGTCTTTACCATCTCCACGAATTACCCAACATTGGGCATTTTTACCCTCATTTTCAAACTCTATGAGACCCATATCTTTGAGTTTTTCAAATATTTTTGACCACAATCCTGAACGAATTATCTGAGATTCAAAATTAAGACAATCATAGGACACATTAAGATTCCAACATGTTTGTAATTGACCGGCTAGGACTTTTCGGGTAATAAGATCACCAAATGCAGCAGTTTCAGAATCGCCAACTTCAAGTTCCTTCAAAGTATTTTTTCTAATTTCTTCAAGAGAATCATCAAGTTCGTATTTTTGAGTAGTTTTAACATAAACATCATCTCCACAATAATGATCAAACTTTTTTCCGTTTGGAGGTTCTTCATCAAATCCAAAATGCTTGAATCCTACAATAATATCTGCTACTTGTAAACCAGAGTCATCAATGTAATTCAGCACATTAACATTATAATTTGCCTTACTCAAAATTCTAGAAACAGTATCACCAACCACAATATTTCGAATATGACCAATGTGTAATGCTTTGTTAGGATTTACACTTGTATGTTCTACTATAATCTTAGAATTATTCCCAATATCAACATCCCCAAATGTATCAAGATAAGAGGCAGTTAGAATTAATTTACTTAATTTTGTCCAATCAGCAAAAAAGTTAAGATAACCAGAAGGATGTGCTTCAGTTTTCAAAACAAAGTTACTATTGCATCCAGAATATTTTTCAGAAAAAATCTGAGCAATTTCTTTAGGACTCTTTTTCATTTCTTTTGCAAGTAAAAATGCAATGTTAGAACTAACATCGCCGAATCCAGGTTTTGCAAATCGCCGAATCCAGGTTTTGCAACTTCTACAGTAAAAGATGTTGTAGTCATGGAAAGATCATCCAAAATCAATTTAAGATTATTTTCAATTTCTTCAATTATAGTTTGAAAAGTCATACTATATCTCAGATAATTTAGGGGCTAATTTGTCTAGTGCTTCAAGAACCCCATCACCGCTACATCCAGACACAGTCATAGTAGCCTCAGATCTTACTGCGTCAGAGGCATTACCCAAAGCAATACTAGTTTTGGCAACTTTAAACAATGGAACATCAGTAGCACTATCTCCAATTGCAATTACATCATCAAATAAAATATTGAATTTTTTCATTAGTTCTGTAAAACCAGTTCCTTTGTCAATTCCTTTTGAATTAATATGAATGGCATATTGACTATCAGATAATTCAACATCAATATTATTTTCAAAAAGAATTTTTCTAGCATCATTCATGTCAAAAGTTCGCTCTAAAACAACTTCAGTTAATCGAGGAAATACAGGTTTTTTTTCTACACCATCAATATTGTTATTAATTAATTCAAATGCCCTATTACATTCATCAATATTTCCCAATAAAATATGGTCATCAACATCCAAAGCAATACAACCGCCAT
>JGI26113J46593_1000158_pt1 | contig 13105 bp, 17 predicted proteins | sample AOAMet11_17_M020_2_FD_46593 | JGI IMG/M metagenome (IMG submission 46593)
GATATGTCGATATGAGACACTAAAAAATATCAAACATCAATAACGAATGTTCGTTTTCTTTCTATATTGCCAGAAAATTGATCTGATGTTATTAATATAGTTAGGATGTTCATCTAACCAAATTAGTATTCTTAAAAATTAATACGTTTTCTTTTTTAACCCAAAAAAATATTTAAATGACAAAAAAAATAAACAGTATATCTGAAATTGTTCATGAATATGATGCTATTGTATTCGATCAATGGGGCGTGCTTCATGATGGTAAGGNTTCTTTTGAAGGAGCTATTGAATGCTTAAACGGCTTAAAGAAAAGTAATGTAAAATTAGCAATATTATCAAACTCTGGTAAACGATCACTATCAAACGCAGATCGAATTTCTATGATGGGATTCCAAAGCACACTCTTTGAAACCATCATGACAAGCGGTGAAGCACTATGGACTGATATATCATCAAATATAATCAATGAAAAAAAGTTCTTTCCAATAGAACGTGATAAAGGTGATGCCAAGCTATGGGCAGAAAGTCTGGATGTTTCATTTGAAGACACAGTCCATTCTGCACAAGCAATTTTACTGATGGGCTTACCTGATGGTGACGATCTCATTAACTGGACTGATATTTTAGAAATAGCACTTGATTTAAACCTTCCACTATATTGTTCAAATCCTGATCTCTTAAGTCCTCGCCCTGGCGGTAAACTAATTACAGCAGCTGGAGTATTAGCCCATCATTATCGCGAATGTGGTGGTAGGGTAGTTTTTTACGGAAAACCTCATGNAGAAATTTTCAAAAAACTACAAAATATTCTAAATTCAAAACGTATTTTAATGGTAGGAGATAGTTTAGATCATGATATTCTTGGGGGGTTTNGCGCAGGGTGGGATACATTACTTGTAAAATGTGGTATTCACGCTCCTGAATTTGTAAGAAATAATGATACCATCACACTAAAAAAAATTATAAATCTAAAAAAATGCAAACCACCTACATATCTAATAGAGAGTGTAAAATGAAAATAAGGTTCTAACATTGAATAAATCAATTATATTTGTTACCGGATTATCAGGTGCAGGAAGATCTGAAGTCATGAAAGCTTTAGAAGATCTTGATTTCTTTTGTGTCGATAATTTACCTTTGGCTTTATTATCTGATCTATCTAAACTTTCAAATACCCCAAAAGAACCAGAGCAGCGTTTAGCTGTATCTTTAGACGTTAGGGGAAATGATTTTTTTACTGGTTTCTTATCAACCATTGATAATTTGGAAAACTCAACAGCATCAAACACCATTCTTTTCTTAGACTGCGCTGATGAAGTTTTNGTTCGTCGATATTCTGAAACGCGCCGCAGGCATCCAATACATGAAAGTGAGAGCCTACTTGAATGCATTACGAAAGAGCGTGCATTACTTTCAGAGATTAGAGCTCGNGCTAATTATGTACTTGATACATCATCAATGAAAACTAATGAACTACGTAATCGAATAGGAAAATTAATTTTAAACCGTGATGTTAGTTCAGACATAATTATAAATGTAATGAGTTTTGGATATAAAAATGGTGTGCCATTAGATGCAGACTTTATGTTTGATATGCGCTTTCTTGATAATCCATATTATAAGACTGAATTACGATCAAAAAATGGACTTGATGATGATGTTGCTGATTATGTATTCTCTCAGGCTGAAGCTGAAGATGTTATTAAGAACATCTCAAATTCAATGGAACAATGGATACCGTTACATTCAACAGCGGGAAAGACATCTTTAACTATCGCAATTGGTTGCACAGGAGGACAACATAGATCGGTTGCAATTACAGAAGAACTGTCTAAAATTTTATCCAATAAATTCAGTTCTGTTACAGCTATTCATCGAGATATAAAATAGACTCATATCCATAAGTTATTTGATTTCCGTTGCGCCAGTTTCCATTCTCCACATCAATCCATCTTTCTTTAATACCGTAATCATGAGAGCTTCTTTATCCCCACTTACAAATTCGTTAAACTGATGGATCACCAATATTTTGTCATTTTCATATATGCATCGTCTATTTTTAATTGTTTCTTTACTCATAACACCAGCAACCATATCAACCGACATATCTACTCTTTTCAAAATTCTTCCATTTGAATGAAAATGGAATTCAAACTCAGCATGATGCATGTCTAAAAATGCCCTGGCATCCTTATTATCCCAAACTTGTTCCCATTTATTAAAAAGTTGCATTATATATCCTCAATTATTTTTTGAATACTAAAATTTACTTTAATGCACGTGTTAGAAATGCTTTTGTTGCAGCTTTTTTAGGGCGATTAAAAATTTCCGTAGCTGAACCTTCTTCTACAATCTTTCCATCTTTGAGAAAGCATATCTTATCTGCAGCTTGTTGAGCAAACTGCATCTCATGCGTTGCAAGAACCATAGTCATTCCTTGGTTTTTAAGCTGTAATAAAACATCCAAAACTTCACCAACAAGCTGTGGGTCGAGCGCAGAAGTAATCTCATCAAACAACATAACTTCAGGTTTCATTGCAAGAGCTCGAACAATGGCGACCCTTTGCTGTTGCCCACCTGACAATTGGTCAGGATAATTATGCATTCTTTCGGCTAAATCAAAACGCTCAAAGAGCATTTCAATCTCAAAATTAAGTTGAGATTTTGATATCCCACTTGTTCGCTTGGGCGCTAATATTGCATTTTCAAATGCAGTCATATGTGGAAATAAATTAAAACTTTGAAATACCATTCCAATTTTTGATCGTACACTTTGTGGATTCAGACCTGGTAAAGAAATATCTTTTCCATCTAAAAATATCTCACCATCTTCAATAGGTTCAAGTAAATTTATACATCTTAGCAATGTTGATTTTCCGGCACCAGATGCTCCAATCAAACAAACCATTTGTCCTTGCTCAACGTTAAGATTAATTCCGTTGCAAACTGTATTATTACCAAATCGTTTTATAACATTATGTAATTCTAATTTTTGCATTATCGTCTTTCACGCATTTGTCGTGCCATCAAATAATCCGCATATCGGGTAGCAGGTATAGTTACTATTAAGAAAATTATTGCAGCCCCCACATAAGGAGTGAAATTAGCAAATAAAGATTTATACACTCCCGCTTGGCGAAAAATTTCCACTGGGCCAATGAAACTTAATAGTGAAACATCTTTTTGAAGAGCAATTAACATATTCATCTGAGATGGAACAACATTACGAACCGCTTGCGGTAAGATAACATCCCTCATAACTTGTCTTTCAGAAAGCCCAAGCGATAGTGCAGCAGATCTTTGGCTAGGATGCACACTGTCTATGCCAGCACGAAAAATTTCTGCAACATAAGCTGAATATGTTAAAATTAATGCAAGAGATCCCCATATAAACGGTGAATTCCATGGTCGTGGAAGACCCAAGCCCGGTATTCCAAAACCAATCAAGTAAACTGTCAAAATCACNGGAACTCCACGAAAAATATCGGTAAATGCAGCACCAAAAATGCGCAATGGAAATAAAGCAGGGGCTTTTGCATCTCTGGCTAGTGCAATCATCAACCCTAGAACTGCTATCGCAGGTGCAGACCATGCAAAGATCATTATATTCACTTTAAAAGCATCTAATAATTTTGGAAAAGTTTTAGCCAACACTGTTGCGTTAAAAAAACTTTTTTGAACCTTTTCCCAACCTGGCGTCATTGGGACAAATATAATTACAGCAACAACAACAAATATTGTACTTATTGCAGCTATAATTAACGACTTACGTCGTTGTTGTTGTTCATAGTGTTCGCGGCGGGTCATTCCCGCCGCTTTATAGTTTTTCATATTACTTTATTAATGGAACACCGGTAGTGTCCTGTAACCATTGCGCCTCAATAGATGCTAATATCCCATTTCCAGTGATGGTGTTTAATGCTTCGTCAACGCACGACTTGAGAGGGTTTCCTTCTTCCATGAGCATACCAAATTGATCAGCATTATCACTTTCTGAAGATGGAAACTGGCCTATTACTTTTGATCCTTCAATCATCACAGCACTCAAGAATAGAGCTGTTGGAAGATCAAACATCGCAGCATCAATTTGATTTGCAGTTATAGCAGCATTTACATCTGCGTTATCAGCGTACAGTAAAGGCGCATTGTCTGGCTGAACACTTGAACCTATTTTCTGGACCGCAGTAGTTGACCCAACAGCTCCCCATTTCAGACCCTTTAAAGCTTTAATTGTTGCTGAAGTATTTGTTGCACCAGCACCAACTAAAACAGCCATAGGAGCGGTGTAATATGGTACTGAAAAATCGACAACCTGATCTCGCTCAGATGTTATGGAATATTGCTGCATGTTTACGTCAAAATTTTTGACACCTGGTTGAATAGCTTCATCAAATGAAGACCTTACCCATATTACATCTTGTTTAGAGAAACCCATCTCTTCAGCTACTGCATATGCNACAGCAGCTTCAAAACCTTGGCCACTTTCAGGCGCATCATCTAACACCCATGGAAAATAAGCTGGGTTCCCTGTAGCTATGGTGAATTTACCTTTTTCAAGTGTTTTACCAGATGCACAGTGCCCATCTGCAAATGCATTGGTGGCTAAAAGCGCCATTGCGATCGCAGAAACTATCATTTTTTTTGACATTCTTAAAACCTTTTTTGTTGTTGAATTTATTTACAATAACACTTCAAAAAAAGGTGTCCAGTAGGAGAATATATTCTATATATTTTCTCAAAATATGAAACGCATTAGTCAATATGGAAAAATAGAATGGGCATTAAAAAAATACCCATTCTAAATATAACTTAGCTAATCAAACTTTAACTTAGATCTACCATTATAGCTCCAGCAGTTGTGCTGACAACTTTACCTGGCATTTTCTCTAAGGCAGTGGCTCTCATTTTTTCAATAGCTGCTTGTGCAGTTTCAGAATCTGGCCATGTTAGCATTGTTCGCACTGTATTTTGTCCTGTTTGAGTTGCCCTAAAACTAGTGGCACCGGCTGCTTGCATCATAGGCCACATACCCCGAGCAATATCTGGAGCACCATCCATATCTTCAAATTCCCAATCAGTAAAAGTTGCAAACATTTTTTTCCTCCTCATTAATAATGAATTAAATCATTCGCCCCAAGCACCATGAAATTCATAGGCAACAGCTTGTGTATCTCCTTCGATCCAAGCATCATGCCCCGGATCTATAGCGTAAGCATCACCAGCTGAATAAGTGACTTGAGTTCCATCATCATGTCGACAGGTTATTGATCCTTCAACTATTACACCCAAATGCTTAGCTTTACAGCTATCAGTTCCAACTAATGGCTTGATATCATCAGACCATTTCCAACCCGGCTGGATAGTTAGCTTCATTACCCTTTGCCCACTAATATTTACAGTTTCTACGCGTGCATTGTTTGGNGTACTTACTTCATCTGCATCTTTTTCAAAATTCTTTACTTCGATTGTAGCCATCCTTATGTTCTCCTAATTTAATAATGTTGCTCCAGTTTCCATTCGAATTATTTGGCCATCTTTTAGTGTTGAAACACCCATAACTGCTTCTCTGGTTCCATCAGGGTATGACATGAAATTATGTGTCACTAAAATGTCGTCATTTTCATAAACACATCTTGATGACTCTTGAATGAACTTATCATTAGCCATCATTCCAGTAACCATTTCGGCCCATTCTGATTTTGAAAATTCATTACCGGATTTGTGAAAAACAAATACACAATCTTCATGGAGTAAATCCAAATAAGCTTTGGTATCACGATCAGCCATTGTAGCATTTAATTGATCATATATTGCCATTTTAAGTACCTCAATAAAAAGATTCATCACTCATTGGAGTAATAACTGTAGTTTCTAATAATGCACCCGCAGCTGCTCTTTTCGCTTTAAGTTCTTCATCTCCTCCAAAAGCTTGTAACGCTTCTTTTGAATCAAACTCCATAATAACCATCATTTTATTGTCATCATTGGCCTCAGAACCAGCAAAAATCAATTTACCACCAATTGCTTCAAGTCTAGCTATATTTTCAAAATACATTTCTTTCCATGGCACAAAACCACGCGAAAGATCTTGAGTTAATTTAAGTATCATAATGAGTCTCCTTACTCTAAAGTTATTTCTAAATTATCAAAATATAAAAAATAGTATTGCTAAAAAATTTTGAAAGTATACTTTCAAATTAATACCAGTTTTATTTATGAAGAGGTTTTATATGTTTGATTTCAACAATAACCAGGCATGCCCGATTGGACTTGCTGCAGAATTAATCGGTGATAAATGGTCGATTATTATACTACGTGATATTGCTGTACTTAATCGCCAGACATACAGTAGGTTGTATAATAAAAGTTTAGAGGGTATCTCTTCAGCCACTTTAGCTAAACGTCTCAAACGACTTCTAGATATTGGAATGCTAACAGTCAGCAATGACAAATTGCATTCTCAAAAAAAAATATACTCACTTACAGAAGCCGCTATTGAATTTGTCCCTATTATATTTGATCTGGCTCACTGGAGTAATACTTATCACAAACCAAGCCCTGAATATGTAAAGCCCATAAAAGACTATATGGGTGGAAATAAAAAATTAATTAAAGAATTCCAGAATGGATTACGTAAAATTCATTTACGCAAAATTCCAATAGATAAAGTTGATCTAATTTTTCAAAGTCTTGCCAAGATATAATTATTATAATGAATAATTCGACCCTTTTTTTTCAGACAAACAGTGCTTGGATTACATTAGGCGTCATTGCTCTTATGTTCATCATGTTTTTGAAAGAGATATATTCAACTGAAATAGTAGCGTTAATTGGTGTATCAGCTCTCTTGATTTTAGGTATTTTGCCTTATGAGTCTGCCGTTATGGTTTTCTCAAACCCAGCACCTTGGACAATTGCTGCAATGTTTATCATCGTGGGAGCACTTGTCCGAACTGGTGCTTTGAATTCATTTACACAATTAGTTGAGAGACAAGCATTACAAAATCCAACTCGTGCCATTTTTGGGGCTCTAATATTTGTTGCTTTTGCNAGTTCAATAATGAATAATACTCCTCTTGTAGTTGTTATGATACCTGTGTTTATTCAATTATCCCGCACCTTAGGCACATCAGCATCTAAACTCCTTATACCCCTCAGCTATGCAGCAATTGTTGGTGGAACACTGACACTTTTAGGTACATCAACCAATCTACTGGTTGATGGGGTGGCTCGCGCATCAGGATTAGAGCCGTTTGGTATTTTTGAAATATTTCCAATTGGAATTGTTGTGGTGTCTTGGACATTTTTATACCTATATTTTGCCGGCCCAAAACTTCTACCTGATCGCTTAAGCATGGCAACTTTACTAACTGACAAGTCAAAAATGCGATTTTTTGCTGAGGTTACAATCCCCACAGGAAGTAGCTTAATAGGCTCAAANGTTACAGAAATACCATTATTCAAACGAGATGGTGTGAGAGTAATTGATGTAATTCGAAAAAATATGTCTCTGCGAGATAGTATAGATACTTTAACGTTGAGAAAAGGTGACCATATAGTCCTGCGCACAGCTATAGCTGAACTTTTATCGCTCCAAGCTACCTCAGATTTACGTGATGTTGATCAAATATCATCTACAGAAACCATAACAGTTGAAGTTCTAATTACTCCAAATTGTAAAATGGTTGGGCACACTTTTAAATCACTGCATTTGAGACGCAATTATGCAGTTTATACGCTTGCTGTGCATAGGCGCGACACTAATATTGAACAACAAATCGACACGCTCAGAGTTAAAGTTGGCGATACTTTACTTTTAGAGGGTGCTTCTGAAGACATTTCACGACTAGCCGAAGAAATGAACCTTGGAGATGTTTCAAAACCATCAGAACGAGCATTTAGACGTAATCATGCATGGATAGCTATCACCACATTATTTGCTGTTGTGATTTTAGCAGCTTTAAATATTGCGCCAATTTTATTTTTAGCAATTATTGGAATGACAGTTGTTCTAATGACAAAATGTATTGATGCTGATGAAGCATTCTCTTTTATAGATGGTAGATTACTTTCATTGATTTTTGCTATGCTTTGTGTTGGTGCAGCCTTACAATCATCTGGTGCAGTCAATCTTATTGCTAATGCAATATCACCAATTATAAACTCTTTACCCCCATTTTTTATCGTACTTACAATATATCTCATCTCCTCAGTCTTAACGGAGTTAGTAAGTAATAATGCTGTAGCAGTATTAATGACACCAATTGCCATAGGATTAGCCACATCATTAGGATTAGACCCTAGGCCTCTTGTTGTTGCCATAATGATTGCTGCAAGCGCAAGTTTTTCAACCCCCATAGGTTATCAAACAAATACATTGATATATGGACCAGGTGGCTATAAATTTGTTGATTTTTTAAGATTTGGAATTCCTCTTAATCTTTCTTTAGCGCCCATTGTAAGTTTTTTTATTCCACTAATTTGGCCACTTTGAATTTTATAGATACCTCAAACAAAGAACCAATTATTGTATGACTGGCGCTATTACAAAATCATTTTTGCTTGTTTGTTTTGATTATTGCAAATTATGCATAGCGGAATTGCAAATGTGTTTGTTGTGCTATTTGAGCATTCATTTTATTTAGAAAAAAAAGGATGGATAACATGACAACAGCAATTATGAATTTTACTTTTGCACCCCTAACAGGCGTATTTAGTGGTTTTCACTCATTTTTCTACTCATTGAGTAAAGCACGTGCAGCTTCAGAACTACATAGAATGGGTTATATTGAGGAAGCAAAGAAATTAATGCTCAAATAGCATCTTAAAAAAATAATGAAAATATGTTCCAATTAATCAAAATTGGAACATAAAAATTTCAAAAATATCTCTTTATGACAAATAAAGAATATCCTGCATTCTATATAATAAGAAACAATATCCAGCACCAAAAACCAACGGTGCCACTATTGGCTCTGCTGTATAAATAACGCCCTCATCGGCTGCAACTTTTGCTGAAACAGTTCTCCAGCTTAGAAACGATGCTATAGCCGCTTGGACAATAAAGTATGCAAATAAATACCAAGCACCTTCCAAGCCATTAAATAGTAAAATTAAGTGCATTATTACTGCTGCAGCGGCGAAAGAACCTACAAAGCCACCAATAATAGTTGCTGTTCTACTTATATTGAATTTTCCATAAAAAGCATCAATTCCTAAAGACATTTGGAATGCATACATTGCCCACCCTAAAGTGAGCGCTATGAAAACAACAAAATTTAAAATTCCACCAAAACTCTCTATCATTTTTTTCTCCGTTTAGTTGCTAATAAAATTATCCTTCAATTTGGAATTGGAGTTGATCCTGTTTCAACACTTACAATCAATCCATCCCTCTTGATTCCAACCCAGATCACTGCCTCACAGGACCCGTTAGGAAATGTTATAAAAGAATGAGTAACAAGTAGATCTTCATTCTCATAGAGACATCTAACTTTTTTACGCTTTAATTTATCCATCATTGGGGCAAACCTAAGAAGCCACTCTTGTTTGTTCATTGAGGTTCCATTTGAATGCATTGTCATCTGCATATCTTCATGAAAACATTCAGCAGCGCCAACAATGTCGCCTTTATCAAATGCTTCATTAAACTTATTAAATAACATCGTCATATTCTCTTTTAGGACTTAATACCTTGTAAGGATACTACATGCATTTTAATTTATGTGAAGTACTTTAAAAATTACCAAATAGATTTAAGCTAGTTATCAAATATTAACGTTTAAATAAATTGCTTAAAGTAGCTAAAGGGACAGTGATTAATCCAACTCCAAATAATATTATGGCACCACCTAAAAGCATCAATAATGTTGGTTCCTCTCCAAGAAATACGGCACCTCCAAATAGCGAAAATATTGGAAGTAATAATAAATACGGAGCAACTTTTCCTACATTGTGATTGCGAATTAAATTATTCCAAAGCAGATATCCAAGTGCAGTCATTACTAAACCCAAGTAAATGACCGCCCACCAGACTATTGAAGAAGCATTTTTAATTGCTTCTATTTGTCCAGTTTCAAATATTGCAGACATAAAAAATAGTTGTGGAACAGCAAATACAGCAACCCATGCAGTTATTTGCATAACCCTAATATCAATTAATTTCCTTATGAGAACTTGACCAATTGCCCATGCTAAACCTCCAAGAATAACAAGAAATACAGAACCTATATTTATTCTTATATCGTTTTGTAGTGTCATTATCGCGACGCCTGCAAATGCTAGCGCAATACCAATGAATGTTTTCTTTTCAGCTTTTTCTTTCAAAAATATAATGCCTAATATTACAAGAAATGGCACTTCAAGTTGAACAACGAGAGCTGTTATTCCAGCATCTAATCCCTTTAATCCGGTAAAAGTTAAACTATACTGAATAGCAGCCGCAATAATTGCAATTCCAAATAAACTTATTAGATGTTTTTTTGGAATNGGGACAAACCAAACTAATACAGATGCAGTNAACGTAAATCGCAATGCCATTAATAATATGGGAGGAAAATGATCAATCGCACCTTTAGCAAAAACCAACCCCATTCCCCAAACTAGGGGAACTGTTAAGGCCATTAGCACCTCAATTGGCTTTAAATTTTTCAATTATGAAGTACCTCATAGCCCCAAGGAAAATGCATCTGTTCGCTTACTAAAATGCGTTTATCTCAGCTCTACTTTTAATTCTTCTACAAATTCGTCATCAACTATCCTAGTGGCGACAAACTGTTACCATAAATAAAGCTTGTATTATGAACAAAAACTACAAAAGCTAGATATTAAATAAATACTCAAATAAACTAATTTACTTAAAGGCGAAATACATGTCTCAATCTACAAAAAAAGCACTAATTATTTTAACCTCTCATACCGAACTTGGCTCAACAGGCCGAAAGACTGGGTTTTACTATGATGAGATGGCAACACCATATTGGAGATTAATTGATGCTGGATTTGATGTAGATATAGCATCAATTAAAGGCGGAATTGCACCACCTGATCCCAAAACTTTAGTTGAGCCAAATGATCGCCCTCCAATGGTTGCACGCTTCATGAGTAATGATAAAGCAATGGCAAAACTCAATAATTCATATGTCTTAAAAGAATTAAATGGTGAGACATATGAGTGCGTATTTTTACCAGGTGGCCACGGCACTATGTGGGATTTTGATACAAAAGATATTGGTAAAATCATTAGTGATGCATGGGCATCAGATGCAGTTGTTGGTGCGGTTTGCCATGGCCCATCTGGATTATTACAAGCCAAGCGGACTGATGGTGAGCCTCTTGTTAAAGGCCTAAAAGTAAACAGCTTTACAGATGCAGAAACCGACCAAATAGGACTTACAGGAATAGAGCCTTTTTTACTTGAAAGTAGATTACGTGAATTGGGTGCTAAGTTTGAATGTAGTAAAAATTTTACAAGCCATGCTGTTCGTGATGGGCGTTTAGTCACCGGACAAAATCCACAATCAACAGAAGCTGTATCAAAATTATTGATCGAAGCTGTTAATGATGCCCTCTAAGATAAGTAATTTTTTAAATGTAATCTCCTAGCAAAGATTCTAAATACTTGCACAATTATTAATCTGATGAGAGTATTAAACTTAAACCTAGACTGTTTAGGGAGAGCATGCAGATGGATAAAGATGGTTTAAAAGGATGGAACCATGTTCCAAATTTACCATTAGAAGTTTCGCCATTTTTTAGATGGCCATTACGCCCATTAGATATGGTCGCATGGATTTGGAACTCGTGGTTTCTAATTACTGAAAAGCTCATTATTGTTTGTATAGCATTCATATCCTTTTATTGGTTTCAGCCCCCACTTAGCGAAATAAAAACACTGGCTTTTGGTTGGNTTTTTGAGATGTATGTCCGAAATATAATATTAATGACCACCGTTGCAGGTGGCCTCCATCTATATTTTTATACCTTCACCAAACAAGGTAAAAAATTACGATTTGATCCAAGACCTTTAATGAAAAACGGTCGTCAATTTACCCTCGGAGGACAAATAAAAGACAACATGTTTTGGACGCTAGCAAGTGGAGTAACGATATGGACGATCTATGAAGTCCTAATGTTTTGGGCTCTAGCAAATGGATATGCTCCATTACTTACTTGGGCAGCCCATCCAGTTTGGTTTATTTTGATGTTTTTATTAATCCCAATCTGGGAGAGTTTCTATTTTTATTGGATACATCGATTTTTACATATTCCATTTTTATACAAACACGTACATGCTTTACACCATCGTAATATAAATGTTGGCCCATGGTCCGGATTATCAATGCATCCAGTAGAGCATGTGATTTTTTTAGGTTCTGTTATGATTCATTGGATTATTGCAGCTCACCCTGTGCACATTCTTTTTCACTTACAGTATTATGCATTAACTGCTGCAACAACACATACTGGCTTTGAGGGTGTATCCATAAAAGATGAAAATAGATTAGTCTTAGGCAGGTTTCATCACCAAATGCACCATCGCTATTTTGAATGTAATTACGGGTCTCTTGAAATCCCATGGGATAAGTTCTTTGGGTCCTTTCATGATGGTACGAATGAAGCAGATAAACGGATGAAAGAACGCCGCAAACGCATGATGGGAAATTAAAATCAAAAGAATTAACTATGAAAATACGTAACTTCAAAAAATCTGATTTCACCTCCGTTAAATCAATTTACCAACAAGGAATTGATACTGGAAACGCAACTTTTCAAAAGAAAGCCAAAGGATGGAATGAATGGAATTCATCTTTTTTAATTACCTGTAGGATTGTTGCGGAATTAAATAATGAAGTTGTCGGATGGGCTGCTTTATCTGCTGCATCAAACCGTACTGTTTATAATGGTGTCGCAGAAGTAAGCATCTACATTGCAAAAAATTATGCGAATTATGGCATAGGTAATTCATTACTTTCTGAACTCATTTCTACATCTGAAAATGAAGGCATCTGGACACTTCAAGCAGGCATTTTTCCTGAGAATGAATCAAGCATAGCCATACATTCAAAAAATGGATTTAAAACAATAGGTGTTCGAGAGAAATTAG
>JGI26113J46593_1000165_pt1 | contig 12859 bp, 14 predicted proteins | sample AOAMet11_17_M020_2_FD_46593 | JGI IMG/M metagenome (IMG submission 46593)
TCTTGCACCTGGCCTTAATGAACAATCAGCAGTAGCAAGCTTAAAGTGTCCTTGGGTTCTAGTGACATCCTCTGATAGTTCTGAAGTGGAAATTGAACATCGTTTATATCACCTCTCTAATCTTGTAAGTAAATTTTGTTATAAAAAATTACCTGGAAATTACCATGGTTCAGGCTGTACCTTATCTAGTGCTATTAGTGCTTTAATAGCAACTGATGTGTCGGTAGAGGATGCATGTAGACGGGCGCTTGATTACACATACCAAACTTTATTGAATGCAAAAAAGCTTGGTAAAATGCAGTATCATCCAAATCGAACCTATCCGAAACCACTATGACGTTTATTGATCAATGGCTAAGAGCAGATATTAAAGATATCAAGGCTTATCATGTGCCTTCGTCAAAAAATATGCTTAAGATGGATGCAATGGAAAGTCCATTTGGAATTCCTGAAGATCTAAAGCAAGATTTTTTAGATTGCATTGCAAAAGCCCAAATTAATCGTTATCCTGATAGTAACGCTGAAGAGTTACATGCTACTGTAAGAAACCTCATGGACATTCCAAATGACTTGGGAGTTTTGCTTGGCAACGGTTCGGATGAATTGATTCAACTATTAGCTATGGCATGCAATAGTGGCGATATAGTGATGAGTTTTGAGCCAAGTTTTGTGATGTATGAAATGGTTGCGAAGTTTACTCAATTAAACTATCAAGGAATAAAGCTTAATGATAAATTTGAAATTGACTTAGAAAATACCCTCAAAGCAATTACAATTAATAAGCCAAAGCTAATTTTTATAGCTTATCCTAATAACCCAACTGGAAATTCATTTGATTATGAAGCGATTAAAGAAATAATTAAGTCAACTGACTCCCTAGTCGTTCTAGATGAGGCTTATTACGCCTATTCAGACAAAAGCTTTTTAGATGAAATTATCAATTTTTCGAATTTGGTGGTTCTAAGAACAATTTCAAAAATAGGCTTCGCCGGTCTTAGGCTTGGTTTATTGGTTGGAAGCAAAGAGACTATAGAGCAATTAAATAAATTACGACTTCCATATAATATAAATATTTTGACGCAAGCTAGCGCAAATTTTTTGCTTAAAGAAAAAGAGCGGATTGCTAATAATGCCAAAATAATTATGAATGAAAGGAGTCGACTTTTTGATGAGCTTTCTTTAATTCCAAGACTTACTGTCTATCCATCCAAGACTAACTTTCTTATAATAAAAGCTGATAATGCACAATCTTTATGTGAATCATTAAAGTCTAATGGAGTTTTGGTTAAAGGCTTTTCAGTAGACTCGGAATTAGAAAATTTTATTCGTATAAGTGTTAGTGAATCAAAAGAAAATGACATACTTCTTAGTCATATCAAGGAATACTATGGTTGATCGCGACGAATTAAAAAAATATTGCCACAGCTATTTAAGTGTTGATAATTTTAAAGATTATGGGCCGAATGGTTTGCAAATTGAGGGCACTTCCAGAATTAATAAAATTATCAGCGGTGTAAGTGCTAATTTAGATCTGATTGAGAGAGCGATTGAAGAAAAAGCAGATGCAATTTTTGTTCATCATGGTATTTTTTGGGACAATGAAGCTAAAACTATTACTGGGGCGAGGCGTAGAAAGATTGCTTTGTTATTAAATCATAATATTAACCTTTTTGGTTATCACCTTCCTTTGGATGATCACCCAGATGTAGGAAATAACGTTGAACTTGGAAAAATTTTAGGTATAAAAAATATGCAACCGGTTAAAGATAGTTTGCTTTGGCAGGGTGAATTAAAAAGTAATCTTAGTGACTTTATAAAATTGATTGAAGAGAAGCTGGACAGAGCTCCACAGATATTTGGAAGACAGGAAGGAGCGATTAAAAAAATTGCTTGGTGCACTGGTGGTGCCCAGAGCTTTATAGATGATGCAATTAGTCTCAATGTTGATTTGTATTTGAGTGGAGAAGTCTCTGAAAAGACTCCTGCAGCTGCAAAAGAGAATAATATTACATTTGTTTCAGCAGGTCATCATGCTACTGAAAGATATGGTGTGCAAGCTTTATGTAAGCACCTATGTGCAAAATTTAAATTGCAGCACCAATATATAGAGGTTGAAAATTCTGTCTAGGACCTTTTACTATTTGGAATTAATATGGAGCGTGTAGATTTATCAAATTCAACCAACTTAAGTAGAATTATATATTCTGAATAATTGAAAAAATCTATGCTTATTAACTCTAGTCCTTTGTATAATCTATATTTTTTTAGTAATACCTAGTAAATATGAGCAAAAAATATGACGTAGCTATTGTCGGAGCGACAGGAGCAGTTGGTGAAACATTGATCTCAATTTTAGATCAAAGAGATTTTCCAATCAATAATTTATACCCTTTAGCATCAAAACGATCAGCTGGAAGTAAAGTAAAGTGTCAGGGTAGGTCTTGGATGGTTGAAGACCTAGATACTTTTGATTTTTCTAAAGTACAAATTGGTTTATTTTCTGCTGGCGGCGATATTTCAGAAAAATATGCTCCAGTAGCTGCTTCAAAGGGATGTGTTGTTATTGATAATACATCACATTTTAGGCGTGATGAAGATATTCCTTTGGTTGTTCCAGAAGTAAATCCACACGCAATTGCTAATTATACGAATCGTAATATTATTGCTAATCCAAACTGCTCTACAATACAGATGTTGGTTGCCTTAAAGCCAATATACGATGCTGTTGGGATAGATAGAATTAATGTTGCAACTTATCAAGCAGTTTCAGGAAGTGGAAAAGAGGCAATTACTGAGCTAACAAACCAAACTGCTAACTTATTAAATGGCAAGGATGTAGAAGTAGAAGTCTATACTAAGCAAATAGCTTTTAACGCTATCCCTCATATAGATACGTTTCAAGAGAATGGCTATACAAGAGAGGAAATGAAAATGGTTTGGGAGACTCAGAAGATTTTTGAAGATGAAAACCTTCTTGTTAACCCTACTGCAGTTAGAATTCCTGTTGTATATGGCCACTCGGAAGCTGTTCATATAGAAACTAAGGAGAAAATTTCTGCAAATGATGCACGTAAATTGCTAGAAAAGGCAGATGGCGTCATAGTAATGGATGAAAGAAGTGATGGAGGCTATGCAACGCCTTTTATAGAGGCAACAAACAATGATGCAACCTATGTTAGTCGAATTAGGGAGGATATTAGCCATGAGAAAGGACTAAACTTATGGGTTGTTTCGGATAATATTCGAAAAGGAGCCGCACTTAATACAATTCAAATAGCGGAAATTCTTATCAGAGACTATTTAGCTTAAGATAAAATTCAAATAATGATTACTAAAGAACGGAAAACAAACGAAACTGATATCAAAGTTAGTCTAGAACTTTATGGTACTGGTAAAGCTGATATAGAAACTGGTGTTCCATTTCTAGATCATATGCTAGATCAAATTGCTCGCCATGGTTTAATGGATTTGTCTATTAAATGCGATGGCGACACAGAAATTGATGATCACCATACAGTAGAAGATATTGGCATTACTATCGGTCAAGCTTTCTTTGAAGCAGTTGGCGATAAAAAAGGCTTAACTCGTTATGGACATGCTTATGTTCCATTAGATGAGGCTTTATCAAGAGTGGTTATAGATTTATCTGGACGCCCTGGACTGGATTTGGGTGTAAAGTTCACAAGGGATAGAGTTGGAACATTTGATGTAGATTTGATTAGAGAGTTTTTTCAAGGATTTGCTAATCATGCATTGGTAACGCTTCATATTGACAATTTGAAGGGTGTAAACTCACATCATCAGGCAGAAACAGTATTTAAAGCATTTGGAAGAGCACTACGTATGGCTGTAACGCCCGATCAGAGGCAATTAAATGTTATCCCTTCAACAAAGGGTTCACTCTAGCAGAGAATAGGATAAGGATAAAACAACGTGCAAACAATTGCAATTGTTGATTATGGAATGGGGAATGTCCGTTCCGTTCAGAAAGCCTTAGAGTATGTTGCACCAAATGATCACTGTATTCTTACCAGTAATCCTCAAGTAATCAAGGACTCAGACCGTATAGTTTTTCCTGGACAAGGGGCTATGGGAGCTTGCATGAGTGCGCTCAGTTCAAATGCATTAACAGATGAAATTAAATCAGCTTCTAGAACAAAGCCTTTCCTTGGGATATGCTTAGGATTGCAACTACTATTTGATTATAGTGAAGAAAACGATGGTATTAATGGACTATCAATAGTACCAGGAAAGGTAGTAAAATTTAGAAATAAAGATATAAAAATACCACATATGGGATGGAATTCAGTAAATCAAGTATGTTCTCACCCACTTTGGCATAAAATTGACAATAATTGCCCTTTTTATAGTGTTCATAGTTATTTTGTGGATGAGGATGATGCAAGTTGCGTTGTAGGTACGACACACTATGGGGAAACTTTTACCTCAGCAATTGCAATTGATAAGTTATTTGCAGTCCAGTTTCATCCAGAAAAATCCCAAAGCGATGGTTTGCAATTGCTAAAAAACTTTNNAAATTGGAACTAAGATATTTTTAAAGTATTAATGCTACTGAATATCAATTTATTAGCTTTTTAAGACTATTCAGATAGGCATCTTCATCAATTTCAGTATTGTTTTTTTGTGAAGTGTAGATCATTTCAGCTATACACTCCATCATCAAGTGTTCAACTTCATGCGAATCTTTATATTTTTTGATTAACTCTTGATATATTTGATTAATTCCTATCGGTTGGTTTATTGATAGTTGATCTTTAAGAGCTAAATGAAGATTTATATGTAGAAATGGATTTATTTCACCTTGCTCTGGAAAGTATTCTGAATTTACATCATTAATAAGATGATGATATTCTGGATGAGCTTGTATTATGGATACTAATTGTTGCTCTAGTGGCTCTAAATATTCTTTATTAAGATTTTTTTGCCAGCAACTGGCTAAGAACTTTCTCTGTTTCGTTCTATCTTGAGAAAACACAATACTCAGGTATATTGCTAGATATTCTTCTCTTCATATTCACAAAGGTCTAGTAAGGTGCAATCAGGACAGTGTGGTGAGCGAGCTTTACAAACATACCTGCCGTGAAGAATCATTAAATGATGAGCTGGTACTTTATANTCATCNGGTATAAATTTTATTAATTTTTTTTCAACTTCTAGTACTGTTTTTCCTGANGCTATCGCTGTGCGATTAGCTACACGATAGATGTGTGTATCAACTGCTATTGTTGGNTGCCCAAAAGCGGTATTTAGAACTACATTAGCTGTTTTACGACCAACACCAGGGAGAGCTTCCAATTCTTTTCTGGTTTCTGGAACTTGTGAATTGTACTTATCAATTAATATACGACATGTTTGAATTATATGTTTTGCTTTTGAGTTGAATAGCCCAATAGTTTTAATCGTATCACGAAGAGTATCTTCACCTAGCTCAAAGATAGTTTCAGGTGTATTTGCTAAAGGAAAAAGAATGTCAGTAACTTGATTTACACTCTTATCTGTAGCTTGAGCAGAAAGTGTTACTGCCACCAATAGTTCAAATGATGTTGAGTAGTTAAGTTCAGTTGTTGGGTCTGGTATTTGTTTAAGAAGCCTACCAAACATTTCACTTCTAGTTTCTGCGTTCATTTAAACCTTTTTTTGAATAAACTATGCGCAAATATTATACTTAATTTTTGGTTATTTTTCAATAGATAGGCTATCTTGATTTATAAAAATGTTTGAGCATAAGCCTCTAAATCTTGCCAGAGTTTATCTTTTTCAGGGTTACTATTTTTTAAATTATCTAAGCTATTTTCAAAGCTATCGAATGAAAGGAATCCATTTTCACCATTTTGAACTCGAGATTGAACAATTTCAAACCATTCTTCTTGCTCATCCTCGGACAATAATTCAGGATAATTTCTAGCTTTAAAGTTTAAAAATAATTTTAATAATCTTCTGTCTTCAAAGTTGGGATTGAGCAGACCAATTTCATTACTAGAAAGAGATTGAATATGGTTACATATCTTTCTATCTTTATTACTTACAAAATTATCATAAAGAGATTGATCAATATCATTGCTCATCTCCCTTTCAGGATCTTTTTTGTATATTGATTGAACTATTTTTTCTATTTGCTTTTGATTNTTTTGGATATAAGACAAATTCTTCATNCATTTATCCATATCAAGCTTGTAATTNTTCAATNANTANAGGTGAAAGCTTNAAGNTATCATGGNTTGGACTACATACAAACATTGGGCTTTTATTAAAAACTAATTCACTAAGTTCTAATTTATCAACACCCTTTGGTAAGTCAATTTTTTTTGTAAATACGAGTGTTTTTAATTCATTAACTTCTAATTCTAATAATATCTCAGGATCTTGATTAAGGTTAAAAACTATCGCACGATCTGCGTAGTCAGGGTGATAGCTAATCGCAGTCACCATACGAGTAAATGAGCATTTATAGCCAAAAGATGAAGAGGTTAGAAGCATAGGATGAAGGATCTTAACTTGTCTACTGACTTCTTTTTTCTCATTTAAGCTGAGTGCATAATCATAAAACTTTGGCTGCTTTGTTTTAATAATTTTAGCAATTTCAATTGTTGCCCTGACATCAGCCATGGCATCATGTGCATTGCTATGTTCTATTTTATTTGCTGGGGCCAGTCTATCTAACTTAAAAATAGGCCTATTATTTTCATTTTTCACCCATTCTAAGCTTTCATGTTCTTTATGAGCATAGCAAAAACGTGCAACATTAAGAATATCCCACCTTGTATTGCCATTTTGCCAATGCCAGGCATAGGGATCTAAAAAATTTCTAAATAGAGTGTGACGCGTAAATTCATCATCAAAAGCGATTGAATTGTAACCAACAATACAAGTTTGAGGTACCGTAAACTCTTTGTTTATTTTTTTTATAAACTCATGTTCAATTAATCCTTTCTGTTCACATAATTGCGGTGTTATACCAGTAACTGCACATGCTTCAGGTGCAGGTAAACAGTCATGAGTTGGCTTGCAGTAGAACATATGCTCATCAAGAATATTGAGATTCTCGTCGGTTCTAATGCCTGCAAATTGCGCAATTCTCTGGACTCTTGGAGATAGTCCAAAAGTTTCATAGTCATACCAGTAGAATGTTTTCATAAATTTATAACAGTTAAGTTAACTATATTATAGCTAAGAGCCTTAATGATTAATGAAACTGTATTAAATTGAATTAGATTTAAAACTATTTATAAAATCTAGGATATGTCTAATAAAAAAACTGAGAAATATATAGCCAGACTATCTTATCAAAAATAAAACATTTGCTATTAACAACTGAAAAAATCTTTTAAATTACAAAAATCTTAAAGATAAACAGTTGGATATAAAGAGAAGAATTAAAAACCCAGCAATGAGGCTGGGTTTATTTAAATAATTCTAGAACTATTTTGGAACTACGTTGGCAGCTTGTGGACCTTTTGCGCCATCTTCGAGTTCAAATTCTACTTCTTGACCTTCATCTAGTGACTTATAACCATCACCTTGGATTGCTCTGAAGTGAACAAAAACATCATCACCACTTTCTTGTTCAATAAAACCAAAACCTTTTTTTGCGTCAAACCATTTAACGCGTCCTGTTGTTGTAGACATGCAGTCTCCTAAAAAAAATAAAACATGGAAAAGATGCAACCAACCTAATTAACTGTGAAAGCGACTTACTATGAATCAACAACACAACATCAAAATTAGCTGTATTTTAACCAGCAGTCAAATTTTAACCTAAAAATTTGACTAAATATGTCTATTTGATAGTCAATCTGAGTAAACGAATTTATCTTTTTGGTTTACTACGTGAAAACTTTTTATCTTTGTGTCGGTTTGGCTTACCTCTAGGCTTTCTTTCAAACTTTCTTTTGCTACCTCNTCTTGAAGAATCTTTNTTNAAATGATNACTTTTTTCCCGGGGGGAGGTAGTATTATTTTTTTCTGTTAGCTCTTCGATGCTAAGTTTTTTATCAAAAACCCTAGTTTTTTTCAAGATTTCAATTGTTTCTTTAGGCATTTCGTCTGGTAAATCAACAGTGGTAAAGTCTTGAAAAATCTGAATTGCACCAATAAACTCACTGCTAATTTCAGCTTCATTTGCAATTGCACCTAAAACATTNCCAGGTTTTATGTTGTNTTTACGACCTACAGCAANCCTGTACCTACGCATCTTTATTGCTGGATTATCCTTTAAAGGNTCTGCATGAATAGAAACAGAAATTTTGTTTTTATTGTTTTCATCAAATGATGCTTGGTTTATCTCTTTTTCGTTAAGGAGTAATGGTTCTGTACCTTGGGACATTAATGCCAATGCTGAAGCAATTTTGAAAGCGTCAATCTCGTGTTCTTTTTGATAATCTAGAATCAGCTCTTCAAAGATAGCTAACTCTTGATTGTCTAGAGTATTCGTGATTCTTTGTTTAAAGTTATTAACTCTTTGTTCATTAATGATTTTGGCAGAAGGAAGCAGCATAGGGTCAATTGGCTGACGAGTAATTCTTTCGATTGTTTTTAGCATTCTTCTTTCTCGTGGAGCAACGAAAAGTATTGCTTTTCCTTCTCTTCCTGCTCTNCCTGTTCTCCCAATTCTATGAACATAAGATTCTGGATCTTGGGGTATATCATAATTTACAACATGAGAAATGCGATCAACATCTAAGCCACGNGCGGCTACATCTGTTGCAATTAATATATCAATNTTTCCATTTTTGAGTTGTTGNATAATTCGTTCTCTTTGNTTTTGAGCGATATCACCATTAATTGCTTCAGCTGTAAATCCTCTGGCAGATAATTTTTCTGCTAGGTCTGANGTNGCAGTCTTTGTTCTAACAAAAATAAGTANGGCATCAAATGANTCGACCTCCAAAATTCNAGTAAGCGCATCTAGCTTGTGAACGCCACCAACTAGCCAATANCTTTGGCTGATTGTTTGAGCAGTAGCAGTCTTTGTTTTTATTTTGACTACCTTAGGGCTATTTAAGAATTTTTCAGCAACCCTTCTGATTACGTCCGGCATTGTGGCTGAAAAAAGAGCGATTTGACGCTCTTTTGGAAGTTTTTCCATTACCCATTTAACGTCATCGATAAAGCCCATTTTTAACATTTCATCAGCCTCGTCAAGAACAAGTGCTTTAAGTGAATTTAGCTTAAGTGTTCCTCTTTTTAGGTGATCCATTACTCTTCCAGGAGTTCCTACAACAGCGTGTACTCCTCTTTTTAATGGCCTTAATTGAACATCATAAGATTGTCCTCCATATATAGGCAATACATGAAACCCTTTGAGATGTCTAGCATAGGTTTGAATAGCTTCTGAAACTTGAATTGCAAGCTCCCTAGTAGGTGCTAAAACTAAAAGTTGAACTTGATTATTGTTAAGATCGATTCTATCAATCAAAGGAAGAGTAAAGGCAGCTGTTTTACCGGTACCAGTTTGTGCCTGACCGATAATATCATGTCCATTAAGTAAGTGAGGTATNCACTGCTCTTGAATTGCTGAAGGTGTTTCNTAACCAACTTCATCGAGCACNTTTATGAGAGCCTTAGAAAGACCAAAACTATTAAACTTTACGCTTGACTCGTGTTCAGACATGTACGGTGGGGGAGTAAAAAGGTGCGTATTATACCTTTATTTGATATTCTGCATTGAAAACCGGTAATTACCGCGACGATATCACTAATAAAATAAATTAATCAAACCATTTAATTGAACAACCCATTGAAGGAATCTGCTCTTTAGGACCATTGCCGGTTATGGCAATATTTTTCATCGCTTCAAATAGATCACGCCTCGCATTTGTAACTGACTCCTTTCTTGATTCATCAAGTCTTCCACGATATTGCAGACCTAGGTCTTTATTGTAACCAAAAAAGTCAGGAGTGCAGACTGCACCATAAGATTTTGCAATTTCTTGAGTTTCATCGATTAGATATGGAAAAGGAAAATTTAGTTCTTTTGAAATTTTTTTCATATTTTCAAACGAGTCTTCTTCATACTCATTAGGATCATTTGACATTATTGCAACACTATTAATTCCTAGAGTTGCAAGCTCCTTTGTATCTCTAATAATTCTATGAATGATTGATTTGACGTATGGACAGTGATTACAAATAAACATTACTAGTAAACCATTTGGACCCTTTAAACTACTAAGATCATAATAATTGCCATCTACGCCTTTTAAATTAAATTTGATTGCGGGTAGATTAAAGTCACAAATAGGGCTTTCAGTTCTTACCATAAAGTTCTCCAAGTTATAATTACTATGATTTTAATATAGGTTGAATAATTTGTCCGTCCATCATAGGCCTAAAAATATTAAGCATATAAGGGATAGAGCTATTAACTTAAATTAAAAAGATTAAGAGTGTTTTGATCGCACTGTTCAATGACTTGCTCAACTGGAATCTTTTTTATTCTTGCAACTCTTTCTGCTACTTGAATTAACTCATCTGAGTTTTTATGATCATCAGTCTCAATAACTATAGACTCTATAGGTAAAAACTTTACGATGTCATGAAGTTTATATGCGTGAGGGTTAACAAGTGTGTTGCCAAAGCCAAATGAAAAATTTATTTTCATTAAATTCTCTGCTTGCTGAAGACTTCCTGAGTATGCATGAATTACACCACGAGATTTAGAATATGATTTAAGCAAATCAGTTACATCTTCAGTTGCTTGAACTGAGTGAATAATTAATGGTAAGTCAAAACGAGTCGCCAATGCAACTTGTTCATCAAAAAAGAAGCGTTGTTTATTTCGATCTTTAACTTTTACATAGTCTAGACCGCATTCCCCTATAGCTATAGGTTTTTTTTCTTCAATGAGAACTTCAAGTGAATATAAATCTATCATCTGGTGGTCATCTATAAACCAAGGATGAATTCCAAGAGCGTAATAGCTATGGTTATCTTTTGAGCAGCAAGCAATAACGTTATCCCAGTTATCTTTACCAGTCGATGGGACAATAACTCCCGTTGTAGAACTAGAGGGTGAGTTAACATTGTCAAAATCTAAGTGTATATGTGAGTTCAGCATTGTTTCCTTTGTTGTCTAATAGGTAATATAATAATCATTATTTTTTTAATCAAAATAAATGCAGTTTTTCCCTAAGAAATTATCGCAGATTTATCTAGTTTTGTTTGTATCAGCGTTCTTGACAATAACGGGTAATTTTACATTTTTCCAAAAAACATTATTGGTTTATCCATTATCTGAGAACTGGTTATTTTTGGGATCTTTATTTTTCTTTTTGTTTACTTTTTTAGCTGCATTATTGCTACTTTTTTGTTACAGGGTAACTACTAAGCCAATTCTAATAGCATTGCTCATGATTTCTGCAATTGTGAGCTATAGTACAAATAATTATGGCATTGTTTTTGATCATAATATGATTTTAAATACATTTGAAACTGATACAAGTGAGTTTCTTGACTTAGTAAGTTTTAAGTCAATTCTATATTTTTTTATATTTGGATTATTGCCATCAATTTTTGTATTGAAGGTAAAACTAAAAAAAATATCATTTAAAGCTCAGCTTTGGGAGCGCATAAAAACTTTTTTGGTACTAGTTATTATATTTGTAATTATAGTATTAACCTTTTCAAAACATTATTCATCTTTTGCAAGAGAAAATCGTGATCTACGGCTCTATATTACTCCAACCTATTATTTGTATTCAGCGACAAAGTTTGTTGACTCAAAATTTGCTACATCAACTAAACCATTTAAAGAAATTGGCCTAGATGCAAAACTTAATAAGAAGACAGACACAAGGCGCCTAGTGATTTTAGTAGTAGGTGAAACTGCAAGGGCTGATCACATGTCACTTAATGGTTATGATCGAAATACCAATCCATATCTAGAGAAAGAGGAGATTATTTCATTTGACAAAATGACTTCATGTGGAACTGATACTGCTTTGTCGGTGCCGTGTATGTTTTCATTACTCGATCGTTCTAGCTACAACCATGCTAAGGGTAAAAATATGAGTAATGTTCTCGATATCATTAGCCATGCGGGAGTGAGTGTTCTTTGGTTAGATAATAACTCGAGTTCAAAGAGTGTAGCTGATCGCATTACTTTTAAAGACTACCGATCATCAAAACTTAATTCTATTTGTAATCCTGAGTGTCGTGATGAAGGCATGCTTACAAATTTACAGGGATTTATTGATGAGCAGAATAACAAGGATATTTTGATAGTTATGCATTCAATGGGAAGTCATGGGCCAGCATATTACAAGAGATATCCAAATGCATTTGAAGTTTTTTTACCAGCTTGTCAAACGAATCAATTAAATGAATGTACTGATGAAGAAATAAGTAATGCGTACGATAATACAATCTTATATACGGATTACTTTCTTTCAAAAGTGATAACACTTTTAAAGAATAACTCTCAAGACTCTGATACTGCAATGTTTTATATAAGTGACCATGGTGAATCACTAGGGGAGGGCGGATTATATTTGCATGGCATGCCTTATTTTATGGCACCCGAAGAGCAAATAAAAATTCCAGCGTTTATGTGGTTTGATGAAGGCTTAAAAAAGGTATTTGATATAGAGGCTATCAAGAAAAATTCAGAGTTAGAAAAATCACATGACAACTTGTTTCACACCTTGCTAGGACTGATGGATGTTGAAACAGAGCTTTATCAAAAAGATATGGATATTACGACAAAATATAACCCATGATTTTGTTAGTCGATAATTTAGTTTTAGCTTTATGAAAACTTACATCAAGAATGAAAAGTGATTATAATAGTCCGATTATTCTGAAGCGACATAGAGAAAAGAGTTATGAAAACATTTAGTGC
>JGI26113J46593_1000166_pt1 | contig 12843 bp, 11 predicted proteins | sample AOAMet11_17_M020_2_FD_46593 | JGI IMG/M metagenome (IMG submission 46593)
AACTCTAATGCATTTCGAATAGCTCTAACTATGCCGTACAAAGGATCCTTCATGGCATCAAAAATCTGATCACTATTGATATTAAAAGTTTCAGGTATGCCTTCTGCAAGATTTCTTCCGGTAATCGACATTTCAAGTTTTTCAGATTCTGGAGTAGCGCAACCAATAGTATATTTAATTTTTTCTGCTGTTGATTCGCCAATAACACATCCATAATTTCTTCTAATCCAGGAGGTTATTGATTCATCCATCTTATCGCCTCCAATTTTTACAGATTCTGCATAGACAACTCCATTTAAGGAAAGAATAGCAATTTCTGAAGTGCCTCCACCTATGTCGACAACCATGTTACCGCTAGCCTCCTCAACTGGAAGGCCTGCTCCTATTGCAGCAGCCATAGGCTCTTCAATAAGTTTTACATCCCTTGCTCCAGCGCCCAAAACTGACTCCCTAATAGCTCTTCTTTCAACTTGGGTTGATCTGCAAGGAACACAAACTAAAACTCTAGGGCTTGGTTTAATAAATCNTTGNTCATGGACTTTTGCAATAAAGTGTTGAAGCATTTTTTCAGTAACTTGGAAGTCTGCTATTACACCTTCAGATAAGGGACGAATTGCTTTTATGTTTCCTGGTGTTCTTCCAAGCATCTTCTTAGCTTCTGTACCAACTGCAACAACAGTTTTTTGACCCCTGGCCTCTCTAATTGCTACAACTGATGGTTCGTCAAGAACAATACCAACATCTTTAGTGTAAATAAGTGTATTAGCAGTTCCTAAATCAATTGATAAATCATTAGAAAAATACCCTCTTATTGTCTTGAAAATATTGAAATCCACGGTAATCCTTAAAAAATATGTAAATAATAGTTTAGTTGGGTTAATATCCCCATCTAATTTATAATAATATCCTATATATGGACAAGAAAACAGTTACAACCATAGCTTATCTTTCAAGAATTGCCTTAGATGAAGGGAATGAAGATAAAATAACAACTGATCTTGAAAATATTATCAAATTTGTTGATCAATTAGATAATGCTAATGTTGATGGGATAGAGCCATTAACCAACCCATTAGAAAAGAAAGCTCAAACTAGAGAAGATAAAGTCACTGCTAAAAATAGAAAAGATACTTTTTTAGATAGGGCTCCAAAATCAAATGAAGATTACTTTTTAGTGCCAAGGGTTGTGGAATGAGTATTCAATACAAAAGTATTAAAAACCTTACTAGTATGCTTCAAAATAAAGAGATTTCTCATAAGGAACTTATTAATGAAACTTTTACATTAATAGAATCTAAAATGGATCTGAATGCGTTCATAACCTTAAACAAAGATGCGGCAATTGAAAAAGCAACTTTACTTGATAGCAAAAAGAATGGTTCATCGTTAGCAGGAATACCAATTGCTCAGAAGGATCTATTTTGTACTAAAGATTTAAGAACAACTTGTGGCTCTAATATGCTATCAAGCTTCATACCTCCATACTCAGCTACCGTTATCTCTAACCTTGAAAATGCTGGATGTATTTCAGTTGGAAAGACTAATATGGATGAGTTTGCTATGGGCTCTTCTAATGAGACAAGTTTTTATGGAAATGTTGAAAACCCATGGGGCAAGAATCTTGTTCCAGGTGGAAGTTCTGGGGGCTCGGCATCTGCTGTATCTAGTGGCATAGTTCCAGCAGCAACTGGCACTGATACTGGCGGGTCAATCAGACAACCTGCTTCTTTATGTGGGATTACTGGGCTAAAACCAACATATGGAAGAATATCAAGATGGGGAATGATTGCTTTTGCATCAAGTCTAGACCAGGCTGGACCAATGGCCAGAACAGCTGAAGATTGTGCAATTTTACTGAATGAAATGTGCTCGCATGACAATAAAGATACAACATCATTGAATGAACATATTCCTGATTTTACTAAAGATATTGACCAACCAATTAAAGGAATGAAAATAGGGATTGTAAAGGAATTTGATCTTTCAAAACTTGATAGTGAGGTTGTAAAAGTTTTTGAAGAATCTAAAAAACACTATGAATCTTTAGGAGCAGAATTTATAGAGATATCACTTCCAAATATTTCATTATCTGTCCCTACTTATTATGTCGTCGCGCCAGCTGAATGTTCATCAAATCTTTCAAGATTTGATGGAGTGAAATTTGGAAAAAGATGTGATGACCCAAAAAACTTAGAAGATTTATATATCAGAACAAGATCGGAAGGCTTTGGTGATGAAGTTAAGAGAAGAATACTTATTGGGTCTTATGTTTTATCAGCAGGATTCTATGATGCATATTATAAAAAAGCTCAACAGGTAAGAAGACTAATTAAAAATGATTTTGATGAGGCATTTTTAAAAGTTGATGTTCTGATGTCCCCAACTACAAGAGGGCCTGCATTTGAAGCTGGATCAAAAGGAAGTGATCCTATCCAAATGTATCTAGAAGATTTATTTACGATTCCTGCAAACTTAGCAGGGCTTCCGGCCCTATCAATCCCAAATGGGTTTGTTGATAACAAGCCGATAGGCCTCCAATTGATTGGTAATTTCCTTGAAGAAAGCAAACTTCTTCAGTTCGCACATAATTTTCAAAAAACAACAGACTTCCACCTAAAAACACCAAGTGGAGAAAATATATAATGAGCTGGGAAACTGTTATAGGGTTAGAGATACACGTTCAATTATCTACCAACTCTAAGTTATTTTCTGGGGGATCTACAGGCTTTGGTGCTGAACCAAATACTCATGTTGATCTTATAGATATGGGGCTTCCTGGGGTCCTGCCTGTTGCAAATAGAGAAGCATTTTATAAAGCCATTCGTTTTGGTTTAGCTACAAATGCTGAAATAAACCAAACATCATCTTTCGATAGAAAAAATTACTTTTATCCAGATTTGCCAAAAGGATATCAGATCACTCAAATGGCAATGCCTATAGTTGGTAAAGGCTCAATAAAAATTGATGTGGATGGTTCTGAAAAAGTTATCAATATCACAAGGGCTCATTTAGAAGAAGATGCTGGCAAATCGATCCATGATTTGTTTGATGGTGAAACCGGTGTTGATTTAAACCGAGCTGGAACACCATTATTAGAGATAGTTTCAGAGCCTGAAATATCAAATGCTAAAGAAGCTGTTGCCTATTTCAAGGCGGTAAGACAGCTTGTAACATTTTTAGATATATGTGATGGCAATATGGCTCAAGGATCTATGAGGTGCGATGTTAATGTTTCTATTAAAAAAGAAGCTGACGAGGAACTTGGTACAAGAGCAGAGATTAAAAATATTAATTCTTTCAAATTTATAGAAAGAGCAATTAATTTTGAAATTGAACGACAAATAAGAATAATTGAATCTGGGGAATCTGTAGTTCAAGAAACAAGACTTTACGATAGTGTTAAAAATGAAACAAGATCTATGAGATCAAAAGAAGAAGCTAATGATTACAGGTACTTTCCCTGCCCTGATCTTCTNCCTGTTGTAATATCAGATGATGAATTTAATGATATAAAAAATAACCTGCCTGAGCTGCCAGATGAAAAAGAAAAAAGATATATATCAGAAGCTAATTTAGAAGAAGCAGAAGCAAAAATAATTTCTTCCTCTAAAACCATGGCTAATATGTTTGAAGAAGCATGCTCAAAAACCAATGACTCAAAATTAGTCGCAAATTGGTTAGTTGGAGATGTGAGTGCGCTTTTAAATAGTGACAATATTGATATTGAAGAGTCAAAACTAAGCTCAAATAATTTTGCTATTCTTATTGAAAGAATTTCAGATAAAACCATTTCAGGCAAAATAGCTAAATCTATCTTGGAAGAAGTTTGGGAGTCAGGTGATGATGTCGATAATATAATTAAAGACAAAGGGCTTGTTCAGATTCAAGATGAGTCTATTTTAGAAGAAATTGCTCAAAAAATTATTAATAACAACCTGTCACAAGTAGAAGCCTATAAAGGTGGCAAAGATAAACTTTTTGGTTTCTTTGTTGGACAAGTAATGAAAGAAACGCAAGGCAAGGCTAACCCTAAAAGCGTAAATGANATTCTNAAAAACCTTTTAAATAGCTAAACTAAATAATAAACAAACTTAATGTTTCAGCAATATAGGCTGGTTTTTCCACGCCTTTGATTTCCATAGTCACTTTAGTCTTAGCAAGAAATTGTCCTGGATTTTTTTCAGAAATGTCCAAACATTCCATTCTTATTCTAACTTCTGAATCAACCGGAACTGGACTTAAGAATCTTACCTTATCTAAGCCATAGTTTAGACCCATCTTNGTTCCCTCAAGAACTAGACCCATTTCTTGATCGAATGGTATTCCTGCAGCTAGAGATAAAGAAAGAAACCCATGAGCAATAGTAGAACCAAAAACTGGTGTTGCTTGCTCAGGGTCAACATGTATAAATTGATTATCTAGAGTAGCTTCAGCAAATTTATTAATTCTTTCTTGGTCAACTTTTACCCAATCTGATAGCCCTACCTCTGTTCCGATAACTGTTTCAATCTCTGATGGTTTTACTATTTTAAGCATTTTTATTCTCCATATAATAATTGGTATATTCATCTCTTAATTCAAACTTTTGAAGTTTTCCTGTAGCACCATGAGGTAACTCTTTTAAGAAAATTATTTCATCAGGAAGCCACCATTTTGCAACTTTTGACGCTAAGAAATCTAAAATACTTTGTTTATCAATTTCTTCACCAGTGTTTGTAACTATGAATAGCATTGGTCTCTCGTCCCATTTAGGATGTGGTATGCCTACAACACAAGCTTCTGCTACCTCAGGATGTCCAAATGCTGCATTCTCAAGATCAATCGAACTAATCCATTCTCCACCTGATTTAATTACATCTTTAGCCCTATCTTTAATAGTCATGTAGCCATCTTGGTCAAGAACGGATATATCTCCGGTATCAAACCATCCATCTTTATCTACGGCATCATTTTCTGCTTTAAAGTACTTCTGAAGAATCCACGGCCCTCTTACTAAAAGATGCCCTTGAGATTCTCCATCATGAGGCAAATCTTTTCCAGTATCATCAACAACTTTTAACTCTACCCCATAGATAGGCTTACCTTGCTTAAGCTGAATGGCATATTTTTCTTCTTTGCTCATATTTTGCATTTCGAGAGTTGGAACATTGGTAGTTCCTAAAGGGCTCATCTCTGTCATGCCCCAGGCATGAATAACATTAACATCATGAACTTCATCAAACTCTTGAAGAGTGGATAAAGAAAGAGCTGAACCTCCAATAATAGTATTTTTAACTGAACTTAAAATCTTATTATTTTCTCTACAATAAGCGAGTAAGCCCATCCATATAGTAGGAACACCAAATGCTAAAGAAACATCCTCACTATCAATTAGATCATAAAGAGGCTCTCCTTCCATCTGCATACCAGGCATTACAAGCTTTAGTCCAAACATAGGCCCATAGTAAGGAATACCCCATGCAAGCACATGAAATAAAGGAACTACCATCAAAATACTATCACTTGGTTTAATAAGCATTGCTGTCAGAGAGGCTTGAGCATGAAGAATATTAGATTTATGGGAATAGAGAACTCCTTTTGGATTTCCTGTAGTACCTGATGTATAACATAGAGCACAAGCTGCATCATCTTTTAGCTGAGGCCATTCATAATTCTCATCTCCATCTTCGATGTAGGATTCGTATGAAATAGCATTTTTCAATTGAGTATCTGGCATTTCAGATTGATCACATAAGATAATGTATTTTTCTACAGTGTTTAATTGATCTTTTAATGCCTCTAGGATTGGAACAAAAGGAGCCTCAACAAAAATAATTTTATCTTCTGCGTGATTAATAATATATACAGCTTGCTCGGGATGAAGTCTAAAATTAAGAGTATGGGTAACAGCGCCCATACCAGAAATACCATAATACATTTCTAAATGTCTGTATGTATTTAACGCTAAAGTAGCTATAACATCACCTTCTTTATAACCATCTTTTACCAAGGCGGATGCTAATTTTCTTGATCTAATACATACCTCATTATAATTTGTTCTGTGAACATCACCAGAAACCATTCTACTGATAACTTCTGTTTCAGGATGAAATTGTTTAGCGTGCTCGATGATGCTCGCTACATTTGGTGACCATTTTTGCATATCTCCAATCATTGGATTCTCCCCTATAAAAATCGTTTGATTTAAATTATATAAGAAGCAACAATGAAATGTTAAAAATAATTAAGGTAATTACGAGTTCAACAATGTTAGAAAATGCCCTTGGAATTGATTTCCAAAATACATTTGCTAAAGACTTAGAGGGTCTTTACAAAGAATCCACTGCATCTATAAATCCATCAGCAGAAATACTCTTGTTAAATGAAAATTTAGCCTTAGAACTAGGAATTGGTTTGGATAAACTTTATTCAAAGAATGCTTTTGATCTATTCTCAGGTAACAAAAAACCTTTTAACTCAATAACTTTAGCTCAAGCTTATTCAGGCCATCAATTTGGTCATTTTAACCCAAACCTTGGAGACGGAAGAGCATTGCTTCTTGGAGAGGTTTTAAATATAAAGGGAGAATTAAGAGATATTCAACTGAAAGGATCGGGTCCAACTCCATTTTCAAGAAGAGGTGATGGTAAATCAGCACTTGGTCCTGTTCTAAGAGAATACTTAGTAAGTGAATCCATGTATGCATTAGGGATTCCCTCAACCAGAGCTTTGGCCGTAATTAAGACTGGTAAGCAGGTAGAAAGAGATAAAAGCCTCCCTGGAGGATTAATGACCAGAGTTGCTTCAAGCCATATTAGGATTGGTACTTTTGAATATGCTAGTCTTCAGAATGATACTAAGCTATTACAAAAATTAGCGGACTATTCAATATCTAGGCATTTTCCAGATACAGCAGATGTTGAAAACCCCTACCTTGCTCTTTTTGCAGCTATCTGCAATCAACAGGCCTCTTTGATTGCAAACTGGATGAGTATTGGTTTTATTCATGGGGTGATGAATACAGACAATATGAGCATCTCTGGAGAGACAATTGATTATGGTCCATGCGCATTCATGAATGCATACAATCCAAAAACAGTATTCAGTTCAATCGATGCTCAGGGTAGATACGCATACCAAAACCAGCCTTCAATTCTTACTTGGAACTTAACAAGACTTGCTGAGGCTTTGATTCCATTGGTTCACGATAAAAAAGATGAATCAATAAAATTGCTTACTGAAGTGCTTCAACTTATTAAACCAGTATATACAAATTATTGGTTGGTATTAATGCGTTCTAAAGTTGGTTTATCTAAAGAGGACCCAAAAGATTATGAGCTCATTATTAATTTATTAAATTTAATGGAAAAAAATAAAGTGGATTTTACTCTTTGCTTTAGGTTTCTTGCTAAGAGCTTAAATGGTAATAACAAACCCATTAGAAATATTTTTAAGGGAAGTAAAGAATTTGATTCCTGGTTAATGATTTGGCAAGAAAGAATTTCTCAAGAAGGTATACCTGATGAAAAAATTTCTAATTCTATGGATGCGGTTGAATCCTATTTATATTCCTAGAAACCATAATGTTGAAACTGCTCTTGAGGCTGCTGTTGAAGAAAATAATATGGAGCCTTTTAAAAAGTTATTTTCTGTTATGCAAAATCCATATAAAGAAATTAGTGGCATGGAAGAATATGCGAACCCTATCAAGGGAAGTGATAGCTCCTACAAAACATTTTGTGGAACTTAAATAAAGTTTACATAAGATAAAGCAAATTAATTACTCAATATGCCAATAGTTATTCTTGGGTGTGATTGATGGTCTTTAAGAGTTTCTATATTCTTAAATCCATTTTTTTTTAAAATTTCTGATACTTCCCTTTTTTGTTTATAACCATGTTCAAAAGCTAACATACCGCCTTTTAGTAATTTTGAGGATGCTTGACTTGAAATAGTCTTAAAATCTGCAAGACCGTTATCTAGAGCTGTTAAAGCCATAAGCGGTTCATGATGTAAGTCTGGTAAATGCTTATCTTCAGAGCTAATGTATGGGGGATTACTTACAATTAAGTTACAAGAAGCATCTTCAATATTAGAAAGCCAGTCGGAGTAAATTGTTGCGAAATTTTCTACCTTTAAATTATTTTTATTTTTATTAGCTACCTCTAACGATTCTTTTGAAAAGTCTAAACCATAAACTTTAATATGAGGGTTATGAATAGCTAACGATATACCTATACACCCTGAACCGGTTCCAGCATCAATAACTATTTCTCCACTTTGAAAATTTAATTTATTAATAAAATCAACAAGGATTTCTGTTTCTGGCCTAGGTATTAATACTCTTGGATCAACAAAAAAATTATTTCCATAAAAAGAAGACTTTTCTAAAATATAATCAAGTGGCACTTCTTGTTTTTTTAAGGNAATGAATTGATTAATAGAGTCTTCTTCATCCTTGGACANTGNATAATCATCTANATAAATTGAAACATCTGAAAGATGAAGTTTTTCTTTTAAATAAAAGATGAATTCTGTCNAAATANCTTTTTTACCTGGCCAGGTTTCAGTTATTTTATTTTTAAAAAAATTTATATTCTTTGACAATTACTCAGACTCTAATTGAGAAAGCATTGCTANTTGATTTTCTGCTATTAATGCATCGCATATACTTTTGATATCTCCATCCATAATCTGATCTAAATTATGTTGAGTTAGTTTAATCCTATGGTCAGTCATTCTGCCTTGGGGAAAGTTATATGTTCTTATTTTCTCACTTCTGTCACCAGTACCTACAAGNATTTTTCTTTCACTAGCTATACTTTCTTGCTGACTCTCAANTTCCTGTTGCTTTAATTTGGAAGCAAGCAATGACAATGCTTTTTCTTTATTTTTATGTTGCGATCTTCCATCTTGACACTCAACAACAAGACCTGAAGGAATATGGGTAAGCCTTACCGCAGAATCTGTTTTATTGACATGCTGTCCACCTGCACCAGATGCCCTAAAGGTATCAACTCTAAGATCATTCTTATCTATAGCAATATCTTGAACTTCCTCTACCTCTGGCAATATGGCTACAGTGCAAGTAGATGTATGTATTCTTCCTTGAGATTCTGTTTCAGGAACTCTTTGAACCCTATGTACTCCAGATTCAAATTTAAGAACTTTAAAAACACCTTTACCCTCTAGTTGAGCGACTACTTCTTTGAGCCCTCCCTGTTCTGCTTGCTTAATGTCTATAACATCAAGATTCCACCCTTCTCTTTCAGCAAGTCTTGAATACATTCTAAAGAGGTCTCCAGCAAAAATCCCAGCCTCGTCTCCACCGGCACCAGCTCTTATTTCTAAAAAAGCAGACCCGTCATCAGCAGAATCTTTGGGAAGTAACATTACCTTTAGCTCTTGCTCAAGAAGCTCAGGCTGCCCAGAAATCTCTTTCAGCTCATCCTCAGCTAAAGTTTTCATCTCCTCATCATCTGATTCCAAAATATCATTAGCATCTTTAATCAACCCTGATACTTCATTGTATTCTTGAAATTTATCAACAATAGGCCTGAGATCAGCAAACTCTTTGTTTAGCAAAGTATACTTTTCAATATCTTTCACGGTCTCTGAATCGATAAGAAGCGTTTCTATTTCAGACAGTCTATTTTTAAGTTTATCTAACTTAATAGCCATTGAATCATGCATTATCAATATACCTTTTGAACATAGATTCAATAATATGTGGTTTTATTTCTTCAATATCTGGAAGAGTGAGATTTGGATTTTCTTCTAACTTTATTACAGCTATATTCATAATCATCTGCTTCAAGTCTTCNGCTGTTTTAAATCTTTCTANTTCATCTTTAGATAAATTATTTAAGAAAATTTCTAGCTGAAGTTTTGTTTTATCTTTAAGATTTTTTTCCTTTAAATCTAAAATTGCTTTTTGCGATTCTAAAACAATCATATTTAATGCTTTTTCTGCTTCTATTTCTCTTTGGCCTAAATTATCTTGAGTGATTTTTTCAATATCATCAATTGAAAAAAGGTAAACCTGCTCAATATTTTTAATTTCTTCTTCTATATTTCTTGGAACAGATAAGTCTATTAAAAGCATAGGTTTGTTTCGTCTAACTCTAAGGGCATTCTCTATAGCGCCTTTTCCTATTAAGGGAATATCAGTAGTTGCAGAAGCAATAACAATATCAGCATCTTCAAGATGGCTNTGAAGTTTATCTAGTTTAGAGGAAGTAATTTTAAAATCATCTGAAATGTCCATTGTTTTGATACTTCTGTTTACAGCTTTNATTTTATTTATGCCTTTCTTGTTAAGATTTTCAATCACTGCCTGAGCAAGAGACCCTGCACCAAGAATTAAAACGTTCTGCTCCTCGGGTTTTTCAAAAATATTCTTTACTAATTTCAGTGATAGGCCACTTACAGACAAAGGATTAAGCCCAATCTGGGTATCGGTTCTTACGCTTTTTACTATTTTTAATACTTTTTGAGAGTATGAAAGGAGCTTTCCTTTTAAAATTCCTGAATCTAAAGCAACCTGCATTGCACCTTTAAATTGACCAAGAATTTCTTGCTCACCTAGAATTTGTGAATCTATACCAGAGGCAACCTTTGACATATGAACCATTGCGTCTTGATTGCTTAAGAAATAAAAGCTAGTGTCAGGAATTCCTTCAGTTTCTAAAAAAAGCTTACTTTCATTTAAAATTTGCTTTGCGATACCCTTCTCACCAGTTAAATAAATTTCAGTCCTATTGCAAGTAGATAGGCCAAAAAAAGAGTCTAATTTGGCGCCAAATTTTTTCTTAAGGTGTTTATTTAGATACTCTTGATTTAAATCATTAATTATAAATTTCTCTCTCTCAGATACATCTGATGTTTTATGATTAATGCCAAATAGCTGAAGTTCCATGGTTAAAAAAATATTTTATGTATTAAATGGTTTAAATTTATTAGAAACAATATTATACAGGCTTGAGAGCGGTTTTTTATGATTGTGAACTAGATAAAGAATTTAAAGATTATCAAGAATCTTTTATGCACTTATAATAGCAAAAACAAAGGTGAGCAATCTTAATGGAAAACTTGATCATAAAATCCCCTGCAAAAATAAACCTTTTTTTAAAAGTAGTTAAAAAACTGCCTAATGGATACCATGAACTAGATACTGCTTTTCAACTAATTGATGTATTCGATACAATTGAATTTCAAAATAGCTCTAATAAAATAAGTGTATTTTGTTCAGATACTAGCATTGATGAGGAAGAAAATATCATTTTTAAAGCAGCTAGTATATTAAAGAAAGTTAGCGATAGAAATGTTGGTGTTGATATTAAAATTACAAAAAATATTCCAATTGGAGCAGGTTTGGGCGGAGGCAGCTCAAATGCTGCGAGTACGATATGCGCTCTTAATAAAATGTGGGATTTACGCCTTAGTCTAAATGAAATGATGCTAATCGGCCTAGATCTTGGAGCTGATGTTCCATTGTTTATAAAAGGCGAGAATGCTTATGCAGGCGGAGTTGGTGAGAAGCTTGTTGAAAAAAAACCTATTGATGAAAAACTAATTATTATTAGCCCAGATATTTTAAACTCAACCGAGGAGATGTTTAATCTCTATGACATACAAGAAGGACCTACGGAGTTATTTAGCCAACAAAATTCATTTTGGAAGGTTTTTGTAGAAAAAAATGAGGAAATTAAAGAATTTTATGAGCAATATGCTAAAAAATTTGAAATCTGTCTTTCAGGAACAGGCTCTTCTATGTTTATAAAATATAATAATAATTCTGAGAAACAAAAAATTCTTAAAATAATTCCCTCTAATTGGAGATTCTTTTTAGCTAAACCATTACAATATTCGCCTCTAAAGAGTTTGGATAGCAATGGGGTGTAGCCAAGCGGTAAGGCAACTGGTTTTGATCCAGTCATGCGGAGGTTCGAATCCTCCCACCCCAGCCATTTATTGAGTAATTAAAAATGAGTAAACAAGTTATAGATATCTTCACAGGAACTGCCAACCCTGAACTAGCTAGTGAGGTTTCAGGGATTCTAGGAAAAAAAATATCAGAAGCAGATGTCGGTTACTTTTCTGATGGCGAAATTAAAGTTCAAATAAAAGGTAATGTTAGAGGGCATGATACTTTTATACTGCAATCAACTTGTGCACCCTCAAATAAGAATTTAATGGAATTAATGCTTCTTGCTGATGCTTTAAAAAGATCTTCAGCTGCAAGAATAACGGCAATAGTGCCATATTATGGATATGCTAGGCAGGATAGAAGAGTTAGGTCTGCTAGAGTGCCTATTAGTGCTAAAGTTGTCGCGGATATGTTCTATTCAGTTGGGATTGATAGAGTCCTTACTGTAGATCTTCATTCAGAAACTATTCAAGGTTTCTTTGATATGCCAGCAGATAATGTTTATGCAACNAAATTAATGGTTGATGATATTAAAACGACCAACCCGGATAACAATATTGTGGTTGTCTCTCCGGATGTNGGCGGAGTAGTGAGATCTAGAGCATTNGCCAAACAGCTAAATGATGCAGATCTTGCAATTATTGATAAGAGAAGAGATGCTGCAAATCATTCTGAGGTTATGAATATTATTGGTGATATCGAGGGAAAAGTATGCATTGTTCCAGATGACATCATAGATACTGCAGGTACTTTATGTAATGCAGCCAAAGCACTTAAAGATCAAGGTGCTGCAGCTGTAAAAGCATATATTACCCATCCTGTATTATCAGGCCCTGCAATTGATAGGCTAAATAATTCAGAAATTGATGAGTTAGTTGTAACTAATTCAATTCCTTTGTCACATGAAGGCAAAAAATGCAGTAAAATACGCGTCA
>JGI26113J46593_1000170_pt1 | contig 12480 bp, 9 predicted proteins | sample AOAMet11_17_M020_2_FD_46593 | JGI IMG/M metagenome (IMG submission 46593)
CAAGTCCATGTTATATACTCTATCCCGAATATCCTGAGGAATTTCATCAAGCCCTGCAATAGCCATCGACGTCAATCCGAATGACAACATACAAGCCATAACTAGTTTTAATAGTTTTTTCATTTTGATTTGTCTCCTATTTATTTATAGTCAAGCATTATTGCTTGTTCTATTTACCTTAGAGAATGACTTGTTTTTATTACGGTTCCGCACATTTTAAACATATTTACATAGTCTAAAGTATGTCTAAGTATATCACAATACATACATTAGTCAACTAAAGTATGTATTTATTTTATAATAATATTATAAGTATGTATTTAGTGTTAAGTATGCAGCCCTATTAATATATTTGCTTAAAAAATACTGTACAATCAAGTGTTATCTTTAACAAAAATTCAACTATTTGACTGATAAAAACTATGGAAAACAAAAAGGATAGTAGACCAATAAAATATAAAATTGTTATAGCCGATGACCACGCCCTAGTTAGAGGTGGTTTAGAATTAGTCGTTAAAATGGCTGTACCAAATGCCGAAATATTTCAAGCAAATAGTTTTGATGAGACAATAAATGTACTTAATTCAAATTTCTCAATTGATTTAGTTTTACTTGATTTAATGATGCCTGGAATGTGGCATGACAGTATTCAAAGTATTACTTCACAATTTCCTGATGTACCCATAGTGATCGTTTCTGTAAAAGAGGACTTTGATTCAATTCACAACTCAATTTCTTTAGGTGCTTCTGGTTTTATACCTAAAACTTCTGCGCCAGAAGTAACTATAAGTGCTATACAGCTTGTTCTGGCTGGTGGTGTCTACATACCGCCACATGTTCTGAAACCAAGAACCGATCCTATTCAAAATGATGAAAAGTTAGATGATTTCGAGAGTATTAAGCTTTTATCTAAAAGACAAAAAGAAGTTCTTGGCCATATTAGTCTCGGTAGATCGAACCAGGANATTGCTGACGAATTAGGTTTGAGTATTCCAACAATTAAAATGCATGTTTCAGCCATTTTTAAAAAACTAAATGTTAAAAATAGAACTGAAGCTGTATCTATTTATTCTAATTTAGAAAAAGTTTCAAATTTACACTCCTAGATTTATGTAAATTTGCTACTCATTATTATGGCAACTAAACCTTTACAATTACTTTCTTTCATGCTCAATATTGTTTTTTCTATAAACTATAAATTGCGCCATGAATATCTAAAAAAAATACTCATTCCATTCTTTTTAGTCTTACTTCTTAATATCCCTAGCCTTAGTCTGAATATTGCTCATGCAGATGAAGAAAACTACTGGAAGCAAAACGTTAATGTTTTTAATTTTTCGTGTACAGACGGTGATATAGATTGCTGGATTGATGAAAGAAATGCACTAGAAAAATTACCGCTAGTAGAGTATGCACCTTTGAAAGCCTCTGAAGTTAATAAAAAACATCATATATGTGTCTCATTTCCACATCTCAAAGACTCTTATTGGGTTGGAGTAGCTTATGGAATTATTTCTGAAGGAAGACGCCTAAAACAAAAAATAACATTATTCGAAGCTGGAGGATATACAAATCTGGCAACACAATTAAACCAAGTTGATGACTGTTTAACTAATAATGGTGAAGCTTTAATTATTGGACCAATTTCAAGTAACGGTAATGCAAAACAGATTGACTTGATAAGGGCTAAAGGAATCCCAGTAGTTGTACTTGTCACTGGAATTAATACAGAAGTAGATGCAAACTCGCTTCAAAGTTTTGTTAATATGGGATATACCTCTTGTAAATGGGTTGCAGACCAAGAAAAACTTAATGATGGAAAGACCAACATTGTATGGTTTCCAGGCCCCCCTGGAGCTGGCTGGTCTATAGCCTCTCACCAAGGATGTCTTAGTGCTCTAGAGGGAACTAATATTAGAATATTAGAAACTAATTGGGGTGATACTGGAAAAGCTATCCAATTACAATTGGTTGAAGAAACACTACTAAATCACACCTCGGGGTCTGAACCCGATTTTAAATACATTGTAGGAACTGGTACCACAATTGAAGCTGCTGTTGGTGCTCTTAGGGCCAGAAAGCTTGGTAATAAAATCAATCTGGTATCCACATATTACACACCTGGAATAGATATGTTTATAAAACGCGGTCTAATTTCAATGGCACCTTCAGACCAAATGATTTCCCAAGCAACAATTGCTGTCGACCAAGCAGTCAGACTTCTTGAAGGAAAGAACATGGCAACCTCAGGAAGACCAGAATTTAATAACACTGGTCGCATTACAGAACATGTTCAACAACAAATATTGATTGTAACTCCTGATATATCAGATCAATTCAACTCATCTACAACACTAGCACCAAAAGGCTGGTCTCCAATATTTTCAGTAGATTAATGATGTCAATAATAATATAAAGAAAAAAGCATGTCACAATCCAATATCCCTTTGTTGAAGCTTCAGACTATTTCTAAACAGTTTTTTGGTTCCGCTGTTCTTGAAAATATAAATTTTGACCTCTATCCTGGAGAAGTTCATGCGATCTTTGGACAAAATGGTGCTGGCAAATCTACCTTAATTCAAATTGTTACTGGAGACATTCAACCATCAAGTGGCAAAATAATTCTTAATAATGAGGAATTAAAGATTCATTCTGTACATAAAGCCAGAGAGTTAGGTATTAGTGCAGTCTTTCAAGAATTTTCGTTAGTTCCACAACTCACAGTTGAAGAAAATTTATTCCTAGGATCAAACACCTCAAAAGGTTTTTTTCTTGACAAAAAAAAGTTACATCAAGTAGCTTGCGAAACCTTGGAACAACTTGAATTTTCTATCAAACCTGAAGAAAGATAATTAATTTATCACATACAGAAAAAAGAATGGTTGAGATTGCTAAAGCTTTTCATACTAAACCATCAATTATGTTACTAGACGAACCAACAGCTTCATTGGCTGAAAATGAAACAAATCAGCTTTTTTCAATGATAGAAATTCTAAAAAAAGAAGGTATTGGGATTATCTATATTACACATCGAATGAATGAGATTTATAAAATTGCTGATCGTATTACAATTCTTCAAGATGGTCATGTCGTTAATACAGATCTAGTAACTAATATTAACGAACAAAAATTAGTAGAATTAGCAACCGGTCAAAAAATTACCAGTTTTTTTCCAGAAATAAAAAAACAACGTGGCATAAAACTACTTGACATAAAAAACTTGAATATAAGCAATAGTTTTATTCAAGATGTTTCAATGAATATAAAGTCAGGAGAAGTTGTTGGCCTTGCAGGACTAGCTGGCTCAGGTAAGTCTGCAATTGGACGTGCTTGCTTTGGTATAAATAAAATTACAGCTGGCACAATTAGCTACTTGGATGATGTCATATATGATAGCTCAAAACAAATTAATGATCTCACTCCACGATCAATGATTGATAGAGGAATGCTATATTTACCCTCTGATAGGAGGGCAGAAGGTCTTGTCATGGAACAAAATATTAGAGAAAACATTTCTTTGCCTTCACTAGGTCTACCTAAATTTTCTAGTGGCTTTATTGTAAATAGAAAAATTGAAAAAGATATTGTAGAAAAAATCGGAGAACGCCTTAACTTTAACGCTCAAGGCATTGAAAACAAAATGGAACAACTCTCTGGCGGAACTCAGCAAAAGGTAATGCTTGCGAAAAGTTTTGCTCGTGATGTCCAACTTTTTATTCTGGATGAACCAACTGTCGGTGTTGATATTGGAACTCGTGTCGCAATTTACGAAATAATAAAAGAATTTTGCGAGTCTGGAGGAGCCGTAATGCTGATCTCTTCAGACCTCTCAGAATTAGTAAATTTATCACATAGAATTTACATTATTAGTGAAAAGAACCCATGTGTTGAATTCAATGCTGAAGATTGTAATGAACATCTCATACAATATTACTTTCATAACTCTAAAGTTGAAACAGCTCAAGCCTCCTAAGCTTGAATTAAGTGAGAAAGCATAGCTCGAAACTTTGCCGGCTGAATTGGTTTTAGTAACACTGGAAAACCCTGATCAATAATACTTTGTACATGGTTCCGCTCTACATCACCTGTCATAATGACACATGGAATTGAAGCCTGTAATTTTTCTTGTATTAAATAAGTAATATCAATACCAGATGCCTCACCAGGTAAACGATTATCTGCCAAAATAATATCTGGATTATTGTATGGATTTTCTTTAATTAAATTCATAACTTCATCTTTGTTTCTTGCAGTTTTTACATTGCAGCCCCATGACTCTAAAAGCTGCTTAGTTGCCTTTAAAACATCTATATCATCTTCAACTAAAAGAATATTTACCCCTGATAAGTTCATAATGTTCATAAAAATTTCAGATTGATTTTTATCAGCTTTATTTTCAGCAAAATCAACACTAACAGAGAAGCAAGAGCCACTTCCAAGACTTGATTTACTATCAATTGTATGTTCTAAACTAGCAGCTAAACGTTTTGCGAGTGCCAGTCCAAGACCTAGACCTTTACCTCTATCACGCTCCTTATTTTCAACTTGATAAAAGTCCTCATAAATCAGTGACATCTGATCATCAGAAATTCCACAACCAGTATCCCAAACCTCAATTGCAACCTTGTCTCCCCTCTTTCTGCAACCTATCAATACCGAACCTTTATTAGTATAGCGAATAGCGTTAGACATAAAATTTCCCAATATACGTTCCAGCAAAGCTGGATCACTTCTAACATAAAGACTTGATGGAACAATTCTAAAATCTAATTCTTTGTCTTTGGCAAGAGGAAGGAATGACTGAAAGATACTAATCAAAATGTTATTCACTGAAAAAATTTCATGTCTTGGTTTTATTGCACCTACCTCTAATTCCGACACATCAAGAAGAGCATTTAACAACCTTGCTGTTGAGATCGAGACAGAGTTTATATCTTCAATAATTCGCAGTATCTCTTTATCCTTGACTTTCGATTGTAAAGCAGCAATATACATTTGCATTGCATTTAAAGGTTGACGCAAGTCATGGCTCGCTGAAGCTAAAAAAACTGACTTGGCTTTGTTTGCCCTTTCAGCGTCAATTTTAGCGTTCTGTAGACCCTCTCCTTGCTCCCACAAATCTTTTTTGAGTCTATTAAAGCTGCGCCCCATCCTGCCTAGTTCGTCCTCTCTTGATAGGATGTTTTGTTCATCTTCAATTTCCTCTACCTTATGCAAAGGGGTATATCTATTGATTGAGTCTGTTAGTAATTGTAAGGGTTTGAAATATTCATTCTAACAATGACTAACACCATGGTGACAACAAATAGCAAAGCTATAAGGGAGGTTATAACGATATAACTAAGAGCAATACGCTCTACATAGGTTATTTTTGATTTGGAAGCAAAAATTATTTCTTCTAATTCAGCATTTACTTTTCTAGCTTGCAATAGCAGAATATCTTCAGTAGAGGAGATCTCATGAAGATCATTAATATCAATGGTGAGAATTTTAATATTTTTTTCTGCAAATAAATTATTAACTACCAACCGATAATATATTTGGTTTATCTTTCTTAGTTCATAAAGCTCAGAAAGTAATTTTTCCTGATGCGATGAAATTATATCTATATCAGCTTTTGATCCAGAATTTACTATCTTTATAAAAGACTCTGTATCAGCTATAGATTTCTTCAGTTTTTGATTAGCTAATAAAAATTCTGTTCGAATAGTATCGTTTTCTAATAATTGATTATATTTATCATAAAAACTCGTTTTTTCAGAGTCTTGGTTGACTATTTGACTAACAGTAATAAATAGTTCTTTTACGGTTATACTTTGCTTATAAACATTTTCATCGATTGAGTTGACTGATTCAATTAAAGGGATAGTAATTGATGACATTTGCTTCGTCTCATCACCTACCGTATATACTTGAGTGAAGGCAACAAGCGCAACCGCAATAAAACCAAAAACCTCAATGACCAATAGAGCTAATATTTTCTGATTAAGGGATAGTCTATTAAAAAAATTTTGATTGGCTTTTTCCATCTTTTTATAGTACTTCCTTAATGTTTTAGTTTGCTATTAACGGGCAATGTCAAATAATTAACAAAGATTTGTTGTATAGCGCTCCTGAAGATAAGTAGACATTAATTTTTTGCCTGTGAAAGCATCTGTTGACGGAAATATTCAGCGCCAATAGCAACAATTAACAATACTCCGATGACAACCATTTGTAGATATGAGCCGACCCTCATAAGATTCATGCCGTTTTGTATTAATATAATAAAAAAGGCACCCAAAACAACATTCTGTACACGACCAACACCTCCAAGTAAACTGACCCCACCAATTGCGCAAGCCGCTATTGATAGTAAAGGATAATTAGCGCCAATATTTGGTTCACCAGTTTCAAGTCGAGCTGTAATTAGTAATGCCGCGATACTGGTAACTAGGGCAGACAAAACATAAGCACTGACAATATAGACTCTTGTGTTTATACCTGAAAGCTCAGCCGCTCTTAAATTTCCACCTATGGCATAAAAATACCTACCCATCTTGGTCAGGTTAATAAAAATATAAATCAAACAAATAAAAAATAGAGTTACCCAAATAGTTACTGGTAAACCAAATAATGTTCCATAGCCAAAAATATTAGTAAAAGATTCAGGCGCGCCATAAACAGGTATTCCTCCAGTAATAGTCAGCGCTAAACCAAAAATAATTGATGACATTCCCAGTGTCATTATGAATGGAGGTACTCGGAAAAAAGCTACACCTATACCATTCACTAAACCAATAGAAGCACCAACAAAAAGACCTGCTAAACACCCTATAGTAATCGCCTCCCAACCAGAGCCGTAACCTGACCACAAGGCAACCATAGTCATTGAAGCGACAACAGAAGTCATTGCAAGGATTACACCAACAGAAAAGTCCAAGCCAGCGGTTAACATCACAATCATTTGAGCCATAGCCACCAAAATAAGATCAGTTGAATGCCTAGCAACACCCAAAATATTGTTTGGTGTCAAAAAATTATCACTGGCAAATGAGAAAGTTATTAAGGCTATTCCTAGAAACCAGGGAAGCACACCAGCTTTTACAAATAAAGAAGAAATGTATTGCTTTAGATCTAAATTAATTCTTTCTATTTGCTTTTCCACTTAAATTACTCCAATTACAAAAAACATAATAAAGCTATTTTTATTACAAGTAGCTTAATAGAACAAGCTATAGCCTTATTTCTTCAACACATTGTACCTCAAGAAAGATTGTATTTAACTGCAATTATAGATATTAATACATACTATTGACTATAGTATGTAATAGTAGTAAACTGTACCTATACTTTTGGATGCTTTTTGCAGAGGACTAATTTATATCGATTACAATCAAAAAAAATTGTAAATATTATTTTTGTTTTTGTACAAACTCAAGGATTTGTTTAGGTGGAAATTATAGAACAAGACTTATTAAATGAAAATGTTTCAAATAATTCAGAAACATTAAAGGCATTCCCTGGTGAACTTTATGTCAAGAACGTTCATAAATCATTTGGGGTGACAAAAGCTTTAGCTGATGTCAGCTTTACCGGCTATTTTGGTGAAATACATGCAATTATTGGAGGAAATGGTTGCGGAAAAAGNACCCTTGCCAAAGTTTTAGCAGGTGTTTTACCAATCGACTCTGGAAAAGTGTCCATTAATGGTGCCCACCCTTCTACTCCTAGAGAATCACATGATCTTGGTGTCGCTATGGTATTTCAAGAAGTCCTTGTATCTGATGAAGCATCTATAGTTGATAATTTATTTATCGGAGTTGATGGTTTCTTTTCTAAAAACTTGTCTGANAAAGAAAAGCAAAATAAAACCAGAGAATTGATGAGTGAGCTTGCTGATGAAGATATTGATCCTTTAATGCCGGCTGGAAATTTACCACTTAGTACCAAAGCNTGGATNACAATTGCTCGAAGTTTGTTAAGAGAGCCTGACGTTTTAATTCTTGATGAATCAACTGCAGCCTTGGATTTTGATTCAACAGAAAGACTTTTTGACAAAATGCGAGAATTACGTGATAAAGGTTCAGCNGTCATCATTGTGTCTCACCGTATAGCCGAACTAGTCAGAATAAGNGATCGCTGTACCGTTATGCGTGACGGTATTGATGTTGGAGTGCTAGAAAAAGAGGAGGTAACGGAAAAAAACCTATTACGTTTAATGACTGGAAAAGAGCAAAAGACTGATAAAACTAAAGAGCAAGCACATCAAACGAAATATTCACAAGTTTCTCTTAAAGCAATAAATATGCAAGTTTGGCCTGACAGTGAAAGATCAGATTTTAAATTACGCAAAGGAGAAATCGTTGGAATCACCGGGTTAGATGGCCATGGACAAGATGATTTTGTTCGAATACTGGCTGGTGTCGCTAATGCCTACGACGGTTTCACTGAAGTGGACATTGATCATGGTCATAAGTACTACACAATCAAGAATCTTGAAGACGCAATCAAACATGATATTGAATTTGTTTCAGGTGACCGCAAACGAGAAGGAATTCTTCCAAACTTAAGTATTGTGGAAAATTTAGGTATTTCCATGTACCACAAATTCAGCAAAATCCCTGGTGTACGCTTCATAGACTGGGGGGCTATCAATGATGTTGTAGATTGGGAGGTTGAACGTCTGGCAATCAAAACTGGCCCCAAGGACAACTTAATCACTTCCTTAAGTGGAGGTAACCAACAAAAAGTTATGTTGGGAAGAGCTTTTGCAACGCAACCCAAGACATTAGTCTTGCTTGATCCTGCAAGGGGAATTGACCTACAAACTAAGTTGGACCTTTACAAGCAATTAAGAGAATTTGCTGATGAAGGTAATTCAGTAATCTATATGTCAAGTGAACTTGAAGAGTTTATTGGCTTCTGTTCTCGGGTAGTTGTTTTTCGTAATGGAAGCATTTTTGAAACCTTTACTGATGCACAAATTAATGCCGATGGGATCCTTGAGTCTATGTTTGGTCATCGTCAAAATGCCACTCCCGAGAAAAAATCAACTAATCAANATAGTGATAAAAAGCAAGATNCNANTAAGTTAAATAATGAAGCTAAAAAGAATCAGCCTGACAATAAATTGGAGCATGAAGTGAAAAAATATAACGTAAGNAAATACTTTGAAAAAAAGACAGAAAAGATAAATCCAGCAAGCGTAACTAAAAAAGATTTCTCTGCTAAAGACGAAGAACAATTTAATAATATTTTGAGTTCAACCAAGAAAAACAACAAGAGAAAAAATTATGAGAAAAAGGAACAAATTGATCCAACGCCAGAACTTAACGAGTATTCAGAAAACGATTCAAAAAAGTTTGCAGATCTTATAGCATCAGGCGAACAGTTGATAAAAAACAAGGGAAATAGGAGTTATCGAAATAAAAAAAATAACGAAGGCTATTCAGATACTGATGAAAAATTATTCAATAAATATTCATCTTTAACTCAAGATCAAACAAGTGAACAAGACTCTAATGAAATTAATACAAAAGAGAAGAAAAAAGAACACTCATTAAATCAGGGGAATAACGCATCTGGCTCAAAAACTTTTGAATATAACGAAAAAGATGTTGCGCTATTCGACAAACTAATGTCAAAAAAATAAACCATAAAAAATAAGAAAAATTTAATTAGCATTTTTAATAAAGATAATGGAATTAATTGAAACACAAAAATCAAAATCAAGCCCAAGTACCTATCTTATAGTTCCGATAGTTATTTTCTTTTTGCTGTTTATATTTGCTACTCTTAGAGGGCCTTACTTAATCTCCAGTACTGGCTTTGGAGCATTAATAATTGTTGTAGCTCCTCTAATTTTAGCTACCTATGCATTAACTATAATTGTAATGGCTGGACGTGCAAGTGTTGATTTATCAATTGGCCCACTACTTAGTTTTATTAATGTAGGAATGATTCAATTAATTGGGTTAGGCTTTATGGAATCACCAATTGCTCTTTTCGCATACGCGATAGGTGTTGGTGTCGCATATCAAGTATTTATGGCTCTAATTATTGTTTTTGTTAGAGTGCAACCCATTATTGTTTCATTAAGTGGATATCTTTCATTGGTCGGCTTAAATCTTATAATAATGCCGCGTGCTGGTGGTTTAGCCCCTAACTGGATGTATGATTGGGGCGCAGGAATTAATATTGTTTCACCCGTTCTAATTATATTAATAATCGCAACAGCAGCATGGTATTTACTTACCCAAACAGCTTTTTGGGGCAATCTAAAAATGATGGGATCTGATGAGCGGGCAACATATACAAGCGGTGTAAATGTTAATTTAGTTCGTATTGGAGCACACGCAATTGGTGGTGTTTATGCGGGACTTGCTGCTATAACTTTCACTTCATTAATTAGTTCTGGCGATCCCACACAAGGAACAACCTACACTTTAATGGCTGTTACGGCTCTTGTACTAGGTGGAGCAAATTTAGCGGGCGGTCGTGGAAGTGCCTTTGGAGCTTTACTTGGATCTCTGAATATATTTTTGATTACATATGCACTTTCAACATTTAACTTTGGCAAGATGCAAGCTTTTATAACCGATATGTCGTATGGCGTTATGTTGGTTGTATCGTTATTAATTAGTCTTGCGATACCATTTATGCAAAAACGTGCTCGAGGCCTATCACCAGGATTGGTTTTTTTAGTACTGGAATCATTACACTTGGGGTTGCAGTCCATGCCTCAATGGATCAAGCAATGGGAATTAAACGATTTGCAGCAGCTAAAGCTTCAATCGCTACTGATGATCCACTCTCACCAGGCACAATTATATTGTTTGGTGTTGTTGGTATAGCTGTTTTCGCTTATGTAATCAGAACACTATTCAAACACATTAGTGCGCCAATGATTGGTTTTATTATCGTATTAATCATAACTGCTTTCGGCTTAATGTTTAACCCGGACGCACCAACTGAATCCTTTATAGCCTCAACCAATCTAAAAACTATTGGACTTGATTATTACTCGATGAGTGTTTTTGGATTAGAATCAATATCACAGTCCGCTTCAACGTACTTTTCATTTAATGCACTTGCAAACTCTACATATACCTTAATTGGAATAATTGGTGTAGTTTTATTCACATCATTGATTATTCTTATTATGCTTCCTGAAACAAAGGTCCAGACTAAAAGAACTGCAACAATTTTATTTATTTGCACTATACCGATTATTGCTATAGGTGCATTGTTCTTTGAAAATGCCAATCAAGGCTATTTAGCTAGCAATTACTCTGGTGAAACTTACGTCATTCTTTTGGTTACTGCGATATTATTTACTATTACTATTCCTTTGGTAAAGACAAAAATAAACAACGTTAACAACCTATTTATAGGTGCTATATCGATAGTAGCTTTAATTGTTGTGTATTTCTTTGCAACTGATAGCACTCCTATGTATGAGGTTGCAAAAGGTAGCATTGTAGTTGCAGGCAAGGTGCTAAATGCTCAGCATCCTGTTATCCAAACAGGAATAGAGCCTATAGCAGCACAAATTATCGAATATGGTGAACCTATCAGGGTCAATACTAATGCTCAAAGTATGACTATTGTTTCAGAGATTGCTTATTGTATTTTTATGGTTGTTTTACTGCACATATTTTTGCGACTTGCTATGGGAGAAACTAGCTTTAGAAGTTTTTGGAAATATTGGCATATAGCAACCTTTGCTGTGATTGCTTGGAGTGGTTTGTTTTATGCAATAGGCGTTCCATTGTGGCAAATAATTGTAGTCATTGCAATTGCAATAATTTCAGCACCAAATGTTATGCACATAATTAGCACCTACGTAATAGGTGAACATAGAGATGATGCGATTAAGAAATGGGAAGGATAAAAGTGGATATTCTAACTACCAAGTGGAGCAAAAATGAAAACTAGCAGAATGGGAAAAGCTGCGTTCTCTTTTTATAAATGGCTTGGCTTTGTTATTGCTGTAATTATCTCAGCAATTAGTGCAGTACTCGGTTACCTTGAAGGCACACCTTCACAGCTGATAATACTTTATACAGTTGCAATTTTTGGTTCAATTCTATGGGGTTGGTACCACCTATCAGTGCGCTGGAAATACAATGAAGATGAAAAAACTACCTTAACAGAAGAACATTTAGATGAAGAAATAGCTGATGATAGCGAGCACCATGAAAGCTATATTAGCTATCTCATAAAAAGCAATAAATTTGCCATTATAGGTATTCTGGCAATGATTATTGCATTTGTTGCTCTGGCTTTTGCTATGGATAATTTTTTCGAGTGGCAAAATGTTCTTTCACTAGTAGTATTTTTCTTAACACTATTAATACTCATCATCACAAACTCCTTTGCTAAAAATAACAAAAGTGCTCTGATGGGTTTGGCGGTTCTTATTGGACTGTTTATTATGGGTTCACTGATTGTTGATGGTTTTATTTCAACTTTAAATCTTAAATCAATGCTGCTTTT